>Ga0190359_1002583_pt1 | contig 10724 bp, 9 predicted proteins | sample 48721823_MG_FD_161269 | JGI IMG/M metagenome (GOLD analysis project Ga0190359, IMG submission 161269) | Hydrothermal vent microbial mat bacterial communities from Southern Trench, Guaymas Basin, Mexico - 4872-18-2-3_MG | ecosystem: Environmental > Aquatic > Marine > Hydrothermal vents > Microbial...
GTGAGAAGAGGTATCTACTTTGTGAGGCTGAGTTCATCGGGAAAGAGCATGACATCCAAACTTCTGTTTATGAAATAGTTGGAGAAATAGATTGAAATGAGAAAAGGGCAGGTTTATCCTGCCCTTTTCTTTTTGTATAGGTATAAGATAATCAGAGGTATATTTTCAGGTTAAGATTAAAATTTCTCGGCGCATTAGGGAAAAAGTACGGTGTTCCGTTATCAACATATCCGCCTACTGCCGTCAGTTTATTGAAAATATTATTCGCATTAAAGGATAGAACAATTTTATTAAATGGTCCAATATTATGAGCTGTGTAATTGAGATTGGCACCAATAACATTGTAAGGTGAAATAGACAAACTATCAGTCATAGAATTATCAAGAAACTGTTTCCCGACAAATCTGTCGCTAATCTCGAGTTCGAAACCTTTTATCCTGTAATTCAATGCACCAAAAACGATAAATTCAGGGGATCCTCCCGGTCTATTACCACTGAGATCTACCGAATCCACCGTATATGTATTCCAATCCATCGTATAGGACATATAATCAACTAGTTTGTTATAATTATAACTGCCATTGAAAATCATACCGAAATTTTTACTGAAATTGAATTTATTCGAGAATTCGATTCCACTATGAAATGATCGTTTGGCATTACCGACAATCGGAACACCATTATCGTCGAGTTGTCCGTTATATACTAACTCGTTATTAAAATCCATATAGTAAATGTCAATTTTACTCTCGATAAGATTGCCGTACTTGATATTTAATCCCAATTCGTAATCTTTCAAATGTTCCGGTTTTATATAAGGTTCTTTGAAATTAAGGGTATCCTTAAAGAGTGGGTATGACCAATAGGGATGATCAGCATCGTAGTAATTGTCTAATCCGGGCATTCTTGATGACATACCAAAACTCGTATATAATCCTACAAAATCACTAAAGTTGTAGTTGATTCCTATTTTGGGATTAATTGCATATACGGGAACGGAAAATTTTACCTGAGTTTTAATCGTATCCCCATAATATTTTAAATTGGAGTATTCCCCTTCTAATGCCGTTAAAATCGATATTTTTTTCGTTGGTTTCATATTTTCGGAAATCGTAAATTTGAACTGTTCCTTTTTTGCATTATAGTCGTAATATGTCCAATCGGGACCAATGCTATCCGGGTAGTGCTCCGCCCATACTACATCTCCCCGATGATGTCCGTAATGCTCCCTGACAAATCCCGACAGTAGAAGTTCTCCGAAAGTATGTTTAACGGAAATCCGAGGAATCCAGAAAAGATCATACTCGTTTACCATTCTCTTTCTTACAATGTCGCTTCGTGTAATCGTATCGTTACCGCATATGATATCGGGCATATAATATTCATATAAATGAACATTACTCTTGTATTGTTTATAGTAACCGCTTCCCGTATACAATGACACAATATTTTTTATTCCTACATTCTTATTTAAAATATGATTCGATATCAATTCGTAATGCGGTTGATTAAAAACATCCTCCGCATGAGGATATGTTATGGGATTGTATTTCCTATCCTTATATATGTCTCCACTTACTTCACCATTCAAATGAGCCCTGTCAATACCATAGTAGGCAAGGTGTACATTCTCGGGTCCCCCGTATATGTTTAAGGTTAAATTACCTTTATCATAATAGTATTTTCCGCCGATAAAATAAGACCAGATTTTGCTCCACGAATTTTCTCTGTATCCATCACTTGTAATTCTGGAGAACCTGGAATAGAATGCCATTTTATTGTTTATCATTCCGGAGTTATATGAAATACTCTGTTTATATGTATTATAAGAACCGTATGAGGTGTTCAGTTTCCACATCGGAGCTCCACCGTAATCCTTTGTTATGATATTTATAACCCCCCCTATTGCACCCGTCGCATTGAGTACACTCGAAACTCCTCTATGTATCTGAATCTCCTTAACATTTTCAAGAAAATCAGGATAATCAATCCAGAACACTTCATTGCTTTCCGCATCATTTAGAGGTACTCCATTAAATAAAACGGCAATTCTACTCTGATCAAACCCTCTTAAACTCAAATATGAATATCCCACTCCAATGGCATCGTCACTATAAACATTTATACCTGGCTCCATTTTAAGAACGACAGGAATTTCCTCCGTTGAATACCTTGTGGCTATTTTATTGTACTTTATATCTGAAAATGTGACCGGTGTTTTAAACATTTTAGCCATATCCGAATGAATCACCAGAGGTTTCATTCTGAAGATTTTTTCCCTCAACTTTATTTTTAACACTTTTTCATCCTTCAAATTCACCACAACTGTTGTGTCGACATACCCTATTCTGTGAATTTTCAACCTATAAATACCTGCAGGGATATTATCGGCGAGAAATCCTCCGTATTTTTTTGTAATAAATGTTCTTGAATAACCTGTTGTCAGATTCTGCACCTCAATATTAACATTCATGATCGGATTCCCGTGTCGATCAACAACAATACCTGCAATGTCACTTCCAAATAATCCTATGGAAATGAGAAGAAAAAGTGGCACAAGAGATAGCATTTTTTTCATTTACACCTCCTTAAAAAAAACAAACACCAAATAAAAAAGCCCCTAAAGGGGCTTTTATTTCAAATTCCCTACGCTGGCATTACCCAGATCAGGTTTTGCGGGTATGTTCTCAGCCCCTTATGGGAGCACCCCGAAAAAATCTATTTTAAAAAAACTACTTCACTTTCAAACTATCCTGAACGATTTTTCTCATCTTAGCGTTTACACTATCGGGCAAAACACTTGCAATCCAAATAAACTCATCTTCGGTAAGCCCGGTGGAGCTGTAAATCTCTTTTTCCCTGTTTGACCACACGGTTTCAAGGCTATCAAGAGACTTGCGAACTTCCGGATGTTTTTTCATAAAAACGGTATCCGAAAGAATACTATCATTTTTTATTTTATATGATTTAAGAATATCATTTCTCTCCTGTGCATTTACGGCGATTTGGTTTTGTAACATCTTTGCTGCTTTTATGTACTTATATATCTGCTTATTCGTTATTTTCCCATCAGCAGGGGGAGTAAATTTGGTTACGGAACCGTTATTCTTGTTTGCGGATTTAGGATTCGAATTATTAACTTTTTCACATGAACTAAGTATAAAAATGGCAATTATCAGTATTATTACAGCTTTTACGGATCTCATATAGTCCTCCTGTTTGGCGTAGTGTATCATATTCTTCAATGTCTGTCAATATTTCACGATATATTAAATTTTTTCTTAAATGCTTCATATTCCTCTTTCGTCAATTCGACGGGTTTAAAAAGTAATTTGTCACACTCCTTTATAAAATCACCATTCATTTGCCCCGAGGAGATGTAAAACCTTTTAATTAACCTTAATGCATTTTTATATTCCCCGGATAATTCGAATTTCCTTATTTGGCTCGTCAATCTGGAGGAAGTAAATTTCTCTTTCCCTTTTTCCCATAGAGATATTTTCACACCTAATAAGGATAACACCTTTACTATTCCCACTAAAGCCAGAACGAGTAGAGAAAAAAGATAAATATATAGTAAATATCTGTTTTCGCCATTTTTGAAAACGGGTTCTTCCGAGAGTTTCAGAAGGTTATCCGATTGGGTCATATTTGTACCGTTTTTCCCCGCCTCTACGCCCTTAACACTTAATCTCAAACTATCCGTAGTAATTACTCTCATTCTGTTTAATTTAGTGTCGTAATATTTGAATTTTACACCCGGTATAGTATATTCGCCCTTTTTCTCGGGAATTAGCATCTCTTTAAAAGTTATTTTACCTTTTATTCCGGATTTTCTCTCTATATTCTGTTCGATTTTACTATTAAAAACTCTGAATGAAGGGGGATAAGAAGTTGTCGGTTTTTGTATGAGCGGCAAATTCCCTTCGCCTTTTATCGTTATCTTTCTGATTACCGGTTGCCCTTCGTTTACACTACTGGCAACAAATGAATCGTTTATTTCAAATTCCCCGACCCCTCCACTAAATCCCGAAGTATCTTTGGTAATGGGCAAAACATTGATAGTAATAGGCTTCGTCTTTCGAAACACTTTCTCATTGCCCCCGGAGAATGGATCAATGAAAAATGTATTTACATATCCTGAAAGTTCGGCTGGAGGGATCACTATTTTCCCTGTTTTCGTTGGAAACAATGCAAATTTTATCTCATTTACAAGGAATCTCCTACCGTTTTTAGTTATATAATACGGGTCTTTCTGATCGAGATCCTCCTTCCAAAATCCCTTGAAATCTGGAAAAGTAATATTGGGATTTGCAGCAAAAGAAATATCTCTGATTATTCTGTACGTTATTATTATTTCCTCTCCCTCCAAGACTTTTCGCTTATTCAAATCACTTATAAATTGAACGGTAAAACCGTTTCTAACAGCTCTCTTGCTGTTATTTCCTGGCATCCCAAAATCAAAATCAAATTGAGGAACTGTTTGTGTCGTTTGATGCCCTCTGCTTTTATGTTTAACCCCTTTTTTCACTTTTATCTTTAGGGCATTACTTCTGATCTGTCTTCCTTTATAGTTCACCGAAAACGGACCGATTTCATAACTCCCCGGGTTTCTTGCAATTAATGTGTATGTATAATCTTTCTCGACCGAGACTTTGCCGTTAATAAAATTAAAATTTTGAGAAGTCGATGTTGAAACGACATCAAACCCCTTAAACCGATTTATATTAATTGATGGTAAATCGGTCGTGTTTCCGCTGATCTTTATTGAAATATCAAACGGTTCTTCGATTCCTACGGTATCATATTCCGAGGAAATCGATATATTGACATTCGCTGCACTTAAAATGTCGAATAATAATACAAACAAAAAAACAAGCTTTATGACTCTGTTTACCATGTATACCTCGGGCTTAAAAATTTCTTTAAGGCTGTAGAATCCTTTTTAGCTTTCTTTCTGTTCCTCATCAGTGCATTGAGAATTCTCTCAGCTTCCTTTTTTGACATTTTCGGCCTGCTTGAGTTTTCTCTTTGATTTTTGTTTTTTCTTTTATTGTTCTGATTTCCGTTTTGTTTATTCTGCTTTTTCTTATTTTTATTTTGTTTGTTCCGCTTATTCTTATGGGAATTGTTTTTATTTTTTTGTTTATTTTTCTTAATTAATCTCAATGTTTTTTCAAGATTATACTTTGCATTATTAAAATCCGGTTTCAATTTCAGAGAATTAACATACATATTAACCGCTTCCTTATATTTTTGAGCGTTAAACAATGCGTTACCCATATTGTAATATGCTTTTGAAGCGATATTGGTGTCTCCATTTTCAGCCACATCTGCTAACAAGTTTAATCCGGTTTTAAGATCACCCGATTTTATTAATGCATTCCCTCTGTTATATTCGGCGATAAATCTATTTCTCTTATCTTTTATCTTATCATACATCTGTGCAGCTTTTTTATAATCCCCTTTATTAAAATAACCGTTCCCTCTGTTGTTATTAATTGCATCTCCGTTTCCGAATCCCGAGAACAGAAGAATCAAACCGAGCAGAAATAATATTCTCTTCATTCTCTCCTCCTCAAAGGTAAAACCATCTCTAATAACAACAGCAAAAATGCGATTATTAGCGGAATCTGATATAATTCACCGTAATTGATCCTTATCTTCTCTTTATTGAAACTCTTCTTCAATTTTGAAAGAGAATTAACAATTATATTAAATTCATTTCCCGATGAGGCATTGTAATATATCCCTCCCGTTTCATTGGCTATTTCTTTTAAAGCCATTTCATCGATTTTTGATAGCACAATTTTCCCATTTGTGTCTTTCTTATAATCAACAACATTACCATTTTCATCTCTGATGGGAATAGGTTCTCCCTTGCTTGTCCCAATTCCGATTGTAAATATTTTAATTCCTTTATTCTTTGCATTGCTTAAAGCCGTTTTATAATCTCCTGCGGTTTGCTCTCCATCGGTAATCAATACAATAGCCTTTCCCGTCTCACGATCGGAAAATCCTTCCATTGCGGTATTAATCGCTTTCTCCAAATTCGTACCCGGTTTCATGGACGGAGCGACATTTATGGAAGAGATAAAATACTTCAAAGCGTCATAATCTGTGGTAGGAGGAGAGAGGATAGATCCTTCCCCGGCAAATTCACCCAATCCTACGGCATCGTCCTCAAGAAGATCGAGAAAATCCTCTATGGCAATTTTCGTTCTCTCAAGGCGATTGGGTTTTATATCTTCACACAACATACTCATTGATACATCAACCATAACCATGATCTCGCTACCCTTTGTTTTTACTATTTCCGTATTCTTATTATAACGAGGTCTTGCAAGGGCAACGGTAATAAAGAGTATTGCGGATAAAAATATAAGAACCGCATTATCTATCAATCGAAAATCCGTTTGTCTGTTTATTCTACTGAAAAGACTCGGTGTCATAATCTTTTTTAATAATTTTCTTCTCAATCCCTTATGTATAAGAAAAATAAGAAGAGACAAAGCAAATACTATTATACCGAAAATCCAGTTATTGCTACCAAATGACATTTACACTATCCTGTTTATAATTAACTTTGACACAAAAAATTCAAAAAACAAGAATATTAGTGCTATAATTAGATATTTAGCATACAATTCCTTGTATACACTTCTCTTTTTGACAATGATTTTCGTTTTTTCCATTTCATCTATTTTTTTGTATATGTTTTTTAGTGCCTCCGTATTATCCGCTCTAAAGTAGATTCCTCCCGTTTCATCTGCTATCTTTTTCAATGTTTTTTCATCAACATCGGATTTAATTTTCATATATCTCGTCCCGAATCCGGGAACTTTATAAGGGAACAGCACTTCGCTTCTGCTTCCGACTCCTATTGTATAAACCTTTATCCCTAATGCCGATGCTATTTCACCCGCCGTTATAGGATCGACCTCTCCTGCATTATTCCTTCCGTCGGTAAGTAGAATTACAACTTTACTCTTCGCTTTACTGTTTTTTAGACTGTTAACCGCTGATGCCAATCCGAGTCCTATGGCTGTTCCATCTTCTATCATGCCAAGACGGAGACGATGCAACTGTCCCAACAAAATCGTATGGTTTGCCGTTAGAGGGCACTGTATATACGCATACTTGGCAAAAGCAACAAGGCCAATTCTGTCATTTCCTCTATCTTTTATAAATTCATCTGCAACGTTAATGGCGGATTGAAGGCGGTTTTTCGGTTGCAAATCTATCGCAGCCATACTTCCTGAAACATCTATCACAAGCACAATATCTATTCCCTTTGTTGTAACCTGCTGATAAGTTCTTCCGTGTTGTGGTCTTGCCAGTGCAAAAACAATAAATGAAAGGGCAATAATTCTCAGCGATAACGGAATATATTTGATAATTTTCGATTCCCGCAATGATTGCTTCATATAACGAATCGTAGGGAAATTTACGGATGCCTTTTTCCTCTTCACGGAAAAGTAAATCACTATTGGTAAAATCAAATATAGGAATAAAAAATACTTACTTGCCAAGTGATTCATTCTCTTCCTCTTGTTCCTCTCTATAATATTTTTCTACAAATGACTTTACGAATTCAATATCTTTTTCCATTTTGCTCTTTCCCGTTTCCGAAGCGTACTTAATCATATCAAATCTGTCTATATTTTCCTTGATTGATTTTATATCATCTTTTTCTATATTAAGTTTTCTCAACGTTTTAATAAATTCCGACGATGTCATATCCGTAGTATTTGTCCCAAAATTACCGTCCACAAAATATCTGAGGATATAAGACAACCCATAGTAATACTCTTTAACAGCATCTTTATCCGTCGCATTTGGGATTTTTAAATTTGACAGCATTTCTTTTACTTTATCTTTTAAAGAGACAATCTCCTTTTCTTCCATATGAGTCTTTTTCCGAAATCTCTTTTTAAGCAGGTTTATTAAAAATAGAACCAATATTACTATCGAAACTGTTATTAGGAATATTACTATGTAAAACAACCAGTTATGTTTTATGCTCACCTGCGGTTCGTCCGCTTTTATCGCTTTATTTAAAGTATCTTTGCCTATTAATGACATATATCCCGTATAAACCGTCGGAGTAGTGATGCTGTCTGTTTCTCCTTTTTCACTGTAATAAATTTGAAACGGAGGAACGGAATCTTTATCAACCCCTTTGAACAACAACTTAAAGCCAATCTTCGTTTCCCCAACGTCACTTCTTTCTTCCGTTTTTAAGAGTAAGAAATCCCCTAACGATGTATCATTCATAGGATAAATATATTTTCGATTAACGGAATCTCTAAGCGTAATGATCATTGTCAGAGTATCCCCGGTATTCAATGTTGTTTTACTTAATGTTGAAAATACCACCGGTTTAGCCCATATAGCAACGGGAAAGATAATAAGCAATATTAATTTCTTCATTCTACCGCCTTCGTATCCTCTCCTTAAAGAAACCGATAAGTATAGGAATGTAATTTACCGATGTATCGATTGAAACCATGTCTATTCCACTCCTTTTAAATTCATCCTTTACAGCGGAAAGATTATCCATCATCGTAATAAAATAGTCTTTAAAGCGTTTATCGTTTGTGTTCACAAGCAATTGCTCTCCCGTTTCAAGATCCTCAGTTGTAATAAATCCTACTCTGGGCGGCACATATTCTTTTTTATCATACACATGTAAAAGTATAACATCATGTTTTCTGTTCAACTGTTTCACCTCTTTGGCATAATCACCGTCAATAAAATCGGAAATTACAACAATAATCGCCCTTTTTGTTAAAAGTCTGCCTATGTACTCAAGAGCATTTTTTAAGGAAGTCCCCTTACTATGTGGTTTGTAAGTAATGATTGTATTCAATATCGACATAACATGCCGTCTTCCTTTCCCCAGAGGAATGAGTTTTTCGATTTTATCTGTAAAGAGCAATAACCCCACCTTATCGTTATGTTTGATAGCTGAAAAGGCGAATATAGCACTTAATTCCGTCGCAAGATCCAATTTTGTTTTCTCTTCCGTTCCAAAATTTTGAGAATTACTTATATCAACAAGGAGAAAAAGATTTAATTCACGCTCTTCCTGGAACTCTTTTACATAAAGTTTATTGAAACGTGCGGAAACATTCCAATCTATACTTCTTACATCATCTCCGGGATAATATTCCCGAACCTGATCAAATTCTATCCCTTGACCTCTGAAAGCACTGAGGTATTCACCTGCAAACATTTCGTTCACAAGTTTTCGCGATTTTATCTCAATGTAGTGTAATTTCTTTACTAAATTTTCATCTATCATATTATGGCACTTCCACCATATTGAGTATTTCTTCAATGATATTGTCGGAACTTACATTTCCCGCTTCAGCCTCGTAGCTCAGGATAATTCTGTGTCTCAACACGGGATATGCAACCTCCTTTATATCATCCGGTATCACATAACCTCTACCGTCAAGAAATGCCATCGCTTTACTGGCATATAAAAGGTAAATACTCGCCCTCGGGGATGCTCCATATCTTATATAGTTTGCAAAGCTCGTCTCTTTACTTCTCGTTGCGAAAATTAAATCCACTATGTATTTTTCAAGTTTCTCATCTACATGAATGTTTCTGACCGTTTCTCTAGCCTTTTTCAGCTCTTTTTTCGAAATAACCTTCTCTATTTTTCCAAATTCGTTTCCAACAACTTTCTTCATTATCTCCCTTTCCTCTTCGCTTGTCGGATAACTTACCATAGCTTTCAACATAAAGCGGTCTACCTGGGCTTCGGGGAGAGGGTATGTTCCTTCCTGCTCTATGGGATTCTCCGTTGCCATAACAAGAAACGGATCCTCCAGCTTATATGTTTTTCCTCCGATGGATACTTGTCGTTCTTGCATTGCTTCAAGAAGTGCACTTTGAACTTTGGCAGGTGCTCTGTTAATTTCATCGGCAAGTATAATATTTGTAAAGATGGGGCCCTTTTTCGTCTCGAATTCTCCCTTTTTCTGGTTGTATATAAGTGTCCCGATTAGATCTGCAGGGAGTAAATCGGGTGTAAATTGAATCCTTTTGAAAGAAGCGTCCATTAACCTTGCAAAAGAACTAACCGTTAGTGTCTTGGCAAGACCCGGAACACCTTCCAGCAATATGTGTCCGTCACATAGAGCCCCTATTATTATGGCATCGATCATTCCCTTTTGTCCAACGACAGTTTTATTGAGTTCATTGCGAATTTTCTGGATGAATATTGCCTGTTCTTTTACATCTCCATTGATTTTTTCAATATCTACTCCCATATTAACTCCTTCTTACAATGAGAAATATTACCAAAAAACATTTATTTGTCAACCCTTGCATCGTAAACTTCCGTTTTATAAGCCGAAAATGTCAAATAATCCCTTTCCAAGTTGAACATTAGGCAATTTTTTAATGTGCAAATTTGCATCTATTCTGTAATCCGTTGCAAATGTCTGGTAATTTATGGACAATTCCCAGCAATGGAGATCTCTAATGAGAGAAATCTGCTGGTTTACAACATTTCTCGCATTTAAATCGACTCTTCCGGAATAATCGATACTCCACCCGTCGGTTATTTTTCCGGTAACATAGAAATCAATGGCATTTGTATAGGCTCCTGTTGTTTGAAAAGAATTCCCGATATTGTAAATTGCAGAAACATGCATGGAATCGTCGAAAAACGGAAAATCGATTTCTCCGTTTAATATTAAACTATA
>Ga0190359_1002585_pt1 | contig 10717 bp, 8 predicted proteins | sample 48721823_MG_FD_161269 | JGI IMG/M metagenome (GOLD analysis project Ga0190359, IMG submission 161269) | Hydrothermal vent microbial mat bacterial communities from Southern Trench, Guaymas Basin, Mexico - 4872-18-2-3_MG | ecosystem: Environmental > Aquatic > Marine > Hydrothermal vents > Microbial...
CCGTAACCAAGGCCCTGCATCTCTTTAATATACAATTCTGCCATATCAATAGCCTCTGATGCAGCAGTTTCATTGTTTATGTGCTGGGCAAAAACACCAGGCGCACCACACACAAGCCCCCAGAACAGGATAAGAAACAAAAGAATATACGCCTTTGAATTGCCACCTTTCTTTTTTTCTATGTTTTTTTCAATGTCAGCCAACTCTGCCTTTAGTTGAGAGATATTTTGTTTGTAAACATCCCTGCTTACACTTCTTGATTCAAAATAACTTCTCTGGATATCTTTAATAAGCCTTTTAATGTGCTCTCTTTCCTTTTCAGGGTTCTCAGTAACACCCCTCAATCCTAACATCTCAGCTTTTTTTGATACCAGCCCGGCCTGTTCTTTTTTTATTTCAACCAGTCTTTTCTCATAATCATGTATATTTTCTTTATATTCCTTCTTTCCAACAGCCTTGCTTTCAAAATATTTTAACTGCAGGTCTTTAATAAGCCCCCTTATCACCCCCTCTTCCTTTTTAAGGGAATCCAATCTGTTTTTTATTGAAACAATCTCTCTTTTTCTATGAACAAAAAAAGCAATTAGAACAACAGCAATGCCAGCAATCAGCATTACACCCCAGTAGTCATGAAAAAACATGGCTCCAATAAGTTTACCTCCTGTTTCAAGTGAGTATGAAACAGAGGCGTCTTTTGCCCTTTCCGCTGCCCTCTCAAAATCACCTCTATTAAATGCGGATAAAGAAAGGTTATACATCCTTTGTGTTTCAGGAACATCTACACCATAGAGAATCGCTTCATTTATTCCTTTTTCAATTTTTTTGAGTCTGTCAAAAACCTCAAAGGCCTTGTTTTTTATATATATTATATCTTCTGATATCTCTTCAACCCTGTCATAATCCCAATCATATAGAGCGGTTTTTCCTTGCTCTAAAAGATTACTAACGTAATCTGCATTGAAACCAGAGGCCTTCATTTCCTGTACACATTGCTCTGCGTTCCCAAACAAAATCTTGGTCTCATTCTCAGTGGCACTGTGAATAAACAGAACCATTTTGCCTGTCGCTTCTACTGGCGTGGCATTACTTGTTACATTTAAAGCTTCGGCATTACCCCTGGCTTTTAAAAACAGGTTATAAATTCCATATTTCATATAATTAGGAACAATTATTTCTATATCGAATTCACCTGTCATACCAAAGATTAGATTGCTAATAGATTCAGGGTTTATTTTCACCAGTGTCTGGGGATGTCCTTCCAGGGAAAGCGTGATATTGTTTACTATTGTGTTTTTCTCGCTGTTTGAAACATTCACATGAAAAACTATTGTTTCCCCCCTGTTTACATCTGCACGGTATGGCAATTCTATCTCTATTCCGTATTTATGTACATAAATTTTTTGTATACTCCCCCCGCCTGAAATCCTTTTAATGATGCCGCCCCCGCTAATAACACTCGGGCAATCCGCATCATTTGAGGAAGAGCATCCGGATCCGCAAACACCATCCGTATCTGAACAAAGAACAGCGACATTCACATATGCATAGTTGCTTACATTGCCTGCACCACTTGCATTAACATATACAACAGATATGCCACTCGAGGCGGATGAGTTGACAGATACAACAAGACTGCTGGTATTTGTTGCTGATTGAGAACTCATATTGCCAATATACATAGTAAGATTTCCAGATGTGTTTGTCCAGCCATAAGGAAATGTCCAATTAAACCACACATCTTCAGCTGTTTCATTACCTATATTTTTAATGGTGGCACTAAAATTTATTCCAGTTGTGCTTTGCTCCACTGAAGTAGGGTATGTAACAATGTTCACATCAAGATAGGCCCCACCACTGTATGAATTTATCGTAGCTATAGTATTCAGTGAAGTTGGAGATGCTGTTTTACCGGGTGCAGATGGTTCAGCAGAGATTGTTATAGTCATGTTGCTTGCACTGTCGAAATCAGCATATTTTGCAGTCACATTGATATCCTTCACATCACCCGAAGCTATTGAAAACTGTTCTGTAGTGTTATAGTAAACATCTACTATAGGCCAGTCATCTGCCAATGTAATTACAAGGGTGTCATCCCCTGTATTATTTACTGTTATAATTCCCACATTGCTTATGCTGTTTACAAGCCCGTACGCATCAAAATAAGAAGGGCTCCTTGTCCATGTATAATCCCATGTTACATTCACGCTCCACGTCTGGGACGTATTGGAATTCCCGGTAGTATCATTTGACCATATTCTGTAATAATAAACCCTTTCAGAAGCAACAGTGGCAACAGAGGCATTCCAGAGATCCTGGCTTATATTAGTCATCGTTATGTTGTTCCATTCAGCATCGTATTTGTATTGCAATATGGCAGTGCTAACATTGCTTAAATCTGTTATATTGGCTGTGAAATTAAGAGTAACACCAGGATCAATGTCATTAGCAGAATCTGGTGATAATGCAACTGAATTAACAGTTGGAGGGGTGAAAGAATCTATATTAAAAGTATAATTAGTGTCATTCCATGAGCTTTGGGATTCATTATCATATACAAGACAATTCCATAAATAACTCCCATCAGGGATATTAGTAATAGTCCAGTTTGCTGATTCCTGCGTATAGCTTGAAATAGCTTTCAAATAAGAAGCATTAATCTCAGCAGCTGTTCTTGGATAGTCCGAGATCCTGAACTCATCAAAAATAGAATTTGACCTATCAGCACCAGCAGCATTACTCCCAATATACAAATAATTCCCAAAAGATCCTGTGCTGTAGTATTCGCCAGAATAATAAACACTCTGGTTGGAGCCATCTAAAAATATGTCCACCATGCCTCCGCCGCCGATCTTCCACACAGCAGCCACATGATGCCATTCACCACCACTCCATCCGCTCACATCCCTGCATGCGGATTTAGAATAACTGTCAGCATCATAAAAAATAAAGCACAGATCATAATAGTTAATGTACATCCTTATCTCACTTTGTTCGGACTCACCTGTTGAAAAAAGGTATGCATATTCCTGAGAACCAGGATCAAGCCCAAGCTTAACCCAGAACTCTATTGTTCCTTGACCAAATAATACATTATTAGCTGTAGGATATGTCAGTGTATCACTTGAATCCACCAGCACACCTTGCTTTATTTTCCCGCTAACAAAACTGGTAGAAGCGTAGCTTCCTGTATCCCCATCCTCGCATATATATGAATTGTCAAATCTGCACATGAGTGTGGTATTAGAATCATTCTCCAGCTCCATTATCTTTTTTGTGTCATAAATCCCAAAACCACCGTTTATGTTATGATAAAGTGATATGTTGAATATATTCTCGTCATCCGTGGCATTGCAAATAAAAGTCATGTTTCCAGAACCGGATATATTACCGTCACTTGGTGAAATCAGAACCACTCCCGGGGCATTGGAAGCCTCAACACATGGCAAAAAAACAAGTAACAAAAAAGCAAAAATCAATAAACAATATCTAAACTTTAACCCACCCATATTTATATATTTATATGATTTGTTTAAATAAAATAATTATATAATATTATTTATGACAAGATTTTTACTTGGAATTCTTGCAATTTTTCTTGTAATGATATGTTATTTCACTATCATGGGTTTTTTTATATATCAAGGCAGACCAACAGAGATCTACAGATGTGAAGGCTGCAACCTCCTCATTATTACAATAGACACACTGAGAGCAGACCATGTCTCATCCTATGGCTATTTCCAGAAAACAAGCCCTTTTATAGATTCATTTGCCAAGAAAGGAATAATCTTCACCAGGGCCTTTGCGCAGATTCCGCACACCCCACCATCCCACTGGTGCATATTCACAGGCCTCTACCCATACAAACACAACAAATATTCCACCACGGATAACGGGACAGGCGTTATAACATTATCAGACATATTAAAGGAGAATGAATATATAACAGCTGCTTTCACAAGCAGCAGGATGCTGCATGGCTTTAAACATGAGTTCGATTATTTCAATCCCCACATTGATAAAAAAAGAAGTGAAAGACCGTATTTTATAAATGCCTCAGAAACAACCAGAGCTGTTCTTTCATGGCTGGAAAACCATTCAGGGGAAAAGTTTTTTCTATGGGTTCATTATTTTGACCCGCACAGCCCATATGAACCACCAGAGGAATATGACATTTACAATTACAATCACACCAGGCTTTATTCAGACGAAAGATACAGCTATACAGGCCTTTCAAAGAAACGGTCAATAAGGGAGGACATGGCAAAATACGATGGGGAGATCAGATACACTGACATAGGCACAGGCCATGTCCTGAATAAGCTAAAAGAAATTGGCATGGAAAACAGCACACTTATTATCATCCTTTCAGACCATGGCGAATGCTTTGGTGAGCACAACTTCTCTGATTTCGGATATGAAGAGAATGAAGCATGTGTTTTCCATGGGAAGACCCTCTATGATCAAGAAGTCCATGTTCCATTGATTGTAAGAAATCCGAATTCCTCTTTAACAGGGTTAAGGATAGACACCCTGATAGAGACAGTGGACATTGTTCCCACAGTCCTTGACACCCTTAATATAAAATATCCCCTTGAGACTGACGGGGAAAGCATCGTGCCTTTACTGGCAGGAGAAAAAAGAAAAAAGGATTATGTGATCCTTCAGACAAGGCCCAAGAAAAGCAGTTTTTCCATTGGGATTCGAACCAATAAATGGAAATTCATAAACATGAGGCCTTCAAGTCTTGATATGGAAGAGGATATAGCGGAACAGGAAGGAAAGACAGTGGAAAAGAAAGAACAAGAGAAAGACCATGATCTATTTAAAAAATTATTATTCAGACCAAACGATGGTGAAATCACAAACCACTTTGAAAACCAGAAGACCATTGCAGAACAACTGGAAATCAGACTCAGAGACATTGTATCCTTTGGTGTTCTGCCTGTCATCAAGGAGATAGACAAAGAAACAGAGGATATGCTAAGATCCCTTGGATATATGCAATAACTGCTCATTGTCCACATCACCAAAGTCCATGGCCCATATCCAGTAGTCTTCAATACCACTAATAACTGTACGGGCTTTCCACTGACCATCCCATTCATAAACATTTACTATTCCCTGTTTATCAGAGTTGGCCACAATCTCATTCTGTCCGTCCGAATCCACATCTATTATCATAACTTCATGTATATTACCAGTAAGGTTTGCATCTATAATCCTGCGCTCCCATGACCCATCAGCCATGCGTACAATTTGAAGGCCTTCTGTGTCTGTTCCAATAATAAGCTCATTCAGGCCATCATTATCAGCATCCCCTATCTTTAGGCTCCTGGCCTTTATGTCATTGATCTCAGCTATGATTTTACCCTGAATACAGTTATCAAAATCATACATTTTTATCTTCAATGGTATCTCAAGTTCAACCTTCACTTTACCTTCCTGTATCTTCTGCCCTGATTCATTAGTCTCCTTTGCTATGCCCCAAAGAGCGGCAATTAACTCATTCTTTCCATCATTGTCCAGATCACCTGTCACTATTTCCTTGGCATGCGTATAGTTCAAATCATCAACAAGAACCCTCTGGTAACCAGAACCGTTCCACTTGTGCATGACTATAAAACCCGGTTGGGGCATACCCTTCCTTATGTTGGGTGCAGTAGGGTTCGAGAAAAACTCATTGATTCCGTCACCATCAGTATCAGATATTTCCACTTCATGCACATAGATGTTTTCTGCCCTGTCAACTTCGGTAATGTCCCAGGAATCACCAGACTTCTTCACAACAGCCACCACACCATCCTTATGCGTTCCTGCGACAAGCTCAGGCCAGCCGTCCGTATTTACATCACCTGTCTCAATATCCCTCACCCTTATAAAGGGCGGTTTCCAGACAACCTCACCCGCCCATGTACCGTTAACCTTTTTATATACCTTCAGTGAAGCATTCTGACCGCATGCAACATAGAGCTCATTAAGCCCGTCCCTGTCAAGATCCCCTATCTCACCTTTGTGTGCAACATTGGAATCAGAGATTATAAGACGCTCTATTCTCCAGTTCTCATCAGGGTGAACAATCCATATCTGGGCGTCACCAGCTTTGTATAACTGTTTTCCATTTTTATCTATGGTTATCTCAAACCTGCTCATTGCCATTACGAGTTCGTTTCCTGCCTCAGGAACCATCCCCAGCACAGATTCATTCCTGTCCCTGGGCAGTGGCATCTTGGGTTCATAAAAATATACAAAAAATGCAGCAACAACTAAAACAACAACAAACAATACAGTAGCAGCATCAATCATTTTCATAATACATTATCCTGTATCTTTAGGAGTTTGTTTATTATCCAATATATCCAGAATATCCTTGACAGTTTTGATGTGCTTTTTTTCATCCTTTAAGATTCCGAATATTATAGTATTAATCTCATTGTTTCCTGTTTTCTTAACTGCTTCTCTGTATATATCAGCTGCAATATTCTCTAGTTTAAGAATATCCCTGAACATGTCTTTAACAGGATTAGAGTTTATATCTTCCATTCTTCAAATCTCCCAATAACTTCAAGATACTGTAATTTATTCTTTTGGATTTCTGCGTGTCCAGTATCTTTAAAAGTTCCCATACACCTTCGTTCCTGTATTTCAAAAGGAACCTCTCTTCCCACCGCAATCCCTTTTCTATAGATTTAACAAGATATTCCCTGCTGATTTTACCACCCAAACAGAAAAAACTATTTCAAGCCCCCGAAAACCTCCTGCTCAGGGTAGACCTCTATGCCTGTTTTGGAAACTATCTGCATAGCAACAATCTTCTTTATATGCTTTGCTCCCCTCATTTTAAGAACCTCTATAGCATTTTCCCTTACATCCCCCTTTCTTATGTTATAAAGAACTATCACGCCATCAGCTAGAAATTCCTCTACGCCGCTTTTGCTATAAATCTCAGGGATCTGTTCGGTCTCTGTTATTAAAAACGTTGTTGATTTCATGCTTTCAAAAAATCTGAATAATTGTTCTATGTAACTCCTGTACATCTCATCCTTTTCTGTGAAAGCAGAAGCAATGGCAGTCAAAGAATCCACAACTACAAGGTCTGGATTAAAATTGTCAGGTATTATTATGGGTTTTACATTAATTAGCAGTTCACCCCTTTCCTTTTCCAGCAATGCATCAACAGATCTGCTTATATCAAATATGCTGAATCTTTTAATCATAAGTCTGCCCTTTCTTTCTAATTCCCTGGGGTTCCATCCAAAATCCTCCATGTGTTCTCTTAATCTCTCTTCAGATTCTTCAAAACTCATATACAGGCATTTCTTTCCTTCTCTGGCAGCATTAACCAGCATCTGCAAGCCCATTATAGTCTTTCCAGAACCAGCCCCTCCAGCCAACAGAATAGAAGCGCCCATGGGAATTCCTTTTTCAAAAAGTTTATCAAGCCCTTCTACGCCTGTTTTAATATATTTCCGCTGTTCTTCCAGAGGTTTCTTCAATATTCCCTCCCCACCACCTCTTAATTTTACTTTCTTCCCTGCTCTTTTCCTGGGTGGTTTTTTTGTATTTATCTGCTTTCTTTTTTGCTTTTCTGCCATACTATCGGTATATTATTTATAATCAAACCTAATAAATTTTTCCTTCATATGTTTAAACATTTTTTACATATATTTATAAAACAGCTTTACAATAGATAAAATACTGAGAAGATGACCCAGAATATGCTTCAGGAAATAGAGAAGAATGAATTCCTTTTAATACTGCTAGAAGAGAAAAAATATCAGCAAAAACTGGAAGATATTATAAGGTCAGTAAAAAAATCAAAGACCACGATATGTTATGTCTGTTTGAGCAAACCTTATAAGGATGTTATAGACGGATTAAAGGATATGGGAATAAATCCAGACAACTTCTTCTTCATAGATGTTCTTACATCTCATTACAAAGAACCATCACCGACCCGTAACTGCGTTTTTCTTTCTTCTCCAAACAACCTGGAATCAATAAAGGCTGCTATAATAATGGCAATCGAAGACAAGAACTGCAGCGTTATTATATTTGATACCATTTCTACTTTGCTCATATATGAACAAAGCTTCTCTGTAGTAAGATTTACACATAATCTTGTTTCAGAAAAAAAGCAGGAGAATGTTAAAAAACTATTCATTATAATTAAGGGAGGAAACATACCCTCAAATGATATAGATTCCCTTACCAAGGATTTGGAAATGTTCGCAGATAAAAAAGTTGATTTAACAAATAATAGGTAATAATATGGCCAAAAAAAAGATAATGGTGGTTGATGACGAGGAAAGCTTATTAGAGCTGGTAACAGCAGTGCTTGAACAGGAAAATTATGAAGTAATCACAGCCAGCAACGGTGAAGAATGCCTAAAGAAACTGAAAGAAGTAAAACCAGACCTTATCCTTCTGGATATGATGATGCCTGGAATGTCAGGAAGGGAAACATGTGAAAGGATAAGAAGAGATCCCAAAACAAAGGATTTGAAAATAGCATTCATAACAGTAGCAAAATTTTCAGATATCGGAAAGAGCACCCTGGAAAAGATGAAGGTTCTTGATTACATAACAAAACCATTTGATAATCAGGACCTTCTTAAAAGGGTAAAGAGGATGCTTGAGCAATAGCCAGAGTTATTATAAAATATATATAAATTCAAATTAAGTTTAAATATACAAGAGTTATATATAAATATATATATGGAAAAGGTTTTCCGGATATGTGATACTACCCTCAGAGACGGAGAACAAATGCCGGGTGTTGTCTTCACTCCAGAACAAAAAATAGAACTCGCACAAAAATTCTCTGATTTTGGTGTTGATGTCATAGAACTGATGCCCTGTGTTTCTTCTTTGGAAGCTGAAACAACAAAAACCATAGCCAATGCAGGCCTAGATGCTGAAATAACTGCTTCTACAATGATAAAAAAAGAACACATAGATCTTGCAGCATCCTGTAATGTAGACAGTGTTACATTATTTACTCCGGTATCAGATCTGCATCTGAAAGCAAAACTGATGAGTAGAGAAGAAAATATTCAAAAGTCACTTGACGCAATTGATTACGCAAAAAATTATGGCCTAAAAGTAAATTTCGCTGGTGAGGATTCCACAAGAGCTGATATAGAATATATATTGGAATTTATAAAGAAGATATCACCATATATAGAATATTTTTTGGCTTGCGATACAGTGGGTTGCCATACACCGGAAAGATCATATTCATTTTTTAGAGAATTATGTGCTAATACCAGCTGTGCAATAGGTCTGCACGGCCACAACGATTTTGGCATGGCAACTGCCAACACCATAGCAGGCCTGGCAGCAGGTGCAAGCATTTTTTCCGGAACATTTACAGGTATAGGCGAGCGGTCAGGTAATGTCTCAATAGAAGAGGTATGTTCAGCCCTTAAATTCCTATATTTCATAGACCTTTGTGTTAATTATGAAAAAATAACAGAGATCTGCAGAGTTGTTGAGAAATATTCAGGAATCTCTGTTCAGCCGCATAAGCCAATAGTCGGAGTTAATTCGTTTTCCCATGAATCCGGCGTCCATGTTAACAGCGTGCTAAAAAACCCCAGCACATACGAACCCTTTAATCCCAGGCTTATAGGGCAGCAAAGAAGAATTATCTTAGGAAAACACAGCGGGAAAAGCAGCATAAGACACGAATTTGGTTCAAACCTATCTGATGCCTGGGCATGCATGATATTGGACAAGATAAAAACCATATCCCAGAAAGAAAAGAGAATGATAACAGCTCAGGACATACTCTGCATTAAAAAGGAACAGGGGGGATTGAAATTAGAATAAAAAATTTTTTTTATCTGCTATACAGAAGGCTCAGACCAGGATTTGGGCTTACCTTCGGGTTCATAATAATGTATGCAGTAATTACACAAAACTTTGCTTTTAATCTCTTTACTGCTGCCTTTGGTTTCTTGTTTTTGGCCCTGTTCGGGGATTTTTACAACGACTATTGGGATTATGATGAAGATATCCGGAATAAAAGAAAGGATAAATTCACAACATCAGGCTTTCTGGCAAAAGAGCAAGTCAAGGACATCTCCTACATATTGGCTGCTGCAGGAATAATAACACTGTGGTTTATTAACTTGTTGATTTTTGTTCTCGGCTTATACTATATTGCATTACTCATAGCTTATTCCCATCCAAGCATCCGCCTGAAAGGCAGTATTAAAGGTTATATGACATTGGCAAGCTTTTTCTTTCTATTGCCACTTAGTTTAATATTCACTTTAAATACCACTTCGCTGTTATTTGCTGCTCTTTTTGGTTTATTCTTCTTTTCCCAATATACCTATATCCTTTGCCAGAAAGATTCTACAGACACCAGAGATAATAAAAATTTATATCTCAGCCATGGCTGGAAAAGGTCCACCAAAGTAACAGCCTTATTCGGTGCTCTTTCATCAATAACTCTGCTGTTAATATCTTTTGTCAATCCGTATTTTATATTTATATGGCTTCTGAATCTGTTTGCCAAGATGTTGAATATAAGTAAGATTTTGAGAATGACTGTAACAAGAAAGCAAAGAGGAAGAATAGTCCTTCTGGAATTTGTTACACCGTATATGTTCTTGGGAGTCGGGTTTGTATGATTTATCTGATATACAAACGTTTCAGGACAGTTTTGTTCATGCTTGGTTTCATTCTCATGTATGGTACCTATTCA
>Ga0190359_1002587_pt1 | contig 10714 bp, 6 predicted proteins | sample 48721823_MG_FD_161269 | JGI IMG/M metagenome (GOLD analysis project Ga0190359, IMG submission 161269) | Hydrothermal vent microbial mat bacterial communities from Southern Trench, Guaymas Basin, Mexico - 4872-18-2-3_MG | ecosystem: Environmental > Aquatic > Marine > Hydrothermal vents > Microbial...
ACTATATTTCATCATTTCCTGGATATATGTATACAGCAAGGGATGTGAGGACTGGTTTAGCTTTTGTGAGTTTTGCCAGAGAGAATACTTCAACAAATGCTTCTATTTTTGCAAAAGTTATATTAGAACACTTGCAAAGTTGTGGAGTAAATCTCAAAGAGATTACAATTCAGACTGATAATGGTAGTGAATTTGTAATTGTATACAACAGAAAGAATCCTGTTTCATCTATAAAGAGACTGAGTCCATTTGAGAAGATGTTGAAGAGATATAACGTATATCATACAAGGATACCACCTGGACAAAAGACTTACAACAGCGATGTAGAGGCTTTCCATCGAATTATAGAAGATGAGTTCTTTGATATTGAGGATTATAAAGATAGAGTTGATCTTTTGTCTAAATGCTATACATATATGGTTTACTTTAACACACTCAGAATTAACAGATATAAAGGAGGTGTTACTCCACTAAGGATAGCTTATGAAGCAGGTGGTAAAAGCAAAATTGATTATAACAAACTCATTAAATTTAAACCTGTAATACTTGATCTTTTCAGCTCAGATTATTGTAAAATGCCTACCCAAAGTGTATACCATGTTCCTGAATCAGACATAATTTGGTGGCTTCTCTCGGTCTCAAAAGAAATCCTGCAACCCATCCAGACACGGGACATAGGACCATTCTGGCCCTTGTATGGCAACTAACAACATAAGAGCATTTCCGCCTCACCTTCAAAACATCCACGATGCGAAACTCCTGACTAACATAAAAACCAGGCATTGTCCGTGTGACTTATCTAACAAAATCCCCATGAAATTCTGGAGAAGGAAATTTTACCTATTGACAATAACAAGATAGTGTTCTATATTTTTTCAAGCTATGAGAGGATGTGACACAAAAAAGGAGAGTTTATGGAGAGTGAAGATATGAGAAACTTAGGAATTATTTTCCTGGTGGTTGGTATTCTACTTTTGATTTTGCCCCATTGGTTTATTGTCCTGGTGGGGATTACAGGCGCAGTTTTAGGAGCTTTGATGGTAATAATGCCGGAGAAGATGTCTCATTTTTTCTCCAAATTTAAAACTTCGGGAACTACTCCATCCGAAACTGGCTCTGACGAAGAGCAAAAATAGCTCCTGACTGTCAGACAAAAAACATTCCTTCGTTGCCGGTGCTCGTGGGAGGCAAAATAAGAACAGGTTTGGAAAAGTTTCATTGTACTCTATAAATATGAGAGATGAATGGGTAAAAAGAGTGCTAAACAACTAGAAGAAGAGTATAATGAGCTTTTAAAGAAGTATAATTCCCTACTTGAAAACTCAGCCGAGGGAATATGGTGTTTTGAACTCGAAGAGCCTCTGCCTATAGATACACCTGAAGACGAAATGATTCGAGTTTTTCTCGAAAAAGGGTTCCTATCAGAATGTAACGATACTATGGCGAAAATGTACGGATTTGAGAAGAAGGAAGAAATAATAGGGGCAAAACTACACGAACTACTGATACCGGACGACCCGAGAAATATCGAATACCTTCGCGCATTTATCAGAAGTGGATTTAAACTGATAAATGGCGAGTCCTATGAGAAAGATAAAGAAAGTAATCTACACATTTTCCTTAATAATCTTGTCGGAGAGATAGAGAATGGCAAAATCGCTCGGGCATGGGGGACTCAAAGAGAAATTACTGAACTGAGGGCAAAGGAAAAGGCTCTCAAAGAAAACGAAAGGAAGTTTCGAAAACTCTTCGAAAACGTAACGGAAGGCCAGGCCATTGTTAAGCTTATAGAGGAAAAGGAAAAAGCAGATTTCCTTGTAATAGACATCAATGCAACAGCGGAAAAGATATTAAGAATTAACAAGAAGAGTTTCATCGGCAAAAGGGTGAGCGAATTTCACAATACGGAACTACTACCTAAAAAACAGGAAATACTGTGGGTTCGCGATAAACAGGGCTCTCTTTTCTTTGAAGCATACCTCCCCCGACTACAGAAACACCTCACGATAAATCTATTTCACATATTCGAAGATTTATTCTGCTTTGCTTTCCATGATGTTACGGAAAACCGCAAGATAATTAAAAAAAACGTCTTCCTGAATAAGCTCTTGAAGGCAATAAGAAATGTCAATCAGGCAATAGCAAAAGAAAAAGATAAAGAGGAACTGATAAAAAGCATCTGCGAATATCTTACAGAAACTAGAATATTCAAGAGAGCATGGATCGTACTTGTTGAGGATAATATCCCTGTTTCTTATGCCGCTCACGGATGGGGGAAACTTACCAGTTATCTGGAAAAGAACATATTCAATCAGGGACTCACAGCATGCATGCAAAAGGCTTCAGAGAAAAAGATTCTTCTACAGATAAAGTCCCCTGCGGAAACTTGTAACAAATGCTATATGAGAAGATATTGCAAGGGGTACTATCTATACTGCTATCCCCTGAAGTATAACGACAAAGTTTATGGTATCCTTCAGGTTTCTTCAACAAAAAACATTTTCACAGAAAAAGAATACAAAGAGCTCTTCCTTGAAGTTGGAATGGACATTTCCTACTCCATGCACGCTCTGGAAGAAGAGGAGAAAAGAAAAGAGACTGAAGAAAAATTAAGATACGAGATGGAGCTACTACAGATATTAATGGACAATATCCCGGACGCAATCGCTTTTAAAGATAAAAATCTGGAGTACGTTAGGATCAATAAAGCTCAGGCAGAGCTTCTTGGCCTGGACAATCCTGCCCAGGCTATAGGGAAGACGGACCTCGATTTTCTTCAGGAAGAGCATGCTAAAAAAATAATAGCTGAGGAAAAAGAAATTATCACGACAGGCAAACCAATTTTTGATAAAATAGAAAAGGTAGAAACTGAAGGGAAAGTACATTGGTTTTCTGTGTCCAAGGTTCCTATAAGTTCAGACAGTCATAATGTGATAGGAATCGTTGTCATCTCCCGGGACATAACAGACAGATATGTTGCAACTCTGAAGCTTCAGGAAAGCGAGAGGAGAATAAGAAACTACTCGGAACAGATAGAGAAGTTCAGTAAAGTCTCAGCAGACATTTTGTCAATAAAAGACGAAAAAGAGTTTTTCAGGCTTGTCTGTAACAGTATCGTAGAGATTTCAGATTTCCACAGATTGCTTCTATACGTGTTTAAAGACGAACCACCATATAGAGAAATCTTAGGGCATGTAGGAGTCGACGAGGAAGCTCTTGAAAAAATGAAGAAGGCCTATGTTTCGAAAGAAATGCTGGAAAAGGTCTTCGAAAAGGGGATAAGGCTCGGCAAACAATCCTGCTATTTGCCCCATACTATGAAAGAAGTGCTGGAAAATTTCCCGGTGGACTATGGCAAGCGCCAATACGAACCTGGAGAGGGTCGGTGGCATAGAGAAGACAATCTTTTCGTAGCACTCTTAGACAAAGAAGGGAAAATGATCGGGATGATATCACTTGATGATTCGAAGAGTGGGCTCGTGCCAACCGACGAGACTGTCGGGCCTATAGAGATATTCGCTAATTTCATCTCTCAGGTAATCATTATGAGAAGACTGGAAAAAGAAACCCAACAGATGCAGGAAAGCCTCGCACACTTTGAGAAAATCAGGGCTCTTGGAGAAATGGCGGGCGGTGTAGCTCACGATTTCAACAACGTGTTAAGCGCAATACTTGGAAGAGCCCAGATATTAAGAAGATTCAATCTACCTCCAGAGGTGGATCAGGGCTTAGAGCTAATAGAAAAAGCTGCCCTTGATGGGGCAGAAACCGTCAGGAGAATACAGGACTTTACAAGGTTAAGAAAAGATAAGCACTTTACAACCCTGAACATAAATGATGTGGTTTCCGACGCTGTAAGATACCTGAAAGCCAAATGGAAAGACGAAGCTGAAGAGAAAGGCCTCTATTTTAACATAGTCAAAAATTTCGGTGAGATACCCCCAGTTGAGGGGAATCCTTCCGAGTTAAGGGAGGTCTTTACAAACATCATAAGCAATGCTATAGATGCCATGCCTGAGGGAGGAGACATTATTATAAATACGTTCACACAAGGAGATGAAGTTGTCATTTCCATAAAGGACACTGGCGTTGGCATGAGCAAAGAGGTCACAAAAAGAGTTTTTGATCCATTTTTCACCACGAAAGGAGTAAAAGGCTCCGGTCTGGGGATGAGTATAAGCTATGGAATCGTGTCCAGACACAACGGCAAGATAGAAGTAAAGAGCAAGTTGGGGGAAGGTACCGAAGTAATCACTACTTTTCCTGTAGCAAGAGCTGCACCTCCTGAAGCCAAGGAGAAAAAGGAATTTACAGGAAAACAAATAACCCCAATAAACAAAATACTAGTCGTGGATGACGAAGAGGGTCCGAGATCTCTCCTATACGACATTCTGAAGCTATTACATTATAACGTGGTAACTGCAAAAGATGGAACGGAAGCTTTGGAGGTATTCAGGAAAAACCCCGACATCGACGTGGTGTTCACTGACCTGGGGATGCCGCGCATATCCGGTTGGGAATTAAGCAACGAGCTAAGAAAACTAAAAAACGATCTTGTGATTGTCCTTATCACAGGATGGGGAAGCCAGATGGATGAGAAGAAAATAAAAGAACATGGAATAGATAAGGTGATATCCAAACCCTTCGAATTTAAAGAGATACAACAAATTGCATTAGAGTGTTCCCTCATTAAGAAAGAAAGACTCACGCGAAATGAAAATAAAATAAAAGGCAACGATTAATTCGAGATAGATACTTCTACATTAATTAAAATAATAAAATTAAATTTGCTATTGTAGTATGGCTATGGATGGAGAACAGGATAGGGAAAAACAGCTTGAAGATGCAAAGATGAGATGGTTAAAGAGATATACCGATTGGGTAGTAAAGCGATTGATGGAAGATGATTTTGATGAGGCCTCCGCTGCAGAGTTCTTGACCCTCGTGAGATCTGAAGTTCTAAAAAGATTCCCTGATAAAGCCAGGGAATACAATTTGATCTATCGAAGAAGGTTTGTAAGAATATTACTAAGAAAAGGGATTTTTTTAAACCTTCCGGAAGATGAGTCTGTAAGCTAAAAAGGAGAGAGATTTATGAATAGAGAAGAAGCCTGGAAGTTGCTTTGTGAGTACACCAAAAGTGAAAACTTAAGGAAACATGCCCTCGCAGTTGAAGCTGCAATGAGATTTTATGCGAGAAAGTTTGGAGAAGACGAAGAAAAATGGGGCATCGTGGGACTTCTACATGATTTCGATTATGAGATGTATCCCGATGAGAAAAATCATCCTTACCGAGGGTACGAAATTCTCGAAAAGGAAGGCTACCCGGAAGACGTACGAAAGGCCATTCTATCTCATGCTTCCTATACAGGGGTTCCACGGGACAGTCTAATGGCCAGGACATTGTTCGCGGTGGATGAGCTGACAGGATTTATCATTGCTGTTGCCCTTGTTCGTCCCACCAGAAGCATACATGACGTAACAGTGAAGTCGGTTAAGAAAAAGTTTAAGCAGAAAGCATTTGCTGCAAAAGTCAGCAGAGAGGAGATAAAGCAGGGAATAAAGGAACTGGGAGTTGATGAAGACGAACACATCCAAAATGTCATCGACGCTCTCAAGAGTATCGCAAAAGAGCTTGGACTTGAGGGAAAATGAAAACCTTTACCAGACACAACAAAGGCCGTCTTTATAATTATGTCTTCTGTCCACACTATGGGAACAGCTTCGGGCAGGAAAGGCTCTTCAGATCCAGACAAAAATGGAAGTTGCTCAAAATGTACGGGGGTGTAGGCCCTAACATCGTTCGTGTCTTAGCAGCTCTTGCAACTTTATGTCTGGGAGTAATTCCCGGTTTAATAGTGTATCTTTCGTTCACTATTATCCCCAAGAAATAAAGGGTACTTTAACCTGTTGGAAAGAAATTGCAGGAAAAATTATTATTCAAAATTTTAAAACGAGTGGAAAAACCGGGCAGGTACACGGGGGGTGAACCCGGAACCATAATAAAAAAGTTCAGCCCTGATAAGACGCGGGTTGTTCTTGTGTACCCCGATCTATATGATGTGGGGATGTCTTATTTTGGCTTCCAGATTATCTATCACATCCTGAACAAAAGCGATGACATTATCGCCGAAAGAGCCTATGCACCGTGGATTGACTTTGAAAAAGAATTGAGAAAAAAAGGATTATACCTCTTCTCTCTTGAGACCAGAACACCCATCAGGGATTTCGATATCGTAGGTTTTAATCTTTCCTACGAACTAACGTACACAAATATACTTAATCTTCTGGAGCTATCTGGCATAAGCATCTTCAGCAAACATCGAAGAGATGATGAACCTATAATAGTTGCCGGCGGAGCCGGTGCCTTCAATCCAGAGCCTCTTGCCCCTTTTATAGACATTTTTTTCATAGGAGATGCAGAAGAAAGTGTTGTTGATTTCATAAAAACTATAGGAAAGCTGAAACGACAACAGGTGAAAAGGAAAGACATTTTCCGGGAGCTTGTGTCAAAATACTCCAATCTGTACATCCCCGCACTATATAAATTATCAAGAGAAGATGATCAAGGCTACATGGTCCCTATTCCCATTGCAGAGGATGTCCCGGAAAAGATAAAGGCTTCCAAAACGCCCACTCTTAAACCCTTCTACTACCCGGAATCTCCGATCTTGCCAATTGTAGAAATCTCACAGGATCGGCTTACCTTTGAAGTAATGCGAGGATGTACAAGGGGGTGTAGATTTTGCATGGCAGGATTTATCTATCGGCCAGTCAGAGAAAGAAGCCACAGAGACATAATGAACCAGGTAACCAAAGTATATGAAAACACCGGGCATGGGGAAATCTCTCTTCTTTCACTCTCAAGCTCTGATTACACAGGTTTACACCCTCTCATACAGGAACTGTACCCACTTCTGGCCCAAAAGAAGCTGTCATTGTCACTCCCCTCTCTGCGACTTGAGAGCTTCTCTGATCTGATAGCACGAGCCCTCCAAGAAACACGGAAATCCGGGATAACATTCGCCCCCGAAGCCGGCTCTGAAAGATTAAGGCGGGTAGTAAACAAATATTTCTCCGACGATGAAATATTAAGAGATGTGGAGATAGCTCTTTCATACAGGTGGCGGGTACTGAAACTTTATTTCATGATTGGTTTACCCAGTGAAACCTATGATGACCTGGAAGCTATATACACCCTCCTTGAACATATCTTGAAAGCTGGTAAGGGAAAGCTAACGCTAAATGTCACTATTTCAAACTTCATTCCAAAGCCTTTCACTCCCTTCCAGTGGGAAAGACAAAACCCTCCTGAAGAGCTACAAGCGAAGATTGACTACATTAAACCCATGCTGAGAAAGCTGAAAAAAGTGAAAATTATGACCAGAAACCCATACTATTCTCTCTTAGAAGGGGTAATTTCAAGAGGGGATAGACGTATAGCTGACATCATTTATGAAGCATGGAAGCAGGGTGCCAGGTTTGACTCGTGGAAGGAGTGCTTTTCATGGGAAAAATGGGAAACAGCATTCACCAGAGTTGGTATCAAACCTTCAAAATATCTGGAAGAGCGAGATACAAACAGAACTTTACCCTGGGAGGTAATAGATGCGGGAATAAGCAAAAATTTTCTCTTTGCAGAAAGAGAGAAAGCCTTCAAAGGAGAAATCTCCAGGGACTGTAGAGAAGGTTGTATCGGGTGCGGAGTCTGTAATAAGCAGATAAAGATGGTTTATGACAATGAAAAAAAAGTCACCATCACAAAAGGAGAACCCCCTAAGCTGGAAACAAAAGAAAAAGATGAGGAACACGTTTACCGCATCAGGTTTTCACGAGATAAGAGGTATTCTTTCTACTCTCACTTTGATATTACAAAACTCCTTTACTTTGCACTTCGCAGGTCAGGACTAAAACTGTCTTACTCGAAAGGTTTCTCACAAAAGCCCAAAATTTCGTTTGGATTCCCCCTGCCTTTTGGTTGTACATCGGAAGCAGAGTATGCCGACATATATTTGCTGGAAGAGTGTAAAGATATTGAGAAAATTCTTAATAAGTACCTCCCTGATGGCCTGAAAGTGATTGAGTCGGTAGAGATAGAAAAAGGAAGCCCTTCGGTATATTCCTCCGTAAAAGGTTTTATCTATGTGATTAATTTTGAGGGTAAGGTTCCAGAAAAAGTCAGGAGAAAACTGACCGATATCTTATCCAGACACAACTTCCCCATCGAAAGAACTTATACCAAAAAGAAAGGAACCAAAATAATTAATGCACGTAAATTTCTGGGAGATGTGAAAATTGAAGACAACTCCATTCACATAGAACTTAGAGTTGATGGCGGAAGAACTCTGAGAATGGATGAGCTTTTGGATATGTTGAATATTAAAATTGAAGATGTAGACATTCATAGAAAAGAAGTGTTGTTCCTAAATAATAGGTGACAGATGGATAAAGTAATTTTGATGAATAAAACCGTCCAGGAAACAAGAATTGCTATTTTAGAAGATGGCAAGCTGGTAGAAATGTTCATTGAGAAATCAGGCAAAGCCCGGATGGTTGGCAATATCTATAAGGGAAAGGTGGAAAATGTTATCGAAGGTATCAGAGCTGCGTTTGTGGACATAGGTTATGGTGCCAATGCATTCTTACCTTTTTCTGAAATGAATAATCCTGCTTCCGTAGTTTCGATGGTGGAAAGCGTTAATGGAGCAGACGAGGAAGAGGTTGAACTAATACCAAGTCAGCTCAAAGAACCCGAAACCGGGGAAATTAACTTGAAACCAGGGCAAGATATCTTGGTCCAGGTCATAAAAGAACCCTTCGCAGACAAAGGCCCAAGAGTTACCACGGATATTTCCCTGCCGGGAAGATTTCTCGTACTTGTACCCAACATCAGTTACGTAGGAATCTCTAAAAAGATCCAGAATAGGAAGGAAAGAACCAGATTAAGGGAAATAGCAAAGCAGATAAAACCTGAGAATTTTGGCTTAATTATACGAACTGTGGCAGAAGGCAAAGACATCGACACTTTAAAAAAGGACCTTGACAGTCTCCTTAAAAAATGGAAAAAGATAGAAAAAAAAGCTATGACAGAACCTGCTCCTGTGTGTGTTTACGAGGATATCGAAATTGTAAGCTCTGTCGTGAGGGATTTATTAACCCCGGACGTATCAAAGGTTATAGTGGATTCAAAAAGTCTCTACAAAAAAATCCATTCTTATGTAGGCTCCGTTTCGCCCGAGATGGTCAGAAAAATAGAGTATTACAGTTCTCGGACCCCTCTTTTCGATTTTTACGGAGTGGAGAAGGATTTCCGCAAATCGCTAAACAAGAGGGTATGGCTCAAAAGTGGGGGATTTATTGTTATTGAACATACCGAAGCGATGACAACCATAGATGTCAATAGTGGAAAGTATATTGGGAAGAAGGACTATGAGGAAAACGCTTTCAAGATAAATCTTCAGGCGGCACAGGAAATAGCACGACAGGTCAGGCTGAGAGATATTGGCGGGATTATAGTGATAGATTTTATTGACATGGGTAAAAAAGAAAATAAAGATAAAGTATTTCACGAACTTCTTAAAGAATTCAAAAAAGACAGGGCAAAAGTAGCCCTTGCTCCCATATCTGATTTTGGACTTCTTGAAATGACGCGACAGAGAACACGACTAAATCTTTTTTATACAGTTAGTGAAGAATGCCCGATGTGCCACGGCACGGGTAGAATAACTTCAAAAGAAACATTCATGACTCAGATAGAAAGCTGGCTACGAAGATTCAGAACAGAGTCAAAGGAAAGAAGACTCGTGCTCCAGGTTCATCCCTATATGGGAAGTTATCTTCAAAAAGAGATGAAAAAAATTCTAAAAAAACTTCAGTGGAAAAACCTCGTTTTGCTAAAGCTGGAAGAAAATTCCTCTCTTAGACTGGATGAATTCAGATTTATTTCTGCAAAAACAGGGGAAGACATAACAGACAAGTTTTAAGTATTTTTCTCAAACTACTGGGACCTCTCTACATGTGCGATTTTTCAAGAAGCTCTCTACCTACTCTTTCTTTTCTGAGTAGTATAGCAAAAATTAGCCCGACTATGCCGGTAATCGAAAATATCCACATGCCAAGTCTATAGTCTGTAACCCCGTTAATAGTGCTAATGTCATTTGCCCATCCGATAATATAATTAAAAAGTGTTAGACCAATGTTCTGTATCATAGTCATAAGTCCATATGCTGTACCGAGATTTTCTTGTTTAACAATAAGTGCCACAGAAGGCCACATGGCGGCCGGGACGAGAGAAAAAGCTATACCCATTATAGAGGTAAGAAATATTGGATGTATTCTAGAATATACAAACAGTATATAAACCGGGACAATAAGCAGGGAACCGATTATCATTACAGAGGCTCTTTTCCCGTATTTATCTACAAATAAACCAAATAAGGGAGTTCCAATCATAGCGGCAAGCGTTATTACGCTCGAGGCAAAACCAGCAGCTTGTCTTGTTAGTCCGTGGTGTTCAATGAAAAATTTTATCGCAAAAGTCTGAAACGGAAAGATCGCAGAGTAAAACGTTACACATAGAATTGTAATGAACCAGTAAGCCTTCCCAAAGGAGAGTATATCACTGAGCACAATTTTGTCCTGCCGTGGTTCAGGCCCGAGACTAAATCTTTTCTGAGCCCCCGCTTCGATTATAACATACAGTATCAATGTCAGG
>Ga0190359_1002591_pt1 | contig 10710 bp, 9 predicted proteins | sample 48721823_MG_FD_161269 | JGI IMG/M metagenome (GOLD analysis project Ga0190359, IMG submission 161269) | Hydrothermal vent microbial mat bacterial communities from Southern Trench, Guaymas Basin, Mexico - 4872-18-2-3_MG | ecosystem: Environmental > Aquatic > Marine > Hydrothermal vents > Microbial...
AGAGTTGGTTCAATTAAAACTTAAAACAATATTAAAAATCATAGGGGTTTCGTTAGTTTCAATCCCAGAGTTGGTTCAATTAAAACTACTTCTCAACCTTGCACTCATATTCTTACCATAGTTTCAATCCCAGAGTTGGTTCAATTAAAACCCGCCAAAACGGGCAATAAAAACAGGTGTTTATCACACCCAAAACTGCTATTTTCCTCGTCTGTCACCGGTAATGTATGCTCAGGCACTGGATCGACGATAACAGGCTAAATACCCATATCTTAAATAAACACATCTAAAGGCGCTTTGTCAAGTCCTATTATCTCTTTTTTAAATAAATTTTCACTAGACATCTTGTAAATAAGTATTGAATCCTCCTTTTTCTTTATGATATTCTTCAATTTTGACAGAAGCTCCTTTAATTTCCCCTCTGTAATCTCCCCTTCAAACACACTGTTCTGAACCCAGTTTAAATATGCTCTGCATGTTTTTAATGCTTTTGCAACTCGCTTCTCTCCTACATCATAAACCAAAAGCACATACATTACATCCTCCTCAAAAATTACCACCACATTCTGAAGGCTTTGTACTTTTTTATTCCTGTAACATGTTTAATAAGTTTATAAGCTTCAAGTCTTATGAGCCTTCTGTAAGATACATGCCTGCTTAGATTTCTGTGTTTTACTGTTGTTTTCATTCTTTCATCATAAGCTTTGACAAATATTTTGCGCCCTTCTTCTTTCAGATAACAATAGTTTAATTTTTTATCAAAGTGTTTGGATGTAATCTGATTTTTATTCAGAAGACTGAAGATCAATCTGTCAATAATAAACGGCTTAAAAACTTCTGCAATATCCAGACAAAGTGAAAATCTCCTCGCTCCGGGCTCATGCAGAAAAGAAAGCGCAGGATTAAGCTGGGTGTGATAAATCTCTCCGAGAACTGTTGTATAAAGCATTGTATTACCAAATGAGACAAGAGCGTTAAGTGCATTTTGAGGAGGCCTGCGTGTTCTCTTTTCAAATTCAAAATCCGCATCAATTATTAAGTTCCAGAATTCATAATAAGAGTTCCGCATTCTGCCTTCTGCAGCCATTAAGGTTGATATATCCGGAGCGTTTTCTATGGCCGGTTTTTCTTTTTCAATATATTCAATGCACGGCAAGGTCTCTTTCCCTCTGTTCTGATAGTATCTTAAATTAGTCAGGATATTGTCCGCTGCTGAACCTATAAATTCTTTTGCAATTTCAAGCCTTTTTTCTTTGTCCAGTCCGTGTTCTGCCTGCCGGATTATTACATCTCCGCTTATAAGAAAATCTCTCGGTACAAGACTGCTGGAATAAAATCCGTAATAATTAAAAAAATGTGCAATTATGTGTTGTTGGGATAAAAAATTTACCAGCTTTGTGTTCAGATTCATCTCGCCAAAACAGTAAAGAGATTCAACATCTTCAATTGGTATAACCCGCCTTACAACTCTGCCTTTTTCATCTTTTTCCGCTTCAAAATCTCCGTCCACAAGCAGTTGATCAAGAATCGCTTCGTCTGAACCTGTTTCATCCTGTTCCTGATTTGCAGCTCTTTCAAAAAACAGGGTGTTCTGCTGCCTGCGGATCCTGCCTGCACTGAATATGTAATAGGGACGTTTCATATTTGCTCCCTTCAATCCTGGTTTAGACCTCAGAGGTCTGAAATCCGGATAATTCTACACATAACACAATTCAAAATAACTGCACTTGCGGCAGATGGATTTTTTATTCACACGCGGCGCATCAGGAGCGGATACAATCCTTTGAATTTCATTAAGAGTTTTTTCCATATTTATTTCATCTTCTGCAGACAGATGTATTGTTTCTTTTCTCTTCAGCAAAGGATACTCAATCTCAGCATGGGTTTCAATTCCAAGTCTTTTTAAAAAGTAAATATAATATTTTACCTGCCATATATGCGCTTTTTCAATTGCTCTGGACTTTTTCACCTCATGAATTACACCTCTTTGACGGTCAAAACTATCCAGGACAATAACTCCGCCTATGTCAATTTCTTTTTTACGACGGTCATAACTCTCTTCGCCTATCATCTTGCCAATAAATACTGTATCGCTTTCATGTTCCATTTGCAGATTATGGCTGAAAAACCATAATTTTCTATGACATACAAAAAAATAATTAATTTGCGTTCCTGTAAAAACAGGATTGTTACTTGATTTTAATTGTTTGTCATTCATAAAATTTATTAACGTTGCTGTTTTCAATCAACCATTCATAAACAGGTTTAACCGTAATTTTTTTACCAGCTTCTTCAATTTCATCTTTATCGTTAAAAGTTAAAATAATACCCTTACTTTCGGGATATTTTGACACCACACTTATCAGACCTTTTATTTCTCTTTCCCTGTTATCGGGTGTAAGATTATAACACACCTGAAAAATATTTTTTTGTCCTGATTTATCAATGGCAACAAAATCACATTCACTGCTGTTCCGCCAGTAAAAGACATGTTCAAACCGTTTTTTCAGCTCCAGAAAGACTAAATTTTCAAGCAGTTTGCCGCTGTTCGGAGAAAACTGCAAAGGCAGATAGTGCACAAATCCATTATCAGCAGCATAGCATTTTTTTAAAGACAATTCCCTGGTTTTTATTGAGAAATGAAATTTCGGCACCATAAAAATAAAAAACGCCATCTGTAAAAATCTAATAAACTCTCTGATTGTTTTCCTGTTAGCATTATAATATTTGGCAGTCCTGTTAATATTAATCAGATTCGATGTATTGCTTAACAGATTTATTGCCAGTTCGTTCAGCAGGGACGCTTCCCTAATTGAAAATCTTGGTATAATATCCTTATATATTATCGCATTAAAATATGATATTAAAAATTCTCTTTTTAATTCAGGGTTACCAATCTCTAAGATCTCCGGCATACCGCCATTTACAAGATAATCTTCAAAACTTCTGATTATCTGCACTTTGTTAATTATTTGATCCTCAATATTCCGCCATTTTATATTCCGATGTGTCAAAACTTCCGAAAATGAAAAAGGATAAAGCGCTTTTTGAATAATTCTTCCGGTAAGTAAAGTTGAGAACTCGGATGACAGTAAATGGCTGTTTGAACCTGTAATAAAAAATTTGATTTTACCCTTTAAAAGATCGTAATTATATTTGATCCAGGTTTCCCATTCAGGCAGCATCTGAACCTCATCAAAAAACAGATACAACCTGCCTTTAGGATTTTTCAGCTTTTTATAGGTTTCAAAAAGCTCATCCAGTACTTTGTACGCCTTCTGCCCGACAAAAGCAGGCATTTCAAAATTCAAAAATAGGATCTGTTCCGGCCTTACACCCTGCTCTAACAAATAATCCGCAATCTGTCTTAAAAAATAGCTTTTACCGCATCTGCGGATTCCTGTTATTGCTATTATGTGATCAACGTCAAGAAGAGGAATTGTTTCATACAATAAATGACGCTTTGTTCCTGTATTTAATTTTTCTTCCCGCCAATGCGGGTTTGATTCAACTAAGTATTGTTCATACATTTTTTAACCTCTTTATTGGCTTTTATAATGACCAATAAAATATAATAATGGACAGTATAAGAGTCAATAATTATTTTGCCTCTTTAAATCTTTTTTATACTTCCCTATTTTGCTGGATTGATTCGCATATATTGTCAATGAAATTTCTATTAATTTATATAGTAGGGAACGGTCGTGACCGTTCCCTAAAGAGTATTAAAAAATTTCCGTAGTTGTTTCAATATCATGAAAATCCATTCCAATCTCATATGTATATTTATAATCTGCAACCAAAATTTTCTCTTTGCCTATTGTATGCATTGAAAAATAATTCAAAGAACCGTTCTCATTAATATCTTTTTGTACATAAAAATATGGGATTCTAACCTTATATTCAGACAAAAAATCACCTTTTTCAATTGAAAACAAACATTTCTCGAGCACTTTTCTTGGGATCACTTCAATTGTTCGAAATGAATCATCCCTAATTTTACATGCTTTGCCTTCATCACTGTCCCAACAAATATCATGATAATGATCTCCAAAAATCACGTTTTCCTTAAAACAAGTTCTATATCTTTGATATTTTTCTAATTCAATATCACTATATACATTATCACAATATTCTTTAATCTTTTGATAAGATACAGGGCCTTCAGGCATAAATGATATGGCCTCTCTAATCAACTGCTCTTGGTAAGGTTTTCCACTTTCAACTGAAAATATTTTCAGTTCATATCGGTTACCATTTCCCCAATGTTTTCCTGACCGATTTAGTCGTCCACCTCTTTGCCCAAGAGCATCGGAAGGAGCAATTTCGGAATACATTACATCACATGAGATATCAAGGCTAATCTCAATCACTTGAGTTGCGATAATAATGCAAGGGCTTCCCTTTATTAACTTGTAAACATCATTTTCTTTTTTCCCACGATCTTTATAAGTAAAGCGAGAGTGATACAAAATAATTTTTGGAACAATCCCTTTCATCTTTAAATAATCGGAAATCTGCTGATAAGTTAATTGCGCTTTAGCCACAGTATTCAAGATAATAAATATCTTTTTCTTATGAGAATAATCTTCATAAATTTCCTGCAATACTTCATCCATGACCAATTTTTCTGAAAGCAGAGGTTTTCTTTTATTGATTATAAAAAAAGGCTCAAACGAAAGGCCTTCCTTGTCTTTGATTAATTCATAATCATCACCTAAATTTTTTAATAAAAATTCCGGGGCCGTACCTGTCATAAGTAAATGGGGTATATTCATTCTTCTAAGGATAAAAAATAGTGATAATAACACTTCCAAAGTATGTTTCTCATAATAATGAATTTCGTCAAAAATAATTACTGCGTTTTGAAGATTTCCACAGGCAAAATCTGACTGTGAAAATCCATGAATGAAGGAATAAGCAAGATGGTCAATTGTTGTGACCGTAATTGGTTTAAAGAAGACATTTCCTTTGAAAGTTTCATCACGTATAACATCAAATGTTTTTACATCGGTTTCGCCTTCATCCAATTCACTATATATAATTTCCTTATGTTTATCTTTAATGGTAATGAAACTCTTTCCATGAAACAAACCAACGTTTTTCTCACCAAAAACAGTAGCATGACTTAATCGATCAAACATGGCATTGCATGTAGTTTGAGTAGGCAAAGCAAAAATAATTTTATTTTTATGGTAAGTTTTCATAATTTCATTAGCCCATAACAGCACCCCCTCAGTTTTCCCTCTTCCACATGGGGCAAACAGAAAACCGTAATATGGTTTTTTATTGACCAACTCCTTCTGAAATTGATAAAGCTTATTATCGCCTAATAATATTTTACCCCACGAAGTAGATGAATAATTAAGATTGTAAACATATTTTTCTGGTGATTCTATCACTGCATTAAAAACCAACTCTGTTGGTTCTTCATTTGCAATGAAATGCGAAAAATGCGCACTAGCATAATCATCGCATGTTTGAAGAATGGCGAAAAAGAAAGTAAAAACCGATTTTATAAGATATCTCTCTTTTGCGCCAAAATCATATCTTAACAATACCCTCCTTATAAACAGATCCTGAATTCTATCACGATGTAAATGCAAAATTTCAGGTGAAACTATTACAGGTAGCTTAAACCATTTTGAAAATCCACATTCGTCATAAAGTTGAACAATGGACTTTTCAAAATAGTCTTGAATAGCATTATCAATGTAATGCACTTTTCTAGCTATTTTTAAAGAATTATAAATCTCTCTGTATAATTGAGTATGGTGTCCTAAAATAGCGCATAACTCAATAGGATAATTTAAAATAAAATCCCACTGAAAGTTTGCTATAATTGGTAAAGCGAAAAATGGATGTGGGTATTTGCTACTTGTTTTATTGGCCTGGATATTTGCTTGAAATTCCTTGGTGAGCTTGCCTATATCATGCAATGCAACAGCCAGAAACAAATTTCGCCGGAATTTTTCTGAATTGATTTGCCAGTGAGTGCAAAAATTATCTATCAACCTATTGTTGGTACGAAAGTATTCCTTTAATAGGATTAAACCGTCTTTGGAATGGCCATAAAGAGTTTGAAAGTATTTTTTGTTATTGTTAACAACTAATTTTGCATAATTCATATTACTTCCCTAAAAATATTTCTTTTACAACTAATAGAAAATCTAAGCATAATTCCAGAATTCGCTTTTGGGCAAAAAAATAATCATCTCCTTTTTTGGGATATTCAAATCCAATTAAATTAAGAAATATCTCTTTCATTTTTTCAAATGCTTCTTCTCGTTCGCTTTGAGATCTTTGTCCTGGTATGTGCGAAAAAGTGTCCCTAAAAGTCTTAATATATTTATAGTATTCTACATCCTGAAAATATTTAGTTAATGCTGCTTTATTGGGCGCCGCATTTTCTTCTATTTCAGGTAACAAACCTTTATCCATCATTTCATGCAATGGTTCAATAATTGATTCATGAGTAAAAATTGATAGATTTTTACAAAAATCTTCAAATTCAACAAAATTAGTAATAACTTTTCCTTTTAAGTTGATTGCTGAATAAAGCGTTTTAAAGTTGCTTTTGAATAATTCACTATTATATTTCATATATGTACAATTATTAATCTCATAAATCATTTTATTAATATCATCCCATAGATTTTCAATTTCCTCTTTTCTTTTATAATAGATATGTCTCAAATTTCTACTTATTCTCTGATCTGAATAATATTTTTTAATTTTTTCAAATTCATCAGGTGGGACTTCATCAATACCATCAATTTGTTTAAGCCATAAATCAGACTTTATTTTTTCAAATCCATTTTCCATAAGAAAATGTTCTTGCAAGTCTTCCAAGCTATCATATGTCAGGAGCAGAACATACCCAATATTATCTTCTTCAATTTTATCATAAAGGAGATAATTAATCTCAAAGTATTCTAATATTTCATTATAATCAGGCATAGTTATCTTTTGATTACAATAGGAAAATTTGCCTATCTAAGAATTTATAACTATTAAAATCTGTTGTTGCCCTGATTGGTAAATCCTGCCCTATCGAAATGATTTTCTGAACCACACTATAATCCCCATTATTTTTCTCAAACCGATAAGGCACTTTTTCTACAATCGCTCCGGGAACAATCCCTTCCACAACACTCCATATTTCTTTTGATTCAGTCTCATAAATATCAATTGGTTCATCTAATTTTATTTCAACAAGATCATCGGATTGCCCCAAGTAGAGAGGCCGTTTGGGATTGGCAAGACTCTGATAAATATTTTCAATAATATCTGCATCTCCACCAAGATAAATATTATATACAGGGTTTACTAAAAATTCGCGAAACATAGGTGACGATGGGAATTCTACAGTCCTTTTACCAGGCATTTGTTTAAGTTTAAGAATTTTTGCCATCTCCACATTCTTATCACCGAATTGTTTTACGGCTATACCGATTTTAATTTTATCCTGTAAGTAATAATCATCTCTAACTAAACCCATTGCATTGGAAATTAGCCCTCTTATGGTTGTGAATGGTGGGACAATGAAACTCAACATTAGACTTGTTGTATTAGGTTTACGAAAGGTAGAAAAATAAGGCACTTCCACCTCAAAACTCAATCCTTTCATTTTGACCTCATAATTAATTTTAATCAATTATAATTGAATTTACTATAAAGAACGGTCAAAACCGTTCTCTTCAATAATTACCCAATGCTATTAATAATTTTCTCAAAAACTTCCTGTGGCTGCAATACTTCTAATTCCAATTCAGCTGCTATTTTCTTAACTTGTTGTTCGTTGTTTAATAAACCAGGAAGTAATCCGAAATAAATAGTACCATAGCCTTTCATGTCATTTATTATTGATTTAAACCTTTCAATATTTAGATTTTTGTTGTTGTCAATTTCAAAGGCCTTTTGTAATCTATGACTGTATCGTTGCTGGACTGCCCCCAATATGACATCAGGAGTAAAATCTGTCAATAATCGAGCCTGCTTGGAATAATCAGCCAGATATTTAATACCTGATACAACTGATCTTATTCTCAAATTTCGTTCAGCACCATTATTATTCAGCTTATCAACAAATTTCAGTACTTTACTATCCTGATCCACCTCTTCTTCATAACCAATCCGCTGGACATCAATTGAAATTCCACATTTATAAATATTCACACCAAGCTCAACATTTACAATATCTCCTTTAGCTTTTTCGCCTGCTTCAACACGTTTTTTTCTGGTTAAAAAATCAATTGTAGAATTATCATCTAAAGGTAGTAATCCTATTGCTGGAGAAACTTTTACAGGTGACACACGTGTTACTGCTCCTGTACCTCTTATGGTAGTCATAAAACCAAACAAATCACAATTCCAGCATTTTGAAATATCACCACATGTCTCACCTTTGTCATTAGGGGTACACATAAACGTACTCTCCGGTAGCTCTCGCCGGACAGACTCTCGTAAATAAAACCTCATTGCTTGACCACTGACGTATGGATATTCAACTCCTTGTTTACGAAACTTTTTCACATCAACAATATTTGTACCTCCTTCGCCTGCATTAAGATTTGTTAAATCGGTTTCAGTTAACCATACAAGTTCGATGCCTTTAAATTGATCACTCATTGTTAGCCTCCTTTTTTTCTGTTTTTTTATAACCCTTAATACTTGCATAAATGAGCAAAATATTTTTTATATCTTCAAAAGCTTTTGGATCATCTTGATTAGTAACTACCAAATCCATTACATTACTTATTGATCCCGGATAAACATTTCTTTTTGTTTCATCAATTACAAACCTCCGTGTAATTTCCTGCATTGCCTTGTAAAAATCGTGCGGATTTTTAGCCTTTTCTAATTTATAGAAAAGGCTAACATGATTTTCAGACAGATTGGCTATTGTTAATCCTGCCAGTTGTAATGTTTTGACATCCTCTTCAGAGAGTTTATTCATGGGTTTAATCCTCCATTCATAAATTAATTTATCTAATATTTGTCTTGCATGCTTGGTTAATCCAATGTGCCCACCTTGCAGTGGTAAAAAATAACGTGCAAATTTTGAGAAATCATCATTTATAAAAGATTGGCAAAAACCTTCCTGTAAAATCTTTTCATAATCAAAATTTCGCAGACCTTTTTTTGTATCATTATTAAAAAAATAGGTTTCCTTTATAAATCCCCTATAAAAAAGCATTGGATCATCTTTTCTGATTAATTTAGTTAACACATTGACTATTCTATTATCAAAAAACACATTAAAGTACTTTGGATTTTTGACCGACCCAGATAATGGAATTTCAATGATGTACCAATTTTGGCAATTCAAATTTGGTTCAGTATAACGAATGAAATTTTCATAAAAACTAACCAGCGTTGAATATTTGTCCGGAGTATTTTCTGTTTCTCTTTTGTCGATATCAATGCGGATATTGCCGTAACGATTATTGTTATTCAATTGATTCAAATAACTCTGTTTTAATTTTTTCAGCATGGTTAAATCTTCCATATTCGGAAGAATTAAGATACTCTTATGGCCAGGTATTGTACGATAGATTAATGTAGAGTCAACCCATGCAAGTACACCTAATAAATAACATTGCGGACAATAATCTTTTATATATTCACTTAATTTCAGGTCTTCACCACTGCGGATACCACTCAAACTTCTAATCTTTGTTACAAAAGGATAAGATGCCTGTTGAAGATTTTTATAATTTGATTTAAATGATCTACCGCACAGGAAACATTTTTTTTTGTCTCCTTTTAAATTGGTAAATACTTCCTGAATAACGCTGTCTGTTTTATCTTCTGAAAAAATATTCTCTTTGAAAGCAACTTTCCCGCCAATTTTTTTCTTTTCCTGAATCAAAACAAAATCTTTCTTTACTTGTTTTCTCTCCTTGGTCACTTTGTCTTCTGTATCAATGATTATATTTTGAATTAACCCTTTTATATGTATTGAAAGATTTTTTGTAAATTTTTCTTCATCTCCATACTCATAATTTAACTGCAATGGTGTTAAAGAATTTTCAGATAATTCATATTCTTCTTCTATCTCATCTAATATATTTGAAAAAACAATCAATCCATTATCAAACCATACATCATTATAGCGTAGGATTTCAACTTTCATTTTTCACCTCTTAAAATAAATTTATCTTTATTTTAATATTTTAAATTTTTATTTAACACCCCTTCCCATCAAACCCTTCTTGTTACCGGAATAAAATTTAAATTTTCCTTGTCATTATCCCATGTTACCGGATTTGTTTGCATGTAATTTCTTATTTTTGTTAAAGAGACTTCGTTTCTGATTATATGATCATAAAATGATTTCTGCCATTTGAAATCAGGAATTAATTCCAATTTATTAATTTCACGTGTCACTGCAGCCTTGTATTGTTGAATAACATTCGACAACAACATTTTATTCCGTTCATTCCGTAGGGAACGCATATATGCGTTCCCTACATTACTAATTACAACTATTCCATGAATATGATTCGGCATTATTACATATTCATCCAGTTCCACACATCTGAAATGTTCCGGTATATCCAGCCATAACTTTTCGGCTAATTCACCGGTTTCATTCTTTACCATCTCCTCTTCTACAATCTCTCCAAAAAAACATTCTCTGTTATATGTGCAGATTGTTACAAAATAATATCCGTTTTCAGAATAATCATAATGTTTTAATCTGTT
>Ga0190359_1002593_pt1 | contig 10706 bp, 3 predicted proteins | sample 48721823_MG_FD_161269 | JGI IMG/M metagenome (GOLD analysis project Ga0190359, IMG submission 161269) | Hydrothermal vent microbial mat bacterial communities from Southern Trench, Guaymas Basin, Mexico - 4872-18-2-3_MG | ecosystem: Environmental > Aquatic > Marine > Hydrothermal vents > Microbial...
AGGACGGCGACACCTCCGGGCAACCCGCGGCTGGAGGCGCCGGGCGCGACGGGGCCAGCTGCGCTCTCTACGGCGCCATAGAGGGCGGGGACGGAGGTGCCGGTTCTGGCGGCAGCGGCCCGGGCGGAGACGGCCAGGCCAGCGACCAGAACATGTGCGACCCCGACCAACCCTACGTGGGCGGCGGCGGCGGCGGGGGAGGCGCCGGGCGAATCCGCATCAACACCGTCACCGGCAACCAGTGCTCCTGCAGCGGCACCATGGTTCCCGCGGCCAGCTTCGGATTCATGGGCGGTATCTGATGGTAGCCATCCCGGCGGGGCTATCTTGGGGGCGGCAGCAGCCGGTGCAGGTGACGTACCGCCCAGCGCGTCCAGTCGGGGGAGGGGGCCACCAGGATGAAGCGTTCCAGCGCCCGCACCGCCCGGTCCCAGTCTCCCCGGTGTTCGTGTATCATGGCCAGCAACAGGTGTGCTCCCGCCAACCCGGCCCGGTTGTGCGCCAGGGCCTGGAGCTGTTGCCTGGCCTCGAGGGCCTGCTCGCCGCCGCTGTCGCGGTCCAGCGCGTCGGCCATGGTCTCCCGGGCTCGTTCCAGCTCTCCCGACAGCGCCTGGCACTGGGCCAGGGCGAAGCGGGGAGCCAGCAGCTGCGGGCGCAGTTCGAGCAGGCGGTGGGCGGCGGCCCGGCACACGGCGGCGTCACCGTGCCGGCGGGAGAATTCCAGCAACAGGCCCAGGATGTCGGTGTCCTGCGGCGCCAGTCGCGCAGCCTGGCGTAGTCGCTCGACGGCCGCGCCCAGCTCGCCCGAGCGGAACAGGGCCACTGCCAGCGCGAACTTGGTCTCCGGCGAATCGGGGGACATCAACTCCGCCAGCTTCAACGCCCGCAATCCCTCGGGCAGCAGTCCCGACTGGACCAGTGCCTGTCCCAGGGCGAAGTAACCATCGGTACGGCGCCTGCCCATGGCCACGGCCCGCAGCAGGTATCGGGTGGCTCGTTGCGGCTGCTCGCACAGCAACAGCTTCAGGCCCAGCAGGAAGTGCTGGTCGGCATCGCGCCTGGTCCGGGAAAAGCCCTGTTCCAGCACCGCCGCCGCCTGGGGCAGCTTGTCCAGACGCACCAGGCTGGTGGCCAGCTTGTCCACCAGCCTGTCCTGGTTGCCCGACTGGCTCATGGCCAGGGCCCGGGCCAGGTGGTGTGCGGCCAGGGGGTGCAACTCCAGTTCCTGGCCGGCCAGGCCCAGCGCCAGGTGCAGTCGTCTTCCGTCCAGTCCCAGTTCCCGGGCACGCAGCAGGGCGGCGCTGGCCGCCACCGGCCTGCCGGCGGCCAGTTCGGCCAGCCCCTCGAACAGGTAGGCCTGCCCGAATCCGGGTGTTCGCATACGGGCCTGGCGGAACAGTTCCACCGCCAGGTCGGGACGGCCCCGCTGCCAGGCCAGCACGGCCCCGTCGAAGCGCGGGCTGAACAGGTCGGGCCCGGTCTCCGCGGCGCGCCGGAACAACCTGGCCGCTCGCTCCGGCCGGTGCTGCAGCATGCTGGCGACGGCCAAGGTGTTGATGGTGGACGCGGCCCGGGGCTGGGCGGCTATTGCCCGCTGCAGTTCTCGCTCGGCTTCCGGGGTGCGCCCCAGGGCCAGCAGGGCCAGGGCACGGATGTTGCCGGTGAGATGGTCATGGCTGCCGGTGCGAGTGGACAGCAAACCCAGGGCCTGCCGGGGGTGGTCGTCGAGGATCATTGCCAGCGCCAGGGTGCGGGAAAGGGCAGGCTGGTCGGCAGCAGGTTCTTCGCTCAACAGGGACACAACCCGGCCGGCCTGGCCGGCGGCCAGTAACCGGCAAGCCCGGGCACTGCCGCAGTCCAGGCCGGCGACGGCCAGTGATACTGGCTCGGCACCATCGGCTCCCAGAATGAATTCCAGCAGGCCGGTGGTGATATCCATCCTGGCCACCAGGTAACCGTTGTCAAAGAGGTTCTCGGCGGCCACCGGCCGGGGACCGCCAATCTCGGATGTGGGTCGGGCGGTCGGTGATGCCCGGCCCGGCGTGACCAGCAGGAGCGATAACAAGCAGGCAACCAGCAGGCCTGCCCGCCTCTTGCCCTGGTGCGTGCCCCTGTGGTCATGAGCGCCCATTTTTCGTGCCTCCACTTAATGAAGACGGCACGCGGGCGGAAACCTGAATGTAGTACAATGGGTTACATTGGCTGCCGGGTGGTGCCCCGTTCTCGCCTCCGGGGCTTGACAGACAACCTCCGTCCCCGGCTCGTCGAGCCGGACTGCATGACGCGCCGGCGCAGTGCGACAGGGGGAGGTGTGCTCTTGAGTGCCAGCAAGGTGTCGATATTCTTGAAATCCTGGCTACAGCGTGGACACGCGCCCAGGTGTCGGCGCAGCGGCCGGGCCCGGTTTGCAGGCAGCAACCCGTCGTACAGTGCGGCTAGTTCCTCCACAGAAGGACAGCTCATGACTTGCCTCTCTTTCCCGCGTGGCTTTCTTCCTGGCAGGACGGATTGCCGCTTCTTTTCTGGGAGTCGGAGATGATCTTTTTTTCGGTTCCCCCTTTTGCCTGCAGAAACCTCCCCAGGCGCCCCGAGGCCAGCCGGGCATCCGCGGGGCCGAACCCTTCGTCCCGCAGGGCCTTGCCCAGCAGGCGCCGTGCCCGGGCCAGCTCGTCGTAGACCCGCTGGCGCTTGCGAAAACCCATGGCCCGGCGGATCTGCTCCCCGCTCATTCCCTGCAGCAGCTGCATCAGCAGGACGGTCCTGGGTACTTCCGGCAGGGAGTGCAATGCCTGCACCAGGCACCCGGCCAGCCGGCGCAGGCGCTGCTGCTCCTGCTTCAGCTGCAGCAGCTGGTCAGGTCGACTGGTCGGGCTGGGGTCGGCCAGGTTCTCCAGGGCCAGTGCTTCACCACCGGCTTGCAGTAGCATGGGGCGGCGCACCAGCAGATCTGCCCAGATACGATCGAGCCCGTGCCGGCCCAGGGCCCTTTCCACCCGGGCGATGGCCTGTTCCAGTCGCTCCTGGTCTAGATGGGGATGGCGGCCGGAGAGCGCGTGCAACAGTTCGCGTTCGCTCAGCCCCTGCCAGGCCAGCCCGGCATAGACCTGTCTTTCCAGCTCTCCCAGCTTTTCCACATCGCGTGGCAGCTTGCGCCGGCCCCGCTGGGAACGGAACCAGTCGCGGAAGATGTTGCGCAGCACCAGCGCCAGCCACGACGTGAAACGCCCCCGGCGGCCGTAGCGTTCCACCGATTCCAGGTAGCGCCGCAGCCGGGCGAACTCGACGCCGTCGGCAGACGGACGGCGCAGTCCCTCCAGGGCGGCCAGGACCAGGTCGTCTACGAGTTCCCGGTCTTCCTGGCCGTAATGGTGGGCGATGGTATAGATGAAGCCCAGGTAGCGCTCGACGAGCTGCTGCCAGGCCCGTTGTTCGCCGGCCACCACCCGTTCGAGCAGGTGAACCGGCCTGTCCGGGTGGCTGCGGTGAAGTTCTCCACGCTTTCCCCTTGTGCCCACGTGGCGATTATAGCACCGGTTCTGGTCCCGGCGAAATTCGCAGTGGCGTCCCACGGCGGAAGAAAAGACCGCACCTGCCACCACATTTACGCACCTTGGTGCAGTTCTGATCCGTAATATTGACACGTAAATACGTCATCTGGCGGCCGGGAACTGGTGGAATGTAGCTGTTACATTCATAACGTAAGAAGCGAACTACGCACCGGCGCACCCGGGCTGGTTGCTTCTCGTGTATAACATGCTGTTATTAGGCAGTTTTATTCGAACAGGCAATGGGCACGAATGTTGCATGCATGCGGGGCAAACCGCGATAGAACCAGGTTGTTTGAGGTAATTTATCGTAAATACAGTAATTATTCAGGAGGCAGGAAAGATGATCGAAGCTGAGATGAATCGCGAGGAGCTGCAGATGGTGTTGGATACCATCAATTCCTTTGCCAAGCGGCGTCTGGACACGGATTTCCTCCTGGCCTGCGACAAGGAAGATCGCTGTCCGGAGGAGGTCATTCGCGAACTGCTGGGTCCCGAGGTGGGACTGCACCTGGCCTTCATTCCCACCGCCTACGGCGGTCTTGGCGGCGGAGCCACCGATATCTTCCAGATATCGGAGACCGTGGCCGGAATCGATCTCGGCATCGCCACCTCGCTGCTGGGTGTTTCGCTGGGTACCGATCCCATCCGCGTGGGTGGCACCCCCGAGCAGAAGGCCAAGTGGATGGGCAAGGTGGCCGAGGAAGGTCTGGTGGTGGCCTATGCCGTTACCGAGCCGTCGGCCGGCTCCGACCTGGCCCATATCAAGACCAAGGCCACCCCGGTGATCGAGGACGGCCGGACGGTGGCCTACAAGATCAGCGGCAACAAGCAGTTCATCACCAACGGCTCCATAGCCGATCTCTACACCGTGCTGGCGGTGGCTCCCGGAGGACCTTCGTTCTTCGTGGTGGAGCGGGGTACTCCCGGTCTCGAACCCGGGCCCCACGAGGAGAAGCACGGTATCCGCGCCTCCAACACGGCCCCGCTGTCGCTCGACGAGGTGCAGGTACCGGTCGAAAACCTCCTCGGCGGCGTCGAGGGCCAGGGGCTGCGCCAGGCCGCCATGGTCTTCGGCTATACCCGGGTGATGGTGGCTTCTTTCGGTTTGGGGGCCGGTGTGGCCGCCCTGGAGCGGGCCATTGCCTACGGCAAGGAGCGCTTCCAGGGTGGCTCGCTGCTGTGCGAGAAGCCGGGCTGGACCCACAAGCTGATCGTGCCCCACGCCGTGGCCCTGGAGGCGGCCCGGGCTCACATCGAAATGGTGGCCGGGCGGCTCGACCGTGGCGAGGACGGGCTCGAGGTGGAAGGCGCCATTGCCAAGATGACCGCCACCGAGGCGGGCAACGCCGCCGCCGAGGCGGCCATCCAGGCCCACGGCGGCTACGGCTACATGCATGCCTACGAGGTGGAGAAGATCAAGCGTGACGTGCGCATTACCTGCATCTACGAGGGGACCACCGAGATCTGCCAGCGCTCCATCGCCCAGGACCGCTGGCGGCACCACCTGATGAGCCAGGGAGGGTTCTACAAGCAGCGGGCCACCGAGTTGGAGCAGGTCGAGGTGGAAGCTCCCGGTTGCGGGGCCGCCCTGACGGCTCGCACCGCCCGGGCGCTGGCCGAGATCATGGAGGTGTCCCGCCAGCGCCGGCTGACCCGCAACCAGCACGTGCTGTTCACCCTGGGGTTGCTCTGTGCCCGGGTGGAGGTGGCCGAGGCCCTGGCCCGCAAGGTGGCCAGCGGTGATCCCGGCACCTCCCGTCTGGCTCCCCCGGTATTGGCCGCTGCCAGCCGGGTATGGGCCCGGCGCGTCTCCCAGGAAGTCACCGGCGAGGGACTGGCGGTACTGGCCGGTTCCGGGGCCCTGGGTGGACAGGCGCTGCATTCTTTCCTGGAACTGATTGCCATCGATGAGATCCACCAGGGACTGAGCGGTCACCTGGAAGACCTGGACACCATCGCCCAGGCTCTTTTTGCCGACTGAAGTGGATGCCGAGGGGCAGGAGGCAGGCATGACGACACAGCAGAAAAAGACCGTACCCGTGGCGGTGATCGGGCTGGGAGCAGTGATGCCCGACGCCAACGACTTCACCAGCTTCTGGCAGAACATTCGCCAGGGCCGCAACTCCATCCGCGAGGTGCCTCCCGAGCGCTGGCGCATCGAGGATCACTACGATCCCGATCGTAGTGCGCCCGACAAGAGCTACTGCAAGATCGGCGCCTTCGTCTCGGGGTTCGAGTTCAATCCTCTTGGTTACCGCATCCCCCCGCGGGTGGCCGCTTCCATGGACGAGGTGCAGAAGTGGGCGGTGGACGCGGCTCACCAGGCGCTGGTCCACGCCGGTTACGAGGACAAGGACTTCGATCGCAGCCGCACGGCGGTGGTCATCGGCAACGCCATGGCCGGGGAGATGCAGTACATCACCAACCTGCGGGTCTACTTCCCGCGCTATGCCCGGGCACTGGCGGCAACCGATGCCTTTCGGCAGTTGTCCACCGAAGTCCAGCAGCGCATCATGGAGCAGTTTCACCAGCAGATGACCCGGAACCTGCCCCCCATCACCGAAGACAGCATGCCCGGCGAGCTTTCCAACGTCATCGCCGGCCGGGTGGCCAACGTCTTCGGGCTGCGCGGGCCCAACTACACCGCCGATGCCGCCTGCGCATCTTCTCTGGCGGCCCTGGAGTCGGCCCTGGGCGGACTGGCCGAGCAGCGCTACGACATGGCGCTCACCGGCGGGGTTGACTCCAGCATGGCACCGCACTCCTTCGTCAAGTTCTGCAAGATCGGCGCGCTGTCGGCCGATGGTTCTTTCCCATTCGACCGCCGGGCCAACGGCTTCGTCATGGGCGAGGGCTGTGGCATCATGCTGCTCAAGCGCCTGGAGGATGCCGAGCGCGACGGCGATCGCATCCTGGCGGTGATCCACGGCATCGGCAGTTCCTCCGACGGCAAGGGCAAGGGTATCACCGCTCCCAATCCCGAGGGCCAACGTCTGGCCATAGAGCGTGCCTATCGCGACGCCGGCATCTCCCCGGCCGAGGTGACCATGATAGAGGCCCACGGCACCGCCACCATGGCCGGCGACCGCGTCGAAGGCAACGTCATGACCGAGCTCTTCTCTCGGGCCGGAGTGCTGCCGCACTCCGTGGCCATGGGTTCGGTCAAGAGCCAGATCGGTCATCTCAAGAGCGCGGCCGGAGCGGCGGCGCTCATCAAGGCGGTCATGTCCATCCACGAAGGTGTGATCCCGGCCTCGCTCAACTTCGAAACTCCCAACCCGGAGATTCCCTTCGCTCGTTCCCCGGCCTTCGTGCCCACCGAGCTGATGCCCTGGAAGACCCCGGACGGCAAGCCGCGCCTGGCGGGAGTGTCGTCCTTCGGCTTCGGAGGATCCAACTTCCACGTGGTCCTGGGCGAGCACCGGCCCGACCAGCGGCCCAAGGTCTTTGTCGACGGCGGTGGCGGCGGCGGGGAGAAGCAGCCGCCGCGGAAGCTGCTGGCGGTGGGCGGCAACAACGTAGACGAGCTCAAGGCCGGCCTGCAGCAGAAGCTGGCCGAGCCCGGCGACGACGAGTCACTGCGGCTCGAGGCCCAGGCGTTGCAGGCGCCCGAGCGCCTGGTCATCGAGTACGGTGACGCCGAGCAGAGAAAGCAGCGGGGCGAGCGGGCCCTGTCCGCACTGGCCAGCGACGATCTCGCGCGCTGGCGCGCCCTGACCAACCAGGGGGTTTTCCGCGGGAGCGGCCGGCCTCCCCGGGTGGCCTTCCTCTTCCCGGGACAGGGTTCGCAGTACCTGGGCATGCTGGCCGAGTTGCGCGCCAGCGAGCCGGTGGTGGCCGAGACCTTCCGCGAGGCCGATGCCATCATGGAGCCCATCCTGGGTCGTACCATCACTTCCTACATCGACCGTGAAGACACTCCCCAGGCTCGCGAGGCCCTGCGTGACACCAACGTCTGCCAACCGGCCATGCTGGCGGCCGACATCGCCCTGCTGCGGATGTTCGAACAGTATGGCCTGCATCCCGACATGGTGGCCGGCCACAGCATGGGCGAGTACGCCGCCCTGGTGGCCGCGGGCATGCTCAGCTTCGCCGAGGCCATGCGCGCGGTCAGTTCCCGGGCCCGGGAGATGTCCAGCGTACGCGTCGACGACCCGGGCAAGATGGCCGCGGTGCTGGCGCCGCGTGACAAGATCCAGCCCATCATCGATGCCGTCGAGGGAGTGGTGCCGGCCAACCTCAATAGCTTCCGGCAGACGGTCATTGCCGGGGCCACCGCGCCCATGAACGAGGCGCTGCGCCTGCTCAAGGAGGCCAACCTGCGGGCGGTGGAGTTGCAGGTCTCGCACGCCTTCCACTCCTACATCGTGGCCCCGGCCACCAAGCCGCTGCGGCGCATGCTGGACACCTTTGATTTCCAGCCACCACGCATTCCCCTGTTCGCCAATGTCGATGCCCGGCCCTACAGCGCCGACCCGGCCGACCGGGCGGCCAACCTGGACCGGCTGGCGCAGCAGATCGCCTCGCCGGTACGCTGGATCGAGACCATCCAGAACATGTACGAGCGCGGCGCACGCATCTTCATCGAGGTGGGTGCCAAGCGGGTGCTGGCCAACCTGACGGCCGACATCATCGACGATCCCCAGGTGCTGTCGGTGGCCGCCAACAATCCCAAGCTGGGTGACTGGCCGTCATTCGCCATGGCCCTGGCCGCCCTGGCCGCCGCCGGGCACCCGCGTCCGGACGAGGTGCGCCAGGAGGTCGCTCCGACACAGGAAGCAAGCAACGGCGCCGGTGGCGACGAACCTGCTGACCAGGCCGATGTGCGACCGGCGGGAGAGGAGAGCATGAGCGTGAGAAAGCACATCGTCATCAGCGGCGCCGGGCTGGGATTGCCCGGAGCCGACAATGAGGTCTTCGCCGAGGACAACACCGAACGCATTCTTTCCGGGCAGGTACTCATCGACCCGGTGCCCGGCGAGCAACGCCGGCGCCTGGCCGGCCAGCGTATCGTGCGCCTGGTCAAGGATGCTCCCGGGGGGCCGGTGTTCGAGGTCATCGACAGCTCCGACAAGGTGGCCCGGCTGCTGGGTCGCAAGGGTCGTTTCGACCTGGCCCGGGAGTTCGGCCTGGACGAGAATCTGGTGGCCTCCTACGACGTCACCACCAGGTTGGCCATCGCCGCCGGGTTGCTGGCCCTGCGCGATGCCGGCATTCCCCTGGTGATGAAGCACAAGCCCACCACCACCGGCGGGCGCCTGCCGCTGGGCTATCGCCTGCCCGACAGCATGGCCGACGAGACCGGCATCATCTTCGCCTCCGCCTTTCCCGGCTACGAGCAGCTGGTGCAGGAGATGGAACGGCGTCAGCGCGACGAGCTGCTGGCCGCCCAGATCGAGCAACTGAAGAAGATCGTCGATGAGGTGGGGCCGCTGCACGCCGTCACCCGACGCCTGGAAGAGCTGAAGAAGTTGCGCGGTGAGCCCTTCGGGCTGGACCGCAAGTTCATCTTCCGGGCCCTGAGCTTCGGCCACGCCCAGTTCGCCGAGTTGGTGGGTGCCCGCGGACCCAACGTGCAGGTCAACGCCGCCTGTTCCTCCACCACCCTGGCCGTCAGCATGGCCGCCGACTGGATCCGCCTGGGACGCTGTCGCCGGGTGCTGGTGGTGGGGGCCGATGACATCACCAATCCCACCCTGGCTCCCTGGCTGGTAGGCGGCCTGCTGGCCACCGGAGCGGTTACCAGCGAGGAGAAGCTGGAACTGGCGGCGCTGCCCTTCGACCGGCGCCGCAACGGCATGATCCCCGGCATGGGTGCAGTGGGCCTGGTGGTGGAGGAAGAAGATGCCTGCGCCCAACGTGGCATGCGCGGCATTGCCCGCCTGCTGGGCAGCGTGCTGGCCAACAGTGCCTACCATGGCACGCGCCTGGACACCGAGCACATCGCCGAGATGATGGATCGACTGGTGTCCCAGGTGGAACGCGAACACGGTCTCGACCGCAAGCAACTGGCCGGACAGACCGTCTTCGTTTCCCACGAAACCTATACCCCGGCCCGCGGCGGCAGCGCCGCGGCCGAGATCAAGGCCCTGCGCCGTACCTTCGGCGATCGGGCCGATGAGGTGGTGGTGGCCAACACCAAGGGTTACACCGGCCACCCCATGGGAGTGGGTATCGAGGATGCCGTGGCCGTGAAGATGCTGGAGCGAGAGACCGTGCCCCCCATTCCCAACCTGCAGGAACCCGACCCGGAGCTGGGCCGGCTCAACCTGTCCCGCGGCGGTCACTACGACGTGCGCTACGCCCTGCGCCTGGCCGCGGGCTTCGGCTCCCAGGTGACCATGACCCTGATGGAGAAGATTCCCGGAAGCGAACGCATTGCCGACCGGGAACGCCACCAGGCCTGGCTGGCGGAGATCGCCGGGCGTCCGGATGCTCGTCTGGAAGTGGTCAACAAGACCCTGCGCATCCACGACGAGGCGGCCGGCCTCATGGAGCAGCACCGGAATGCCGGCGCCGCGCCGGCCGAGCGGCAACAGCCGGCTGTCGAGCCCGCGGTGACGGAGAAACGACAGCAGGTGGTCGAGACCGGCGCGAAAGAGCAGCCGCCGGTGACCGAGCCGGCGGCGGAGACAACCGAAGAAGTCACCGCGACGACGGAGCCGCAGGTTGCCGGGGAGGAAGCCGGCAAGCCGGTCGAGGCCGCGGCTGCTGCGGTTCCTGGTGCCGAGGAGGTACGGGAGAAGATTCTCGCCATCGTGGCGGAGAAGACCGGCTACCCGCCGGAGATGCTGGAGCTGGACCTGGACCTGGAGGCGGACCTGGGCATCGACACCGTGAAGCAGGCGGAGATGTTCAGCGAGGTGCGGGCGGCGTTCGGGATACCCAAGCAGGACGACCTGAAACTTTCCGACTATCCCACGCTGGGCCACATCATCGAGTTCGCCCTGGGCAAGCTGGGCGAGGCGGGCGGCGGCACGGTGACGGCCGCCGGCGCCGAGGAGCAGGTTGCCGGGAAGACGGCCGGGGAGGAAGTCACCGCGACGACGGAGCCGCAGGTTGCCGGGGAGGAAGCCGGCAAGCCGGTCGAGGCCGCGGCTGCTGCGGTTCCTGGTGCCGAGGAGGTACGGGAGAAGATTCTCGCCATCGTGGCGGAGA
>Ga0190359_1002595_pt1 | contig 10703 bp, 11 predicted proteins | sample 48721823_MG_FD_161269 | JGI IMG/M metagenome (GOLD analysis project Ga0190359, IMG submission 161269) | Hydrothermal vent microbial mat bacterial communities from Southern Trench, Guaymas Basin, Mexico - 4872-18-2-3_MG | ecosystem: Environmental > Aquatic > Marine > Hydrothermal vents >...
AAGCGCTGCCCCGCCATGAATCACCAGCGGGGCATGCCCTTCATGATCCTCGATCCGCGCCCCCATGGCACAGAGCGGCTCGGTGATACGGCGCATAGGTCGCCGCAGGAGCTGCGGATCGCCGGTCAACTGGCTGTCGAAGGGCTGGCCCGCCAGAATACCGGCCAGTAGCCTCATGGAGGTACCCGAACGGCGACAGTCGAGAGGAACTGAAGCAGGTCGCAACCCGCTGAGTCCCCGCCCACGCACGGTAGCCGTAGCTACAGGTCCGGTCCCCGCCACCTCGATTTCGACGCCCAACTGCCGCAGACAAGAGACTGTCGCCAAACAGTCGCCTGCCCGCAGAAAACCCTCTATGGTGCTCTCCCCCTCCGCCAGAGCCCCCAACATTAAGGCTCGATGGGAGATCGACTTGTCACCGGGTACCTGGACCCGGCCACGCAAAGGGGATGCTCTCCCTTGCCCTCGACCCAACACGATCAGGCGGCTCATGGATACATCTCCCGACGTGTCTCACGGATGTAGGACAGGACCTCTCGCAGCCCATCCTCGTCACCGGCCTCCACAAGGCTTACCAACTGTTCCAGTTTAGTCTGACAGACGCGGGCTGCCTTCACTACCTCCTCCCGGTTAGTCATCAGGATGTCCACCATCATCGTGACATCGCTCCCTGCGACCCGCGATGTGTCCCGAAACCCTCCCGCCACAATCTGCCACGCGAACGGGTCCGCGGATGTAGTCGCATCGGCTGTGCTCACAAGGGCACAGGCCAGGAGGTAGGGCAGGTGACTGAGTGTAGCGACCAGGAAGTCCTGGCGGTGACCACTGACCACCAAAGGCTGAGCACCGACCCCTCTCGCAAGCGCCCGGCCCAACGCCAAAGCCTGTGACGATGTCCTCTCCAAAGGAGAGAGGATGAAGGTGCGGCCCTGGAACAGCGTCGGATCGGCAGCCTTGATGCCCGAAACCTCCTTACCGCACATCGGGTGCCCACCCAACGGCTCAACGTCAGGGGGAAGCGCTGCCATGGCCTTCAGAATGTGCGCTTTGGTGCTTCCTAGATCCATCAACAGGGCACCAGGCTTGAGATAAGCACCGATCTCCCTCAGCAATTCGATGATAGCACGCACGGGCGTCGCGAGAACAACGACATCGGCCTCCCTGACGCCATCGGCCAGGCTTGTTGTCCCCCACTGGATATAGCCACGGTCCTGCGCGACCCGGATCGCGACCTCATCACGATCAACGCCAACCACCTGATGACACGCCCCCTGGAGTGCCCCGGCAAGGGACCCTCCCATTAAGCCAATGCCTACAATAGCGATCTGACACTCCGACAATGGCTTCAATAGCACCTCTGCCCCCTGTTCCATGTCTCCCAATCCTTCAGATCGTACGCCCAACGGCCTCGGCAACGGGCCGCAGGCTCTCTATCAAATCCCGAAACCGGCTGGGCTTCAAGGATTGAGCACCGTCCGAAAGGGCCTCATCGGGCCGTGGGTGGACCTCAATGATGAGGCCATCCGCCCCTGCCGCTATCGCAGCACGCGCCACAGGCGCAACCAGCTCCCAGTGCCCCGTGCCATGGCTTGGATCCACGACCACCGGCAAGTGACTCAGTTGCTTGAGCAGAGGCACTGCGCTGATATCCAGCGTATTACGGGTGTACGGCTCAAAGGTCCGGATCCCCCGCTCACAGAGGATCACACGCTGATTGCCATGCGAGAGGATATACTCCGCTGACATCAGGAGTTCCTCAATAGTGGACATCATACCGCGTTTGAGTAACACAGGGCGTTGAGACTCACCCACAGCGTGCAGCAACGCATAGTTTTGCATACTGCGCGCCCCAACCTGGAGGATATCGGCGTAGGTCGTCACCAGCGGTACCTGCTCCGGAGCCATCACCTCGGTGACCACAGGGAGCCCTGTGGCTCGACGTGCCTCCGCCAGTAAACGCAACCCTTTTTCCCCCAAGCCCTGGAAACTGTAAGGTGACGTTCGCGGTTTGAAGGCCCCACCTCGCAACACGTGGGCCCCTGCCTCCTTCACAGCCTCAGCCGTCTCCATCAGTTGTTCCCGGCTCTCCACTGCACACGGGCCCGCCATGACGACGATCTGTTTTCCCCCAATCGAGACCCCATTGATGGGGAACACCGAATCATCGGGATGGAACTCTCGGCTCGCCAACTTGAAAGGACGCAGAACAGGCACCACGCGTTCCACACCGCTCATGCGCTCGATCTGCTCACGGTCGATAGGACGCCCATTACCGATGACCCCAATGATGGTGCGCTCTTCCCCTTGTGAAAGATGCACCTGTCGTCCCATTTGCTCGATCCGCGCCGCAACATTTGCAATCTGCGCCGCGGTCGCTCCATGCTTCATGATGATGATCATCACTTCCTCCTCTCCTCATCGGTGATCGCATCTCCGGTGCCCCCATTGTCCCCAAGATCGCGCCCCGCCGCTCCAAGATCAAGGTCACCCACACCATCCCAGAACATCGTGCCCTCCGGTACAGGAGTGGTCGCGGCAGGGTAAGACCCCAACAGTTTCACGAAAGACGCATGCCGCAGTAACCCCATCAACGCGGCCTCAGCTTCAATGTCCTGGCAATGCCCCTCAAAATCCAGATAGAACATATAACGCCAGGGCTGATTCAACCGTGGGCGTGATTCGATCTTGGTAAGATTGATCCCCCTTGCGGCGAACTCACCCATGCACTTGTAGAGCGCCCCCGGTCGGTGGCGCGTGGAGAACACAATTGATGTCTTCGTCCGCTGTGCGCGGGGGGGATCCTCCATCCCCAGAATGAAGAAACGCGTGTAGTTGAAGGGGAAATCCTCAATGCCCCGGTCGATGATCTCGAGGTCATAGAGCTCCGCCGCGAGCCGACTGGCGATCACCGCTACATCGAGCTCGGGGTTCTCAGCCAGTTGACGCGCGCTGCCAGCCGTGTCGAAGGACGGCTCTGGTTTGAGCCCATAGCGGTTGAGATAGCGCCGACACTGGGCCAGAGCCTGAGGATGAGATCGCACACGCTTGATGTCATCACGCTTTACGCCTGGCACAGCCATCAGCATATGCTGTACGTGGAGGATTACTTCCGCATTGATCCTCAGGTCCCGCTGTACCAAAAGCTCATAGGCGCCCGCCACTGACCCAGCGACAGCATTCTCAACTGGCAAGATAGCATAGTCAGCCCGCCCCTCTTCCACCTCAGGAAACATATCCTCAAGTGTCCGACACGGGATGGTCTCAACATCAGGCCCAAAATACTGGTGAATGGCTTCCTCCGAATACGCCCCCGCTTCCCCCTGAAAAGCCACCTTTGTCATACATCACCTCCGCTCAGATCAGGGCGCAACGCCCTTGCCCCCTCCAGGTAAACATGGCGTATCTCGGCCGGTCCCCGCTCAGTATTCCAATGGATCAGCACCCGCAAGCAGCGCGCCAGGCTGCCCGGAACCCGCATCTCCTGCATGCACATCAACGGCACACGCGTCCAACCCATGCGGCGCGCGGCCACGGCTGGATACACTGCATCCAAGTCTGGCGTAGCCGTGAAGATCACACTGGCCACATCCTCCAGGGCCACCTGATTGGCTCTGACCATCTCAGACAACAGTCGCTCTGTCGCTCTCAGGATCGCGCTCGGCGTGTTCACCTCCACCGTGATGGCCCCCCGTATGCCACGACATCCCATTTTCCCCTCCTCGACACGGAAAATCGATAACAAAAAAACGTGGAGCTTGGCGCTCCACGTTTTCTTTCTTTGAGGAATCTACCGACCTACGTCGCCTTCCCTGCAGCGTGAAGCGGCCCCCCGGCAATCGGGTAGCCAAAATAAAAATAGAAGGCAAACAAGTAGGTCGGCTGACAACTAATCGAGTCCATGTCCGCTTCCTGCTATTGAACCACGCTAAATATAAATATACGCCCTTACCGGGTCTTGTCAAGCCCTATTTCCTGAGTTCGGTCACAAATTCGGGGCCTATCGCCTGAGCCAAGCGGCGAAGCTCCCAAGGCAAGGCAACACTGTAGAACTGAAGGCCACCAGGATATCGTCCCATCCATGTTTAGCAAAAGGAGGAGGGGCTTGTAACCCCTCCTCCTGCACCTCTATTCTCTGTCCGCTCACACCAGATCGTCCAACCGACCGATGTAAGGGACAGGCAGGCAGAGCAAACCTAATTGCTCTCAGCCGCGGCCAGGAACGCGTCAAACTGTCGTTGCGCTTCGGCCTGAACCTCCCGCAAACCTGCGGCCTCCATCTCGGCGATCATCTTGGGTACCTCAACCTCGGGATCCGAGGCACCGGTGATCAGCCCGGTCCAGTACTTGTCGACGACCACCTGGATAGCAGCAATCTCGCTTTCCACCGGGGTGATATCGAAAGCAAAGCCGATAGCGTTGGTGGCCTTCAGGTCCTTGTACCCCTCGAAGATCACATCCCACATGTGAGGATCGACCTCTACCCCCTCCGCTGCCTCCACGGAGCTGAGAGAGTACGAACCCTGAGAGAAAGCCCAAGGCATGTAGTTGGCGCGGCCCCGCTCGGTGCGCATGACCGTACCGTCCTCGAGATAGTTGAAGTGGACGCCCGGCACACCGTAGCGGAGGATATCACGGTACTCACGATCGGTGTTGACCAGCTCCTGGTACTTGAGGGCCAGTTCGATGTTCGGGGAATCAGCATTGATGGCGTTCATTGCCCCACGGATGGAGGCTGTGGAGAGGTTGGGGCCACTGAACTTGCTGATCTTGACCACCACACCGGTGCTCTGGGTCCAGATAGCGTCGGCGCCATAGAAGCCCTGGCCTGCCCACACAGGTGAGTACGGCACGTTGTCGAGCGTTGGCGCGTCGGGGTTGATATAGCCAGCCTCATACCACTTGTGCAGGGCAACCAGACGGTCGTACAGATCCGGGTGCTCCAGCACCACCACGATCTTATCTTTATCGTCCCCCGTCGCGGAGTAGGGGATACCCAACATGGCACCGCGGTGGATCATGTCGAACTCGCTCGTCAGCCCACCTACACCGCCGCGTCCCACATACATGGGATATTCCGCCTTTTCGGCTCCGGCAACGCCCTCTTCATAGGCTTTCTTCGCAGCCGCCAGGTACTCCTCGATGTCGAAGAAGCTCATCTTCTCTGGGATAGTCATGCCCAGCACGTCCTCGAACAGCTCCTTGTCCATCACCCAGAAAAGCTCTGCAGCATAGTCTTTCTTGACTGGGATGGCGTAGATCCTCCCATCTATCTTGGCGCCCTCCCACACGATTTCGGGCATACTCGCATACAACTGAGGCGTCAAGGTAGGCAACAGGTCGGTGAGGTCCGCGAAGTAGCCAGCACGGGCCTGGGTGGGGAAGTTATTGAACCACTCAGCGGTGAAGACCATGTCCCACGGATCGCCCGCAGACAGGGCCAGCATGGTCCGCTCATTATCGTAGTACAACGTCTTCATCTTGACGTTCAACTTCGCCACCGAGATCTCGTTGAGTTTCTCCTCAACCATCTCCTGTTCTGGTGGTACCTGTCCCGGATTGCCCATGATCCAGATGAGCTCTACCGGCTCTTCAGTCTGGGCTGCCTCGCCCGAGCCCTCAGTGGCCTCGGTTGCCGCCCCCTCGGGGGCCTCGGTCGCCGGTGCCTGCTCTTTGGGGCCACAGCTTGTGAATAAACCAGCAACCAGCAGCACAACCAATAGCAACAGCAAGTTCCTCTTCATCAATGCCTCCTGTCAGCGTAGATATGGAATGTCAAAATGTACATCGTGGCTAACGTCAGTCTACGGCTCAACTCTCAGCATTGCACCTCCTTTCATCGGAAGGCCACCCCTGACGGAACAATCGTCCCATGATAGGCCAAGCATCTATCCCTTAATCGCTCCAATGGTCAAACCCGAGATGAAGTACTTCTGGAAGAAAGGATACGACAAAGCGATGGGCAACACGGTCACCACGACGATCGCCATGCGCACCGCTTCTGTGGGAAGCGACTGAAACACCTCGGTTGGCAGCATGAACTGTGCATTGCGCACCAGCATCTGGATAGTCCGCTCGATGTTCATGAGTACATACTGCAGCGGGTACATCTCCGCATGGGCAGAGTCGATGTACATCAAGGCAGGGAACCAACTGTTCCAGTAAGTAAAGGAAAGGAACAGCCCGATGGTGGCCAACGCCGGCAAGGATAGTGGCAACACAATGCTGAAGAAAATCCGGAATTGCGATGCACCATCGATCCGCGCGGACTCAATCACCTCCTCTGGGATGCTCGTCTGGAAGAAGGTGCGCAAGATCACAATATAGAAAGATGACACAGCCAGAGGCAAAATGAGCGCCCAATAGGTGTTCCCCAGGTGCAGAAGTTGCGTATTGATCATGTATGAGGCCACCATTCCACCGCTGAACAGCATGGGCACAAAGATGACAATGGTGAAGAACTTGCGAAACACGAAGTTCCGACGCGAAAGCACGTATCCCATAGTGGAATTCAGCAGGAGCCCCAGAAAGGTTCCGGCGATGGTAACGCCGAGAGACACAAGGAAAGCCCGTCCTACGAAATCCTTGAGCATCCAAAGATAAGCGTAGGCATTGAAGGTCCACTCCTTGGGCAGGAAACGATATCCGTACATCTGGACGGACTCATCGGTGGAGAGAGAGATAATGATGACAAAGATCAGCGGTAGTGTGGCTGCCAAAGCCAGCAAAATGAACACCAGCGAAAACAGCGCATTGACCGCCCTGGGAACACGGTTCAATCGCGTGGACCCACCGGGCTTACGTGGAAGCTGGGAGATGGTCACAGTCTCTCGTACCGTCATTAGAACAACCCCCTTTCCGGATCCACCTTCTTGATGAGGGTATTGGCGGTCAGGATGGTGATCAAGCCGAACACGGATTGCAACAGGCTGGCAGCAGAAGCAAACCCAAGGTTGTTCATCCGCATCAGGGCCTTATAGACATACACGTCTATCGTCTGGGTAACATTGACCAGCGCGCCCTGGTTTCTGGGCATGATATAGAACAGTCCGAAGTCCGAGTTGAATATACGACCCACAGAGAGTATGAAGAGGATGATCACCATAGGCTTCAGCATAGGCAGGGTGATGTACTTGATCTGCTGCCACTTGGAGGCGCCGTCCACCACAGCGGCCTCGTACAGCGTCGCGTCAATGTTGGTGATACTGGCCAGATACAGGACCATCCCATAGCCCACGTTTTTCCACGTGTTCACAAGCACCAGGATGTAGGGCCAGTATTGAGGTGACATATACCACTGCACAGGCTCACGACCCAGCGAAGTCAGCATGTGGTTGATGAGGCCCTTGTTGACGCTGAGGAAGGCCAAGCCGAAGTAGCTGACCACCACCCAAGACAGGAAGTAGGGCAGAAAGATCGCCGTCTGGCAGACCTTAGCCAGCTTCTGCGAGTACAACTCAGACATCATGATGGCGAGGGTGACAGGCACCACGATGCCCACCACAATGAATACAATATTGTAAAGCAGCGTGTTTCGAAAGACGATAGCCGCATCTGGCGTGGCGAACAGATACTTGAAATTGCGGAGACCCACAAACTCGCTACGGAACAGGCTCTGCACGAAGTTCGCTCCTCTGATGGGGCGGTAGTGCACAAACGCAATGACGATCCCGAACATTGGCAGGTAGGTGAAGAGCACATACCAGATGAGTGTAGGCAGCGCCAGTACGGTCAGCTCAATGTTGTCGAGACGCAGCACTTGCTTGAGCCAGGAAAACCTACGCGCTGAGCTAGCGGAACTACCAGCAGGATTGGACAATGTCGATGGTATCTCACTGACGTTAGAGTCCATAGTCTCCTTTCTCAGGAAAGCCCTTAAGGCTCACCGACAATAGTGGTCTGAGGAATGAACATCCGCGCTAACGTCTGCAAGCTGCTAGGCAAGCAAATCAGTCTTTACACGCGATTGCGGACCAGCCGGGACCGGCAATAGGCAAGCGCAATGACAGCTCGGGGCTTGCAGTGGGTCAGCAGACACGTTTGCCGCGGCGTCGCCGGGATATCCACCGTGAACATAAAGGGAAATACCCCGGAAACGTAGATCCAATCCATTCATTATGACAAACGATATGGCAAACAATACCAAATCTCCGCTTATTGTCAACCCTGGCAGGATGAGCAAACTACCCCGCAATACATCGCGCCAATCCAAGGTCACCGTCTGTCGAACAAAGCCTCAGCCAGCATCGGCCAGACCAGGCACACCAATGGCAATGCCTAACAGCGAACGGTCCGCATAGGCTAGAAGGTCCTCGACCAAGCTACACGCCCGCCGAAGAGCATATCCGACGCGTGGCAGCGTGCGGTTCTGAGCCACACGGCCTTGCAGTTCCAGGACAGCACCGCGGGTAGACACGCACCCCACTTCGGCCACCAGCCCTCCTACCAACAGATCAGCGGTCACGTGCAAGACGCCTGGCCGCGCAAAATCCATCAAGTGCAACACCTCGGTGCGACTGACAGGGCCATGCTCACAGAAGATTCTGAGCACCCCTTGCGTATTCTTCAGGCTGACGCGTTCCTTCCTAGTGTGATCTTCTTCATCACACTACTGATTGATCAGGGCATAGGGAAGAAAACTGATCGTTAGTAATGATTACTTACAATTGCTATAATAACCTAAACTCCAATCCCTGTCAAGGCCTATCCTTGAGTTCAGATAAACGTTCGGACAACGAGGGGAGATACACAGGCACCTCCTGGGTGGGCCGTTTGCTCTCACAAACTATCGCTCCACACCAGGAGGTGCCCAAAGAAGGATAGGTTAGCTCTCTTCTCGCTCGTCCCGTACCTGTCCCGCTTCAAGTACCCCGGGACTCCGTTCGATGAATTCCTGCTTCCAGCGCGATATCACCGAGTCTCAGACCCCGGATTCCCGACTGGCTTAACTGATACTTCTCCGCTGATCAATCACCTCCAGCACTGAGCGTGTTCTTCACTTCGCGCCGCTTCCCTGGATCTTGTAATCCCGTGGCTGGTTAGAGCCCATGGTGACTCGGAGCACGATGACACAGACGAATCGACTCTCCCCCACCGGGCGACTGGCCCGGTGGCATCGCGGGCGCAGCGTATGGGGGCAGCACTGGCAGTACGCAGCGCCAATCTGATGTCCGGGGGCTTCTCACCTCAGCTCGCAAGCCGCTCCAGAGCCGCGAGGGCCGACGACAAAGCGTCCCCCATCGCTTTGAGCATGCTCTCCCGTGTCCGTAACGCCTGGTTTACCATGGTCTGGTGCATGTCCCACACCGAGCGATCGACCTGATCATTCGAGTCAACTGGCACACAGATCACCGTGTCACTGTCGAAGTCAATCTGGGTGTAGGCCCGAAGCTGAAGGCCATCAGCAGCAGTGGGATCGTCCAGGTTCAAACTCTGTCCCGCCAACGAGCTGATCCTGCCGCTGGGCATCGTGAACGTACGCACTTCGAGCGTACTGATGTCGTCCACAAAGGACTCCGCCTTTGCAGCCAGATCCCTGGCGAATTTCTCGATCGCATGCTTCAGTTCATTTTCAGCCATCCGCCTTACCTCCCAGTCTTCCCTAGTTTCTGTGGTTTTCCGCGGTGAGTGCCTCGTGATGATGAATCAAGATACGCGTTCCAATTCCTGCAACTGCTGAAGGATCGTGCGCACGTAACGATAGACAGCCGGAAGGAGCAAAACATGACCGCCTGGGATACCCGCTTTGACGGCCAACTCCAACGCCCCCGTGACGATCACAGTGACCAACCGGTCAAGAGCCTGCCGGGATGCCAGAGCCAGGCGCACCGCGTCCAGGTGAAGCCGCATACCATCGGCCGTGATGCCATCCTGCCAGGCTGTCTGGTAATCACTCGACCAATCTATCGTGGTCAATCCCACGAACTCCCCTGCGATCTCCGTTTCCACCCAACCATAGTAGAGCAGCAACCTGCGAAACTGCCTGAGCAGCGCAGTAGCCTCATGGTAGAGATCTACCCAACGCTGGGGATCAATCCCCGAGGCCATAGCGGTCCTACCCTGTTGGATCACCAGCACCTCAGTTAGCAACGCCGCAGCGGCCGTGTCTTGATCATGCGCAAAAGGCGTTCCTACCGACAGCGTCCCGAGCTTCCGCTCAGCATCCTCCAGGCGCGCCTGCACCTGTGCCACTTTTTGCAGTCGCGCCGCAATCTGCACCTGCGCCAACTGGTGATCCCCCGGCAATGCGACCGACCAGACGAGACGATCATCCACAGCAGATCTCGTGTCAAAAGCACGCTCCAACTGTGGCTCGACCTGCCACAGGCCCAAAGGATCGGCTCCCTCAGGCCACGCCACACCCGACATCGTAAACAGGGCCGTCTCGACCATGCTATGACCCAATCCTCAAGCTGTCGAGCAGACGGGCGGCCAGTTCCGCCATGGTAGCCAGGAAATGCGCCCGGGTTGTCTGAGCCTCCTCGACCATGGCCTTGTGGATCACCCACAAGGTCTCATCGACCCGGCTTTCGCTCTTTGGTACAAAGACGTCCACATCGCCGTCGAAAGCCACGCGCGTCACAGCACGCAGGTCAGCTGCTATCTCATGGCGCGCGTCCAGAGCCTCCACCACAGCATTTAGATCCTCCGTGACATAGGTACGCACATCAAGCGTCGTAATGTCCTGAGCAGCTCGTCCCAGCGAA
>Ga0190359_1002596_pt1 | contig 10703 bp, 9 predicted proteins | sample 48721823_MG_FD_161269 | JGI IMG/M metagenome (GOLD analysis project Ga0190359, IMG submission 161269) | Hydrothermal vent microbial mat bacterial communities from Southern Trench, Guaymas Basin, Mexico - 4872-18-2-3_MG | ecosystem: Environmental > Aquatic > Marine > Hydrothermal vents > Microbial...
CGGATTATAGCTTCTGAAATTGTAGTTCATGAGGCCCTCAAAAAGCAATTATCATGTTGAAATTATATAATATTTTACCGAATTCGGCCTCATTTTGCAACTAATATTTGCGGGACAGACTCTTATGAAAGATATGCGAAAAACAAAGGCGATAAGGGAGAGATCGTTTGGACCGCAAGGATTGGGTTAACTTGTGTTTAAACTATTAGAGGACATAGGCACTCACTTAATAACGAAAATATTTTTGTTTATAGTGACAGGGATAATAGGTTTGTTGGGAATAAAAAAGATAAAAATAAACAAACTCCTACCTATATTTTTCCCTGAGATAAAAAAGAAATTAGAAGATATAATTTCTGTAGATGAAATTGATGAAAATGATGAGGTTATTGAGTGCTTTAGGGAAAAATGCATCATTAAAAGAAAAATAATAAAAGAGCTATTAATTCAAAATGTTAGATATGCTAACTCTAGGGGAAAAAGGAAAGAAATAAACGCAGTTACATTATTATCGCTTATTTTGCCTATAGAAGATAGTTTTAATATTTTAAAAGTCTTTATTGAAGATAAGCATATTGATATGCGAATATCTAAAGTAGCAGTTTACAAGCTTAAAAATATTTTACTTAGAGAAGGTTTAGCAAACGAAGATAAAGAAAAAATAAGGCATTTACTTGTTAACGAATTAAATCGAGAAAGACATAAGATTAACGCCATTGAATGTTTAAAACACATTCCTGATGAAGAAACATTAATCAAATTATTGCCTTACATTATTGATTGTAAAGCAGAATATAAAGTTTGTAAAGTAGCTATTTCAAGTATTGAAGCAATTTGCGATAAGATAAAAGAATTTGTTAGCGATATTTTTTATCATTATGCAGAGTTAGTATCATTAGTGAGTGAAAATCAGAAAATCGTCAATTCCATTATAGTAATTCTTAAGAGTCAAAAAAATAGACGTGCTCAGATCCTTATAGATAAGATAATAGACAGAGGCAGATTTTCCGAAATTGGAGAAAAAAGTTGTTGGATTGAAACAAGGGAAATTTTAACCAAGACCGGAGATTAGAATACCATGAACGTGAGTTTTAAAACACTAACCCCTTTATGGACAGGCGGTGCTGATAAAAACAGTCAAATTATTCATGAAACCGGTATCATCGGCTCACTTCGCTGGTGGTATGAAGGTATTATTCGAGGAATGGGTGGATATGCCTGTAAGGGTGTTGAGTATAAGGATAATAAAAAACCCTGTCGGTACAATCCTCGGGAAGGAAAAGGCAAGGCGCTTAAGGCAATCTGTCCGGCATGCAGATTATTTGGCTGCACCGGATGGCGAAGGCAATTTAAAATAGAAATTTCAGGACTGGAAGAAATACCGCTTTTTTTCTGGGCCAGCAAAGACGTCTATCCCATGGCCGGGAATTGGTTGTGGCGTATGTTCGGCGGAACGGATACGCGTGGCACAAAGGAGGGTAAGGGATCAAAGATTCGTTTTACATTTGGAGTAAAAGCCCTGTGGGGAGAGAAGGCCGTTCTCAAGATAACTCCATTAGGGTCTAACGGAAAAGATATTGAAAGAAAGCTATCATATTTATTGAGCAGGATTGAAAACCTTGGCGCGAAGCCCCAAAACGGTTTTGGACAGGTTGAATTTTTGGACTTGAGCAGTGATTCCATTGATGAAGGGAAAAGGCTCATTTCAAAAGATGCTGAAACGAGCAGGTTGCTGAACAAGACAGAGCTTTCCAGATTTTTCTCAACCGATCCGAAATATTTTTTTACTCAATATTATGAACTGGATACACAATCGGTAAAAGAATATCTGGATAAGGGCAGAGTGATCGGGGTTGATTCCGATTTTCAGAGATACAAGCAGAAGTTTATCCCTTGCGCATTTAATATTCGATACAAAAGTTCGGCAAAGAATCCCTTCACAGGTCTTGGCAAGAATATAGGGCTGCGGCCTTTCTTGAAGAAAGAGTTTTCAGAAGAAATTGTCAATGTTTTGATGGGCAATGGAAATCCTAAAACAGAAGGGGAAAGAAGCGGCGGAAGGCTTGGAGTGAGCCATCTATATAAAAAAGACAACGCGGAAAAGTATTCTTTAAAGATTTGGGGACACGTGCCTTCAGACGCCGGTGTGGAACGTGCGAGAGTGGAGGAAAAAATTGAAAAATTTTTCACAGAATATCTACCAAATTTTAAAAAGGCCCTACCCACAAATGGAGTTTAAGCATGGACACTAAAAACAAACTCTTCCCATTGGAATATAATGCCGGTGAGATAGGCCGTGTTTTAAAAAGTAAAGAAATGAAGCCATATGCCAAAATATGGTTTCTTACTTCAACTCTGCATACCCAGTATAAAGAGTTGAGCCGTTCATATTATAGGGATATCATTGATAAAACAAAGGGCGAGTATAAATCGGATGAAATCATCCCCCAGAGCGCCCTTCATGAATCCATCATGCCTGAAAAGGCGCCATCGGAGCTTTTAAAGTATCTGCCTTTCGGCTCCTGGCTGCTCAGATTTACCTTTCAATTGAAAAAACCATATATCAGCCGGGATGATGCACCATTTTACATTATCGATAATCCCATACGCAAGGATAAGGTCTATAAAATTCCAATGGTTTCCTCGTCTCAGTGGAAAGGAACGCTGCAGTCTGTCATGGCCAGGGGAATATTATCTTCTGAAAATCCGGTGGAATTTATGGAAAGACGATTGATGTTCATTCGTTTATTCGGAAATGACAAAGATGTCATGGCAGGTTTTTTTGAAGACCAAAGAGATGCTTGGGAAAAAGAATTTAGAAAACAGTTGAACAAATTTTATGGGGTAAAAAAAATAACTGACTTGCATAGAAGCGGCAGGCTCCGCTTTTTCCCGTCATTTTTCGATGATATCGGGCTGGAGATTATCAATCCTCACGACCGTGAAAAGAAGACAGGGATCAATCCTATTTACTTCGAGTGTGTTCCAAGAGGGGGTGTGGCTCAATTTAAACTTCTCTATGCTCCTCTTGATATTATGGCTAAACCAAAGGCTGAAATCACAAAAGAGGTAGCTGACGACTGGAAATTATTAAAGGAAGGCATAAAGGACGTCTTTACCTTATATGGGTTTGGTGGAAAGATCAGCAGCGGCTTCGGGGTGGCCGTAGATTCCTTTGTGGAGCAAGCGGAATTGTACTGCAAGGGAATGGCAATAAACATGACGAATGGAACACAACAACTTCCGAAAAAACCTGTTTTGCCTGAAGTGGTTCAGTCGTTCTATGAAAAATATCCAGATGAGGACAGGTCTTTCTTAAAAAAGGCCATGGAATGGTCCAGAAATAAGAAAAAACGGGCTGAATACACAAAAGCTAAAGAGGCCTATCTAAAATTTACACAAGAACATGAACAATACGAGCGAAAATTATCGGCAATAAAAGACGAAGAAACAAGCCTGACGATTCGGTCATTTATTGATCTCGCACATGTCACATTGGAGGAAAGCAGATGAGCAGTACATATCCGGCAGGCCAGGCCAATAATAACGAAGGCCGCCTGGAAAAGAATGCGAATGCAATCCTGTTTATCGAACTGGCGGCGCTTCTCCATGATATCGGAAAATTGAGTAAAGGGTTCTTGAGGTATCGCCGGGAATGGCAGGGGGAAAAAGGTCTCCCGGACCCTCATGCCGATAAATTTCTTGAAAATCATGAGACATTTAAGGCGTTAATTCCAAAAGAGTTTAAAGATATTACCCTGAAACTATATTCCACCTCATTCGATGAGATAGACTTCTCTATTCAAAAAGCCGTTGATGAGCATGATGAACCGGATAAACAGGATGAACAGGATGTCATGAAAGTCATAAAGGCCGCGGACAAAAATGATAGCGCCATTGACCGTAATAATCCTCTCTATTCAGCGGAGCAGAAGACCGGACAGATATTCAGGTCCAATGTATTCGGCAACGAGTGCGGCAGCCCTGACCGTGTAGTTGATATGGACAGTCAGGATGGGTACAGGAAGAAACTTTATAAGGATCTCGCCCCCCTTCTCTCAGATTATCTTTCTCCTAAAAAAGACCATTTCACCGCAGGCCAGAGGCGGAACATATTGAAATCAGTGCACTCCGCCTTTATTCATGGTCTTTCCGACACATGCAGACCCCAGAATGATACAACCCTCTGGGACCATTCCTATGCGGTAGCCTCCATCGCCAAGGTGCTGACGGTCCATAATCTTTTCTGTGATAAAAAAGATATTATTGATGATTTTCAGAAGGTGAAATACGACATATGGGGAATTGGGTGGGATGGTTTGAAATTTCTCTCTTATGGGCAAAAAATAGGGGATATCACTGCCCGGAAAAAGATCATCAACCTGATAAAAAACCAAATTAGGGAGATTGTTGAACATCAGTACCCTGTGGGTAACACTGTTTATGAAGATGATAACGGCATCTATTTTGTTGTACCGGCAAATTTTATACCTGTTGCAGAAGGAGATGATGAGAAGCAGGAAAATAAATATGGTGATTTGCACGGCATTCTTCAAAAGGAAATTGCCAAGGCGGTTTGGGAAGCCTCTGATTGCGAGATTCAGCCGCAGTTTGCTTGGCAGTCAAACTGCACGCAACTTACTGATATTGTCAAGGTTATTGGCTCAATAAACAAAAAAACGCAATTCCGTTTTTCGTCCGATATCGGATTTCTGGAAAAACTGAAAGGGTCTGTAGAATTTAAAAAGGGCGAGGAGGTATGTTCCATCTGCCGTTTACGTCCTGCTGACAGGGAAAAATCCCAGGGTGAAAAAAAGATATGCGGCATCTGTGACAGAAGACGGGGAGAAGAGGCCAAAAAAAACAGGGATGAAGTTGGTATAAAACAAACCATTTTTATCGACGAGATTGTTGACCAATACCAGCGCGCTGCCCTTATTGTGGCCAAGTTTGATCTTGACCAGTGGCTTAATGGAAAGATGCTCCATACCCTTTTTGTCACTGAGGCCCGCGGTATTGAAAAGGAAATAAAGACCCTGAATAAAATCGAGAAGTTTAAGGGCGAGAAAGAAAAACAGGCAAGAAAGAAACTACAAGACATTTTGTATAACTACGACAGGATAACTGCGGACATTGATGCTATACTGAATAAGGAAGAAAATTCAGAGTATGTTTCGTTTCTCTATACCCATGGCCGTAACTTTCAAAAAGATAAAAAAAATGAAAAAAAGAAGGCGCTTGAAACCCTGATAGATAACAGATGCGGGGAAGCACTGGGTCCAATCTGCAAGTATAACGTCATCAACGCCAAGAGTCCGACCCCGTCAACTATTCTCGATGTTTGGCAAACAACCCGGAATTTTTTCAAAACATCCATAATAAATGATATTAAAGAAAAGAGCGGCATGATCAGGCGTAACAGGGTTACCCTTGCCTGCAGGGCTGCCGTTGGAGGTACCTTTGAGGCGGAGTTGATCCGCGATGTACAGACGGAAAGGATTGAGGTCTTGCTCACCTCCGGTGGTAGTCAGGCTGATCTGATTGTTTCAATAGATAAACTCGAGTCAATAGACAATATTCTGAAGAAACCTAAAGAGGCAATCATCAGAATTACTGACAAAAGTTGGGATAATCCAGATCAAAGTGAACTGAAGATTCAGGCAAATACTGCAAAACCATATTTCCGTTACAGGGTCATTACAGCCTCCCCCTGTCTGTTTATGGCGATTGTCCCGGCCGATCAGGCCGTCAAGATCAGCCAGGACATCTATAAACACTATCAGGAACAATTCGGCAAGGTGACCGGCAGGTTGCCCTTTAGTGTTGGGAATATCTTCTTCAGACGGCGGATGCCCATGTTTGTCGTCCTGGATTCGGCCAAGAGAATGCTCAATAATTTCAAAAGATTTTCAGCATATGAAGCAATACGGGATTTTACCGTTAAAGAAAAAACTGAAAAAAAGGACGGAAGATTCGATATACGGGTTGTTCCCTCTGAAAACAATGACAAAGAGTTCAGCTACCATGTCCCTGCCAGGCTGGGGAACTGTAAAATGGATTACTATCACGCTTACGCACTGCTTCATCCAGGTAATACCGCGTCCGACAGGAAAGGTTTTTTCAAAACGATTGTCGGTGATGTCGTGCCTTATTCCGAACTTGAAAAAGGCGATAAGCTGCACCTTTATCCCAATTATTATGATTTTTTATACCTTGACTCAAACCAGAAGCGACATGAAATTTTCAGATCAGCCCATGAAACAAATTTGTATTTCATGGAGGAACTTGAACAGAAATTTGTCAGGCTCTGGGACAACTTGACTACGGGAAGTGGACTTTCGGGAATAACGCAGACAAAATTGAAAAACCTCGAAGCGCTGTGGTTGAGCAAATATCAATTATGGGGCGGAGATCATCCCATGTTTAAAAAGCTTGTCGAGACGTCTCTGGATAAAGAATTTATTGCCATGACTAATGAAAATAAAGAGTTAATGATTGAGACACTAAAAAACGGTTTGTTTTTCAGGATGATGGAACTTCAGCACACCATACTCAAAAAGAGAGTGCGTGATGATAAGGAGATTAACAATGACAAAACCGTATGACAAAAAACAGTATTTTGTCTTGACCATGGATCCGGTTCATGTCGGCACAGGCGGCTATAGACTCGGCCATGTCGATAACACGATCATACGAGAATGCGGCTCAAATCTGCCGAAAATTCCAGGCTCCAGTCTCAATGGGGTGCTGCGGGCCTATGCCGCAATGGTGGTCCAGGGAGACACTAAAGTTGAACCGCAGCGGAATGAAAAGGGGTTGTGGTCTATTGACTGTAAAAAATATCAAAAAATGACCTACTTGAGACCTGCCTATGAGTTTCTAGAAAACGGCCATAACATCATTAATATAGATAAAAATGGGCAGCCACTGATCAAAAAAGATAAAAATAACAATGATATTTACTATAGCTGTGCAGGGAAAGGCATAGGTGACGGCGAAGGTCATTGCGGACAACATGATTGTCCGGTCTGCACGGCTTTTGGCTTTTCAAGGAGTGACAAGGGGAGTTTCCAGGGTCTTGTTCAGTTCTATGATTCGAGAATTCTTCTTTTCCCCGTTTATACATCGGCAGGTACCTTCTGGCTCACCAGTCCGTCCCTTCTGGAGGACGCCGATATTAAATTCCATGTTGAAAACATAACCGAAAACAGGTTCGTCAGTACCATAGAGGCATCTTCATTATATCTTGGCGGAATTGAATTCGAAAAAGACCCAGATAAAAGCCCTGACCTATCATTATCTGAAACCATACCAAAGGCCATTCGGGAAAGGACAGTTATAGTCACAGACAGTAATTGCTCAAGGTTGATCAACGATAATCTCGAAGTCAGGACCTCTGTGGCAATCGATCCAGCCACCGGGGCGGCAGACGACGGCGCACTCTTTACCTATGAAGCCATTCCCCGGTCAACGGTCATGTGGTTTGATGTCGTTTACAATAGACCTGAATTTTTCCGGATAGATAATAAAACGCTCGGGTTTGATATTAAAGAACTTCGGCAAACCATTGAAAAAAGCATGGGTCTGCTGGAAGCCCTGGGAATCGGCGGCATGAATACCAGAGGCATGGGTCGTGTGCGCGTGTTGAACCTGGAGGTGAGCGAGACATGAAAAATATCGATTTAGCATGTGCCGAATGCGGTAATAAATTGGCGGAAATTGAAGGACTTGAGGCATCTCTTGTTAATGAAACCCTGGCCGTACTGTTGGAACAGGGCCTTTACAGCATGTTTCTTTTCCTGGAATCAAGAGGTTCCATCCGCAAAGATCCTGCAAAAAAAATGGGGCAAAATATTTTTTCTTTTTTAAAAGACCAGATATCAGATATTGGGACAGAAGATAATGCCCTCAACAGTATAAGAAAAAATTTTCAAAATGATCCTGCCAAGCTGTTTTGGGGCAAGGATATTACGGAGAAGGCCCTCGTATACGCAAGATATCATATACGCGCAAAAGTGAAGGACAAAAAAAATGAACTGGAGAGCCCATAAGCTGATCTATAAGGCCTGCAGCCCTGTCCATTTGGGCTGCTATACATTGGGTTATATCAAGTTGACCAGGCCCTATATCACAGGGAAGGCCGTGTGGGGAGCGGCAACCGCCAATATGACGCGAACATATGGCCGGCGCGGAACGGGAGATTACAATGAATTCGGTACTTTTTTTAAAGACAGGATCATCTTTAGTTATTTCTTCCCGGCGCTTGATCTCGACTCGCCGTTACTTCCGTGTTTCACTGAAGAAGGTATAAAGTACGGCAAGTGGTCTGAAGATGAATTTCAAAGCCGGTTTTTTGGCTCGTCAACCAATACCGCCATTGAGCCTGTCTCAAATACCGCTGAAGATGAGATCCTGCATGAATCGGAATATATTCATTATAAGGTAAAAGAAGCTGCTTCCGGCGAAGTTCGGGCTGTATTCTTTGTCGGCTATGTCTTTATCAGTGATGACGCATCAATGAAAGAGCAACCTGTCATCTGGCAGGGTGAGACTGGATGGTCACTACGAAATGCCATTCAGGAAATTTTTGTCGGCGGTGATATCAAGTACGGCTGGGGTAGACTCATTCTCCAAAATGAAAAATGTGAACCCGATCAGGAAAAAATATTTGACTTCACCTTCAAGGGCAATAGTTCACCACAAATCAGATTCAATGGAAAAACCAGTGGAGAGCCGATTCCTGCCCATCTCTCTATAGACTGTTCCTTAAATATCAGGGGTGATATAGAGCCCGTCATTGGCAGAGACTGGAGAAATGGAGATGGTTGTGAAACCGGAAACAGAGTCAAAAAGGACAAGGAACGTAAAAGTGGAGCGGGACAGGATGTGAATGCTTGTGGCCTTCATTGGGTACCTGGTTCAATAGTTAAAGCCAGCAATGAAGTTAATCTTAAGATTACTCGGTTCGGCCTATTAGAGGGAACATAGCATGAAGAAGCCTGCCAACAATGGACCAATATGGAAAATAAGTCAGTCAATTCGTGGTATGCCAGGATACTTAAAACGGAGATAGCAGAGAGATCGGGTTGAAGATTATCCTTGGCAAGGAACCTTTAGGCATAGCAACTCCTAAGGAATAACAAATCAGTGAAGAACAAGAGCAAGAGAATTCACCTTGATAATTTCATTAAAGATCTTGCAAAGGACCTGACAATAACTGCCATTACAGGTCCATTGGGTGCCATGTTTGCCTGGTTTGTATCATTCGAGTATTGGTGGGCGGTCCCAGCGCCTATCTTTGCCGTCGTGATAGCCTTTTTTTACTTTAAAAAATATAGAAGGCTTTTCAAGCTCATCAAGGCTGGTATAGCCGGATATTATTTTAGTTTTGATATTTCTGAAAATCTCGGTGTATTCAATGAAGTGCAGGATTGTTTCTGTTATATGGGCATAAGCTCCAATTCAATCCTGGAACTGTTCAGAAAATGGGCCGGTGAAAACCCATCTGCCACAACTCGGTTTCTTTTAATGGATCCTGACTCTCCTAACCTGGCCAAACAAATCGCCTTTGAAAAGGGAATAGGCCTTGGTGAAGATTTGTCTTCATTAAGCGGTCAATCACAGCAGAATATACTGGATGAGGTAAAAGCGGAAAAGGAGCGCATTCACAGTGCAATAGAAGTGCTCAAGACCCTGGAACCATACAAGACAGGTAAACTCAGGATCAGGCTGCATAGAGAATTCATACCTTGGTGGATGTATATTATAGACCATAAGAAGATGTATATCGGCATCTTGGAAAAAGGCAAACGTGGGCAGGAATCACCGGTGATGATCCTTTCAAAGCAAAAAAAGTTTGCGGCGCCTTTTGACCTCTTTCAAAACTGCTGGGACAGAATGTGGTCTGAATATAAAGATACAGAGATATGAAGCCATGAATTTTTCTTCCCTTTCCTCCGCCTTCCAGGCCGTCAAAAGCAACCACGGTTGTGCCGGAGTGGACGGCGTTACCATCGAAAGATTCGAGGCGGATCTTACAAGCAACCTGCACGCCCTGGAACAGGAGATTGCCTCAGGCACCTATTTCCCTCTTCCGCTCCTCAAGATCCTGGTTGACAAGGGAAAGGGAGACGGCGAGGTCAGGGCACTTTGTGTCCCTGTCGTCCGTGACCGGGTGGTCCAGACCGCTGCCCTGAAGATCATCGGGCCTGTTCTTGAAAAGGAATTTGAGGAGTGCAGCTTTGCTTACAGGCCTGGACGTTCAGTAAAACAGGCGATCTACAAGATAAAGGAATATCATGACCAGGGTTATCGATGGGTGGTAAATGCGGATATCGATGCCTTTTTCGATAATGTGGCGCACTGGCTGCTACTGAAAAAATTCAAGCAATATGTTCATGAACCGGGCATTCACTAGCTTGTGGAGCAATGGCTCAAAGTTGAGGTATGGGACGGGACCTCCTTGATCAGGCTCGAAAAGGGAATCCCCCAGGGCTCTCCGATTTCCCCAATTATGGCCAATCTGTTTCTTGATGAACTTGACGAGGAGATGCTGAAAAAAGGTTTCAAGATCGTGCGGTACTCTGATGATTGTGCGCCACGAGCACACTCGATATAGTTGAGATGTGCGCAACTGCACAGAAGATGAGGGTTTGGCCCCTCGAAGCCGGCTTGCAGGAGCAGGCTTCAAACCGCCTCAAGCT
>Ga0190359_1002597_pt1 | contig 10703 bp, 11 predicted proteins | sample 48721823_MG_FD_161269 | JGI IMG/M metagenome (GOLD analysis project Ga0190359, IMG submission 161269) | Hydrothermal vent microbial mat bacterial communities from Southern Trench, Guaymas Basin, Mexico - 4872-18-2-3_MG | ecosystem: Environmental > Aquatic > Marine > Hydrothermal vents >...
TACAACACCATTTTGAAAATCTATTATGGAGGCTATAATCTATGGCTATGCGTTCTGCAAATCCAGCACTTAATAAGAAGACCTTTGCCGCCTTTGATCGGGCAGTTGCTTCGGGACAGGCAATGACCATCGAAGGAACGGTGAATAAAACGGCTGTGTTAATGGCCTGTGTTCTTTCAACAGCTTTTTATTCATGGACGCACCCGCAGCAGATAATGGGTCTTATGCCGGCAGGAATATTCGGTGGTTTGATTTTGGCTTTTATTACCATATTTAAAAAACAATGGGCTGGGATCACCGCTCCTCTTTACGCTCTTTTTGAGGGATTATTACTCGGCTCACTGTCGCTCTATTTTGAGATGCGCTTTCCCGGAATTGTCATGAATGCGGTTATGCTGACCTTTGGTACCCTGATCACACTTCTTCTCGCCTATCGTTCAGGACTGATCAAAGCGACAGAGAACTTCAAGCTCGGAGTCATTGCCGCAACGGGTGGAATATTTTTCATGTATATGATTTCCTTTGTTCTTGGTTTTTTCGGTATGCGTATGTCTTTTCTCCATGACAGCTCTTTACTCAGTATAGGCATCAGTTTTGTAGTAGTTATTGTTGCGGCGCTTAATCTGGTTCTCGATTTTGATTTTATTGAGCAGGGTGCTGCATACGGGGCGCCCGGATACATGGAATGGTATGGCGCTTTCGGATTGATGGTCACTCTTATATGGTTGTATATAGAAATATTGCACCTGCTGGCAAAACTGCAGAGCAGGGATTGACAAAAATATGAAATAAATGAAACAATCTTTCATTACCGTTGAAATAATGTATAAGACAGCCATTCTACTGATAACCGGGTGCGTAATAAGTATTTCCGGGGAGTGCGAATTCACCATCGCCCGTCTCCATTACGACGGGGGTGGTGACTGGTATGCCAATCCATCCTCGCTGCCAAATCTGATTTCCGCTGTGAGAGAACGCACCGGAATTCCTATCTGTGACAGTGTTGCAACGGTTAAAATCATGGACGAAGATCTGTTCCGCTATCCTTTTTTATATATGACCGGTCATGGCAATGTTCATTTCACACATGCAGAACGGATTCGTTTGCGTAAATATCTGGAGAATGGCGGCTTTTTATGGGCCGATGATAATTACGGTATGGATAAATCCTTTCGGCGTGAAATGGCAGTTCTGTTTCCTGAAAATTTTCTGGCAACGGTTCCGCGAAACCACAAAATTTATACCAGTAAATATACATTAACCGGATTGCCTAAAATTCACGAGCATGACGGAAAACCCGCGCAGGGTCTGGGGATTTTTTTCAATAAAAGACTCGTAGTGTTCTACTCTTACAGTTCAGATATTGGAGATGGAATGGAGGATCTGGAGGTGCATAAGGATGGACCGAAACTGCATGAATTAGCCCTGAGAATGGGGGTAAACATTATCTCCTGGTTTTTCGATCCTTAATGCGTTAGGGGAGATGTACATATTTAACCCCTTTACATATAAATAGATATGCACGTTGCAATTTTTAGGCTTGTCCGGGTGATCATTATGTAACACATTTTTATGCAAAGACGGTAAGCGGGCAAAAACAGGAACATAGTGATAAAAAAGAAAAAATAAAAAATACAGAAAATTCTTTTCCAAATTACAATTTTATCGTATACTACAATTCAGAACTGTTGTATGCTTTATATATCAGTTTATTTCATGGCGCTATCGGAGTTGTTGGAAAGCACCTTAACTTAGTATTTATTATTCACTTACGTTGCCAAGACTGAGGGATTAATTCTGGAGGTTACCCGGTGAGTTACCGGATTGTTACCTGTGATGATTCTGAGATTATCAGTGATGATATCTGGACTGTTTATAATACAAAGTGCAGTGATGCCTTGTCATCTATTGATGAGCATGTAGCTGTTCAATTACGGCCTGAGATGGGGAGTGGAGTTTCTTTATTGGACTGGATCGGGAAATGGCAGGACAATTTTACAGAAAAGGGTAAAAAATTGTATATCATTTCTGATGATCAGCAACAGTTGGAATCCATGGAGCTTTCTCATCCTGGTCAGAACCTGGTATATATGACGTCAATTCAGGAGTTTGAAGAGCAACTGGGCACTATGTCTTCCGCCTATTCTGAAGAAGAGTTCTATGGAGAAGGGCAGATAGATGGAAAACAGACTGCTGCACCGGTTGTGGAAGATGTATATGAAGAAAGAGAATATTTCGATTCAACGGGTATTCAAAAGCCGCTTTCAATAGAAGAGCAGCAGAATGCGGTGAAAATGTCCGTTGGAGATATAGTTGAGATCGCCGGGGAATATACCTGTCAGAGCTGCGGCTCGTCTCGGATGTGGATGAAAGGAAAAAAAGTAACCGGTTGTCAGAATCCGGAGTGTTTTGATCCTTCAAAAGGATGGCAATTGGATTTCGATCTGTTTTAGGAGAAGTATACGAAATATATATGGACTGGGGTAATAAATTTGTAATTTCTATCGGTGGCGGAAAGGGTGGCATTGGCAAGAGCTCTTTCGCCGGCAATCTGGCTGTCGCGTTCGTGCAGTCGGGGAAACGAGTGGTTGTCGTTGATGCTGATCTGGGGGCGGCAAACCTGCATACCATCATTGGTATCAGACATCCGAAGAAAACGCTTAAGGATTTTATTAACAGGAAATATGACACTCTTGCTGATGCTTTGGTTGATTCTCCTTTCCCCAATTTAAAGCTGCTGAGTTCTGCCAGTGATGTTCTTTCTCTGTCCTATCCTACCTACAAAGACAGGCAGAGACTCTTCAATGAAATCAGGAAACTTGATACCGATATAATACTCTTTGATATAGCTGCCGGCACCCATCAGCGGGCGATTGACTTTTTTACACTGGCGCCGCTTGGTATTATCATGATTCAGCCGATACCGACCTCTCTGGAAAATGCCTTCAGTTTTCTCAAGAATTTACTCGTAAGACACCTGGTCAGGTTTTTTTATACTGATAAAGAGACTTGTGCATTTATTTTGAAGACAAGCGATTCATCACACAGTGATCATACTATGGAGTTAAATGATCTGATAAAAATGCTTGAGTCCAAGGCTCCGGAAAAAGTAGCGCTGTTCAGACGTCAGCTTCTTGAAGCGGGTACCAAGTTTTGCATCGTGTCGAACAATATTAAAACAACCGGTCAGTCAATGGTGTCCGAAAAATTTGCAAAAATAGTTAAACGGTATCTGACCTTAAATGTTTCTGTATTGGGCAATCTTCCTTTTGAAATATTCATGGACAGGGCTATTTCGGAGCGGACACCATTCATGGTGAAATATCCGGATAGTGACTATACCGTTGCTATGAATGGTATTATGAAGAAGATTATTCCTGACGCGGAATAACCATATCTTCCCGGAAGGTGCTTATGAGCGAAAGCAAATATGTCATTCATGATGTCATAGAGACTTCACATCGTAGTAGCCAGCGACGCTCGCCGAAATCAGTTAACACTTTCTTTAGAGAGTTATTAAGAAAGTTTTTAATTTTTTTAGGTAGTATTATATTATCAGCGGCAATTGGCAATTTTGCCGTGCATCTTCCTGATTCTGTTCCCAAACAGAAAGATGCTTCAGGGATTGAAGGATTATCGAATATGTCATCCGATGTTAATAACTTTTCTGGTGATCAGAAATGAAGAAAAAGGAATATTTAGGGAAGTAATGTTTACATATAGGATTTCTGTTTTAGATAACAGTACATTTTTTATTGTATTCCATTTTCGGTAAAGATAATAAATGGGTCAGAATAATTTTGTCATTCAGGATGTCGTGGCGCATGTATATCATGAAAATGATTATCATTCCGCAAAATTTTGTTCCCATGCGATGAAACGGGTTTTCAAGAAAAGTTGGATTTTTTTAGTAATAGTAGTACTGTCAGCCGGTATTGGTTATCTGGCGGTGTACCTGCCGGATTCCATATCCAGGCATGCGGAGAAAACGGGAATGGAGTCTATGATGGGAGGCATTCCCTCTCAGATACAGAATCTTTCCGATAAACAAAAACGGGAAATTATGAAACAATTGGGCGGGCAACGATAACCGATGGCTTATTCATTCATACTCATTACAGGTGTATTTTTCGTCATACTGACCGGTATTACCATCGGTTTTTTTTTAGTTCGGTCTCACCGGGTAATCTATCTTAACAAAAAGGGGTTGCGTTTTAAGAACTGGGAGATGTGGGACGATGCGATTCGTTGTTTTCAACAGGCGCTTGATAATGATCCTGCCCATGCTTTAACCCATTACAATTTAGGTTTTGTCCTGTATTATGGAAAAAAACTTCCCGATGCAGCTATAGAGGAATTTGAAGCAGCCGTAAAGAAAGATACAAAAATGGCCCCTGCATATTATGCACTCGGCCATGCCCTGTTTCACAAAAAAGGGGAATCTGAGCGGGCAAAGCTGGCTTTACAGAAGGCAATAAAAATTAATCCGTCACTGGCCCAGGCATATAATACACTCGGGCTTATTGATATCAAACAGGAGAATTGGAAAAAGGCTATAGAGCATTTTCGCACAGCAATTGAAATTAATAAATCTTTTGAATCGGCCTACTGCAATCTTTCCATCGCATTAGTGTATCAGGGGAGAAATGCCGAGGCAATTGAGTATGCACAGAAGTTCGCGGAACTCAATCCCGGTTCATCCCTGGCCCATAATAATTTAGGTAACATATATGGTGCCTGTGGTATGAAAAATGATGCCGTGGAGGAGTTGCTTGTATCATTGTCCATTAATCCCAATGACTGGAATGTACATTTCTGGCTCGGCTGTTTACGACTGCAAATGAAAGAATTTAAAAAAGCAGCTGCATCATTTCATGAGGCACTGCGGCTGCGTGGTGATTTTGCTCTCGCACATTATAACCTGGCGCTCTGTTATGAGCAGGATGGCAATCGTGAATTTGCCAGGGAACATATTGAACGAGCTATTGAGCAGAATCCTGCTTTAGGTGAGAACCTCATCCAGGAGGTATGAAGTGGCGGTACTGGACGTTTTAAGGAATGTAGAACTCTTTAAGGGACTTAACGATGATGAATTAAGAAATATTGCAGAATCGGGTTCGTTAAAGACCTTTGCCAAAGGTGATATCATTTTTGAAGAGAATTCAGAGGGTAAAGAGTTTTTTGTAGTGACAGGAGGGTGTGTAGCCATCAATAAGAATGTTGCCGGAGGAAGAAAACGAAATCTCAGCAACCTGCGACAAGGCGATATCTTCGGTGAAATAGCCCTGTTTGACTCGCAACCCCGGAGTGCTGATGCGGAAGCGGTTACCGATTCTGAAGTGGTTGTTTTTCCCAATGATAAATTCAGAACGATGCTTAAAAGAAACCTGGTTATTGCCTTCATTATACAGACACGGATAATACGCGTCCTTTGTAAACGGTTGCGTGAGACTGATGAGATGCTTAAAGAGGGAGTGATCTGGGGTTTTAAAATGGATGTATAAATAAAACCTGAATTATAACGTTCCGTTTCAAAATATAATGTCCTGTTTTAATACGTTCCGCATAATTAATTAGACTTGTTGCATAATTAAAATTAACATGAAAAATATGCTGTTTATACTTAAAAAAAAGCACTTTTTAACCCCTAAAAACAAATTATGCAACAACTCTATTACAATAGTGCCCCCAATTTATCAAATGTGTTAGCCCAAGTTTCTATTGTTTACCTTCACTATTAATGGTTATGGGGTGATATATTAATAATGTCATAACCGTTTTAAAGTAGTGTAAATCCACCGGTTTGAAAATATACTATTCTTCATACTATTCTTCCCCCGGTCTTCTTCAAAAAATTATGGATATAAAATTTTCTTCTATTGTTTTTCTTGTGTAATCTTCGATTTATTCTTTATCGAATTTTATTATTCCCTTGTAAATAAAATCAGTGAGGTATTCAATGAATGCCATAAGGAGAAAACAGCGGTTACGCAGACGTATCTGCAGGCATTGTAAAGAGTTATATCTTCCAGGCTATCGCAATCGTTATCATCAGCGTTACTGCTCCAAACCCACGTGCCGCCTTGCGAGTTAAAAGGCGTCTCAGCGCAGGTGGCTGAACTCAGATAATGGCGCCGGGTGCTTCAAAGGTTTGCGGAATGTCGAGCATGTACAGCAATGGCATAAAGCTCATCCGGGCTACTGGAAAAGAAACCGTTCCACTAAGAAAGATGCGTTACAAGAGGACTGCTTTTCACAACCTGAATCAAATCAAGGAGATACAGATAAATTAAAACCGGTGCTCTTGATTATTGATGAGTCGGGCTATCTGCCCGTTGACAGAAATGGCGCTGATTTGTTGTTTACGGTTATCAGTAAGCGATATGAAAAGACTCCCATTGTGCTTACCACAAATAAACCGTTTAAAAAATGGCCTGAAATCTTTAATAATGACAGCATACTCACATCCGACGCTTGGGACAGGCTCTTACATCACGCCGAAGTCTCGGTGTTTGAAGGTAAAAGTTATCGTATGAAAGACCGGATTAATGAATAAATACTACTTATTGCCAAGCGTAATCCCTCGATTTTTAAACCGGTGGGATTACGCTGTTTTTACACCGGTGTCAGCATGCGGTTTTTATATAAATGTTTAATGGTCTGCCTCTGATAAAAAGTAAAAAGCCTTCAAATAAAAGTGTTGCTTTATTGAGTTACAAATAGTATAATTATTGAGTAAAATTACTCAATATATTGAGTAATTTAAATATATCTTTATAACGTAATGAATTTAAAGGTGTTGCAGATTTATGCTATATACAAGGAAAAATTCTTTTGAATTAATCAAACGATTGAATGAACCGAGGAAATTTATTCAAATTATCACAGGCCCCCGTCAAACCGGAAAAACTACAATGGTTACTATTGTGTTGGATAAGCTGGAGACTCCCCATTTATACGCGACCTGTGACGATCCGGAGATTCATGACAGAATATGGCTTGAGCAGGTTTGGGAACGGGCCAGGAGGAAAAGTGCTGATTGCGATAATTTTATTTTGGTTCTGGATGAGGTCCAGAAAGTTACCAACTGGTCAGAGACGGTGAAAATGCTATGGGATGATGATACCAAACACGATCGTAAGATAAAGCTTGTTCTACTGGGTTCTTCGACGCTGCTCATTCAAAAGGGTTTGACTGAGAGCTTACAGGGCAGGTTTGAGATAGTACGAAGCACTCATTGGACATTTGAAGAGATGCATACTGCTTTCGGGTGGGACATTGATACATTTATACAATTTGGTGGATATCCAGGAGCCGCATCACTTGTATCTGAGCCGGAGAGATGGCGTCACTATGTTGTTGATTCGTTGATTGAGCCTACTATTTCAAAAGATATTTTGCAGATGCAGAGAATTCATAAACCGGCGTTGTTGCGGAACTTGTTTACACTCGGATGCACTTATTCAGGACAGATTGTGTCGTACCAGAAGTTGCTCGGGCAGCTCCAGAATGTTGGTAATACTACAACGCTTGCACATTATTTACATTTATTGGAACATGCCGGTCTTTTAAAGGGAATGCAGAAGTATTCTCCTTCACCAATAAGGAAGCGGGGTTCATCACCAAAATTTATAGCGCTTAATACAGCCTTGGTTACCGTTCAATCAATAGTAACAGGGGAAATTAAGGACAGAAGACCCGATATATGGGGACGGCTTGTTGAATCTGCAGCCGGTGCCCATCTCTGTAACCATCTGCAATCTGAACCGGTGGAAGTGACATATTGGCGTGAGGGTAACTATGAAGTTGATTTTGTTTTATCAGTGAATGATGCCATCCTGTGTGTTGAGATAAAGAGTGGTGCACGCCGCTCTTTTTTGCCGGGGATCGGAGCATTCGAAAAAAAATTCGGTAAAGTACATAAGCTGCTTGTCGGAGGAGAAGGTATGCCGTTGAAGGATTTTTTCTTGATGAATCCTTTTACTTTATTTGGTACATTAACTCAATAAAATGCGCATAATGTTAAAGTTATCATTCATCGTGTAATTCCATTATTTATAAAATTGCATAAATTTGTTGTAAAAAATACGCAAAAATAGTATATTTTGCGTATTTGACATGTAATTAATGCGCAATTTTATAAAAAAATGAGTTAAAAATGATAAGAGATGTATTGATTAGGCAAAAGATGGAAATTGAGGAAAAACTCAGACAGACATATATTCCCAGGCGAATAAAGTCGATCTCATTTGATAACCGGCTAATAAATATCGTTTTCGGCCCCCGCAGATGCGGAAAATCTTTTCTTAGTTTGCACCTGGTTAATTCAACTGGAGACGGACGATTTGCCTTTTTAAATTTCGATGATGAAATTGCAGTTGACATTCATGAATATGATATATTATTGGCGGAAATGAATAACGTGTATGGCACCACCAAAACAATTCTTTTTGATGAAATTCAGAATTTAGACCGATGGGAGCTGTTTTTGAATCGTCTTCAGCGGGAGGGAGTGTGTCTCATTGTTACCGGAAGTAATGCCCATCTGCTCAGTTCTGAGTTGGCGACCCATTTAACGGGGAGGCATATTCAGGTCGTTTTATTTACCTTCTCTTTTACAGAATACCTTGAAGCATTGAAATCTTCTGAAAATATTAAAGAATCCCATTATAAAAGTATCTGTGATAGATATCTTACAGAGGGTGGATACCCTGAGCCTTTAATGACGAACGTTAACAGAAAAGATTATTTGACCACTCTGTTCCAGGCAACGATCTATAAGGATATTGTTAAAAAAAGAAGAATTTCAGCATCAAGGATTATTGAAGATTTAGCTCGTTACCTTATTTCCAACACAGGTACCGAGTATTCATACAGAACGCTTTTACGAGTTATTGCATGCAAAAGTGATCGTACCGCAAGAAAGTATGTATCGATGCTTGAAGAGGCTTTTCTTGTTTTTTCTGTATCCAGGTTTTCCTTTAAAGTCAGGGAGCAGACTGCAGCCAATAAAAAAATATATTGTATAGATAACGGTTTAATTACTGCGATCGGTTTTTCGTTAAGTCAGGGTATGGGCCGTCTTGCTGAAAATGCAGTGGCAATATGCCTGTATAAAAAAGAACTGGAAAGTACTATCAGGTTATTTTTCTGGAAAAATCAAAAACATGAAGAGGTGGATTTTGTCGTTGTAAAAAACCTTGCAGTACATCAACTGATTCAGGTGTGTTGGAACCTGGAAAATCCTAAAACCAGGAATCGTGAGACCCGTGCGTTACTAAAGGCATCAAAGGAGCTGCAATGTAATAACTTGTTCATAGTTACTGAAAACGAAGAGGGATCCGAGCAGATCGAATGGGCGGGAATAACCAAAACAATAAGATTTATACCATTGTGGAAATGGTTGCCGGAACAGGATAAGGCAGACTTTTAACAGGGATAGTGATGATTGCTACCATATTTGTATTTTTAACGTAATAATAATAATAATAAATATTTCTGGATATAGGAAATAAACACCTTTTCCCGCATCACCGTACCGGATGAGTGTAAACATTGTTTATTTAATAATCTGCAATTTTTGTTAAGTAAAAACTGCAGAATACACCTGTCGCCTGAAACATTCACGTTGTCATCTTCATCACAGACAGAAATTATTGAAAAATCTATTTAATATCAATTTATTTCTGAAGCGTAAAAGGCACCGCTTTTTCAGAGTTACTACCTCGAATAGTCAGAATATATTTGCCGGACCGTACAAGCTTTCCCTGCTTATTACGTCCATCCCAAGTAATAGTTTTTCTTCCAGTTGCAGGAAGAGAAAGAGTACTTATTTGCCTGCCCTTCATATCAAATATTGAAGCATATTTAATGGTTCTTCCGGAAAGTGTAATTCTTTTCTTAACAGGTTTAAATGCTGCTCCTGTAACGGAAAATGATAATGCCTGCATATTGGATGATTTCAAATGATTATGCATTGTTCCGGTTTGACTGGGATCGAATTCCAGCCAGCCTTTGCCGTCATTTTCTTCCGGGGATAAATCTACCAAATCCTGAATTTCCTGTTCTGTATAACCATAATTGGAGAGAAATTTATCTATCGTACTATCCGGGTGACTCCAGTTATTTAATTCTTCGCGTATTTTTCTCACGGTTAGAAAGTCAACTGCAGGTGCAAAGGTTCCCATGGCAATTCTATTAGGAGGTGGATTTGTCGGAGAAGATGACGGGCCGTTTCTGGCTGCAAGGATAGAGTCCATTATACAGAGCTGCTGCCTAGGTGGAGTGCCGCCGATTATTGCATCATGGCTGTTGATATTCGTTAAATCAGTAACTGATGAAGGACATCTGTATTTTATTGTTCCAATATGGTTTTTCATACATAAGGTGCAGGAGCCATACGTGCTGCCATGCCCCTTATTAACGCCACAATTAATAAGGATATCGATGGTTCCGTCTGCAATATGTTTTACACACGTATATGATGACCCACCCACAGTAATAGTGGTTGTACCGCCTAAAGAAGTGTCACGGGAGCTTACAATTACCCCGGACGGCAGACCGTTTCCATTGGTATAAGGTGTATATTTACTCGACCCGGCTGCATTGCTGTCTCCATCATAAATTATCATATTAGAATAGGGAACACCAAAGGAGTTTAATACCTGGCATATTTTGTCAATAATTGCAATGTGTGGCATTAT
>Ga0190359_1002598_pt1 | contig 10699 bp, 9 predicted proteins | sample 48721823_MG_FD_161269 | JGI IMG/M metagenome (GOLD analysis project Ga0190359, IMG submission 161269) | Hydrothermal vent microbial mat bacterial communities from Southern Trench, Guaymas Basin, Mexico - 4872-18-2-3_MG | ecosystem: Environmental > Aquatic > Marine > Hydrothermal vents > Microbial...
TCCTCGGGCCCGCTGATGCTGATCGTCTGAAAAGTCTTGCACGCAGCGCTTCTCTATACAATGAGTACAACAGGGCCGCAGGGATTCTGGAAACGGCATTGATCCTAAACCCAAAGGACCCGGAAGTCATGGAACTCATCAAGAGTCAGATCAAACGGCTACAACACTGAGCCATTCGGTAGACTAACAGCCCGCCAAGTTTTCCCTCCTCAAGCGGATTCCGCGGGGTCGAACCCCCTATACGAACTCTGGCTTTCTGTCACCCTGACCGAAAAAGAGCTTAAGGAAACTCTCTTTACTTCCGATAATAAAATCGAGCAAACAAACCAAGGGCATCAAACCTGGAAGAAAGGGGGGATGAAAAAAGGTTGGGTTTGATGCCGGAAGGTTGAAGGCTGAAAACATCAGTCTGAAAACCGCGAGTGAATTGCTAACAACAATTCTCCAGCAAGCAAACAATAACCGATAGACAAAGGAGGGTAAGATCATGGGATTAAGGATTGTAAATAACATTGCGGCGATGAACACTCACCGCCAGTTGAGCGTCGCTGATGCCGGGCTGAGTAAATCTCTTGAAAGATTGTCGTCCGGCTACCGCATCAATAGAGCTGCGGACGATGCTGCGGGGCTTGCGATTTCCCAGAGCTTCAGGGCCGATATCGCAAGTTTTAAGGTGGCACAAAGGAACACCTCTGAGGCAAGCTCTATGCTCCAGGTTGCTGAAGGCGCAATGGAGCAAATAGGAAATATGCTCACCAGGCTAAAAGAGCTTGCCACGCAGGCAGCATCAGCAAACGTTGGTTCTTCTGAGAGGACAAAAATCGACTCCGAGGCTGACAAGCTGCTTGACGAAATTGATCGGATCGCGAACGGAACAAAATATGGAAGCGATGTTCTCATTAACGGAAGCTTTGGGGATAGATCAGTAGGTTCCCTGGCCGGATCGGACAACACTGTTAATTACGGCTATAAAGGCACCAGTTACTACCAGTTCGATTTCTCGGATATTGATGGTGTAGGCATGACTGGAAGTACAATAACCGATGATGCAACCTTGGTCAAGGCCGGAACATGGACAATAGCGGCGAGTAGTGGAGCCACAGTAACGGCAACCAACGGAGATGTTCTCGCATACGGTACTGTTGCAAATAACAGTGTAAACTTCTCTGATCTGGGAATAAAGATTTCAGGCGATGCCAACATGACAACTACCAACTTAGATAGCGACACGTTTACGGTCACGGACGTGGGTCTTGCCACAACCGGAATCACAGCTTCATCTACTGTTACCACCGGTACCTGGACACTTACCGACAGCAGTGGCACTGCGACCCTGACAAACGGTTCGGAAAGCCAGACTGTTTCATTAAACGCGAGCCAGGTGGCGAATTTTGACCAGCTCGGCATAAAAATCACCCTTGGATCAGGCTATTCGGCAGGAGAGCTTAACTCGCTCACTTTCACAGTCTCTTCCTCTGGCAACAAAACCTTCCAGGTAGGGGCTGAAAACAACTCCAACAACCAGATCACTGTTGCCACTGGAGATGCCAGAACCACAAATCTTGGCACCACAGCCGGAAGTACTGCGCTTTCCAGCATTGATCTTTCCACTGCGTCGGGAGCCCAGAGTGCTCTGGATACCATTGACAATGCAATATCGGACTTGACTTCGCTCCGAGGTGACATCGGCGCGTACATGAACCGCTTGAGCTATGCAGCCTCAAATCTGGCTACGACCATAGAAAACGTACAAGCTGCCGAATCGGTCATTCGTGATGTAGACATGGCTGCGGAGATGACCACATTCACCAAGAACCAAATTCTTCTCCAGGCAGGGACTGCTATGCTTGCCCAGGCAAACACAGCACCCCAGCAGGTACTAGCTCTTTTCCGCTAGGCCTTATAAACACCGTGCAAAGGCCCTGCCTCCGGTTGGAGGAGGCAGGGCCTTCTTAGTCCAGCACAGGCACCAACAGTGGCAAGTATCTTGCAATCCGAATCCACAGGTGGTTTGACACCCTCAAGTTTTCGGCATAATTTTCCGATAACTATGTCAGTATCAGGTACTATTTTCCGCCTCGTATAATTTTAGATTGACGGAGGAGAAACATGTCTTTAAGCACAAATCTGGTATCAGGCCTGTCAAGTGGTTTTGACTGGCGGACAATGATTGACCAGTTGATCAAGATCGAGCACCGTCCTGTTGATCTGGTAGAAAACCAGAAGTCGGAATACGAATCAAAACTCCAAATCCTTCAATCGCTCAATACCAAGCTCCTGGCCCTTAAAACCAAGGCCGTAACCCTTGCAAGCAGCGATGCCTTTAACGTGTTTACAACTTCACTCACTACCAATTCCGCTACCTACAGCGGCCCGGATTTTCTAACCGTGTCCACTTCCACAAGCGCTGCTCCCGGGACTCATACGATCACCATGAATGCTAATTCAAAGGTGGCGCAAGCTCGCAAGATATCCTCAAAAAGCTTTGCAAGCTACGATACAGCTCTGGGACTTTCAGGAGAATTTGTTATAAACGGAAGGGCTGTAAGCGTTGAGGCAAGTGATGACCTTTATGATATTCGAGACAAAATCAATAACCTCAACTCCGGTGCAAGCGCGACCGGGGTAACCGCTTCAGTTTTGACCGTCTCCTCAAGCAATTACCGGCTAATACTTACAAGTGACAATACAGGCAAGGATGCTTTCGCCATCTTCGATGCAAGCTCAAGTGCCGAGAATATTTTGAGCAACGGCCTGGGATTCATACAAGGGACAAGCTCCGTAAAAAACCTTATAAGCAATGGTGTCCAGTCTGAAGCATTTTCAAGCAGCACCCAGTCTGTAGGCTCTATCCTGGGGCTTAATACCCCCCAAAGCGGCAATGTAACGATCGGCCCTTCGGGCAACCAATTTACTGTTACGGTCGATCTTTCCAAATCTCTGACCCAGATTGCCGATGATATAAACACCGCTTCAGGCGCAACGAATATCACAGCTTCAGTTGTATCCACTACCCAGAATGGGGTTACTACGTACAGGCTGCAAATAGAAAATACGACTTCTTTTGTAGACGCAAACAATGTATTGCAAACCCTCGGTATTCTTGAGGGAGACCAGGGCAGCGTAGCTGAAGTACACATAAGTGATACGGCCAACACTTCAATAAGCACAGGGCAGCCGGTGGTTGGAGGCACCAGCTTTGACGACATCCAAGGTTACACACCCGGCACGTCGGACACGATTACCATATCAGGCACAAAGCACGACGGGACCACGGTCAGTGCAACCACTTTCAATATATATGACGGCGGTTATAAAACCCTTAACGACTTACTTAGCGAAATTGAAACCCTCTTCGGACTTGACGCTGGAAGTGCCGCAATAGTGGATGGAAAGATACAGGTAACTGACAGCACTTCCGGCGACAGCCAGCTAAGCATCAGCCTTGTCGCCAACAATGAAGGCGGCGGGACTCTTGATCTCGGCACTCTCAGCGCTTCGACTGAAGGTTACACCATGCAAATCAGGGAGGGGCAGGATGCAAGCATAATTGTTGACGGGACTGCAATAACCAGTTCTTCCAACACTATAGATAATGCTATCGCAGGGGTAACCCTGAACCTCCTCACAGTTGAAGCGGGCAGCAGCGTTACCCTTACAATATCACGGGACTACAATACCGTAAAATCCTCGGTCCAGGATCTTCTTGATGCTTATAACGATGTTATATCCGACATCAACCAGCAATTTGCCTATAATGAGGAAACCCAAAGCGGCGGCCTGCTTCAAGGGGATGCAACTTTGAGTTCTATAAGGAGCGGCCTTCAGGATATTGTTGTAAACGCAGTATCGGGGCTACCGAGCACTCTCAATGCTCTTTCCCTGATAGGGATCAATTCACAGATTGATTATTCCGATCATTCAAATGACGGAAAACTTATCCTTGACAGTGACGATTTCATAGATGCGCTGGATGAAGATTTTAACGGAGTAAAAAGAATATTTGTAGCTGAAGGCACAACCACTGATGGTGATGTGGAATATATTTCGCACTCCGATCAGACAGTGCCAGGCGAATATGCTGTATCTATCGCGCAGGCACCAGCCAGGGGAAGTGTCACGGGGACGACTGACTTAAGCAGCGGCTTGAGTGCCCCTGAAACCCTTACAATTACTGATATGAGCACGGGAAGGCAGGCTCAAATCGCCTTTGACGGAACGCAGAGCAGTCTAACCGAGATTGTAAACACAATTAATTCTGAACTGTCCCGGGAATACACCCAGCTTCTTGTCAGTGACACCGCCAATGTCAACATCACAGGAGGGGACCCGGTTAATTATCTAACTAAATGGTCGGAAATTGACACTGGTGGAGGGAGCAATAACATTGTAGATGGAGATTCAATCACCATAACAGGGACGAGACGAAATGGCAGCTCTGTTTCCGGAACCTATACAATCACTGATGCCGACCAAGATACTCTGCAGGGTTTCCTCTCCTTTGTTGAAAACCTTTACGGCAACGAGGTTTCGGCTTATTTTGACTCAAGCGGAAAGCTGGTTCTTCAAGACAACGAGGCAGGAGACAGCCAGATTTCAATCACCCTAACCGAAAACAATGAGGGCAGAGGCTCATTAAATTTCGGCACCCTGCTGACTACCAATTCAGGAGGTGTAGAGGGCAGAAGCTCCATGGATATTACCGCATCTACCAGCGGAAACTACCTTCAGATTACCCATGATGAGTACGGGAGCTCCAACGGGTTTACAATATCACAAAACATCAGGGGCACTGAATATAATGAAATCGTTTGGAGCGCCACCACCAATACTACCGCAGCCTCCGATGGAAAGGCTTACATAAAAAGCGCCACAAAGTGGGATGAAATTTACGGTTTCACCCCTGCCCAAAGCGATACCATAACAATCTCCGGGACCGACCATGCAGGCAATTCCGTGTCCGAGAGTTACAATCTCTATTCAGGTAGCTCCTATCAGGACGTTGAGAGTTTGCTTACTACCATCGAATCAGCCTTTGGCAATGTTGATGCACGAATAGAGCAGGGGAAGATCGTAGTTGAGGACCTGGCAGGAGGGGATGGATCACTGGCAGTGAATCTTCACTACAACGGCTCCGGCAGCCTGAGCCTCGGTGACCAAAATAATGACCTCGAGCTATCTACCACCAGGGACCTTGATCTAGGGCTTGTAAACGGAGAGCACAGCGGGCTCGACGTGCAGGGAACAATTAACGCTGAATCGGCTACGGGCACCGGCCAAGTGCTGACTGGGGATGCGCCTGCAACCGGTGAGACCACCAGCATCGAGGGGTTAAGCATCAGGTACACTGGTACGGGAACCGGCAGCCAGGGAACGGTAAAGATTACCATGGGAGTTGCCGAGCTTTTCAACAGACTTCTCTACGATATTACCAATACGGCAGACGGGTACCTTGACTACAGGATGGAGTCTATGAGGGATAGGGTTGATGATCTGGAAGATGACATACAGGAGATGGAAGCCCGTCTTGATCGGAAGACAGAAATGATGATCAACAGGTTTGTAGCCATGGAAACTGCAATCAGCAAACTTAAAAGCCAGAGCCAGTGGTTGAGCGGACAGATCAGTGCCTCATACAATGGATGGGGCCTACTGTGATTGTAATTATCCAACCAGGGAACACGCTTAGGGCAAAACCACGACACCTTAAAAACAAAAAGGAGGCTTATTAAATGTATGGCAACCGCGCTCAGTCCTATTTTGAAACGAACATTATGACGGCTGATCCAAAGAAACTGGTTCTTATCTGCTACGAAGGAGCTATAGATTACTTGAACAGGGGAAAGAAAAAATACCGAGAAGGAGACTATGAAGGAAAGGCAGAGGCCCTTTCAAAGGCCAGGGAAGTCATCACAGAGCTTTTGTCTTGCCTTGATTTTGAAAAGGGTGGGGTCATAGCCAAGAACCTGGCTGCCCTTTACAATTACATGCTCAAACGCTTACTCTCTGCAGATGTAAACAAGGATACCGAGGCCGTTGACGAAGTTCTCGGAATGTTGGCGGAGATGAAGGCCGCGTGGGAGCAAATCTCCGCAGAGCAGTAAAGAGAGCTCCTAGCCGGGGCGAGCTTGCACCGGATGAAAACGATGGTCGTTGGCCCCTCGGAAACACGCGGATCTTTCCGCGGTGGGCTTCCTAAAGGGGGCCGTAGGCGTACCCTGGCACGAGCTGACACGGAGGTTAATGACGATGTTCAATAAAGACGGGCTAAGTTTGATTTGCTCTTATCTGGAGAAAAAACTCGCTCTTTTTAACCACTACTTGTCAATCACAAAGAAGCTCAAGGAAAACCTTGAAAGTAACCAGGAAAACCACTTAGACTCGCTTCTTTCTGAGCGGGGGCGCTGTATAAGGAGGATTCAGATGGTGGATTTCTCCATGGAGAAGCTGCTTGGCGGAGGTCGAGAAAGTTCTCTCCTGCTTTCTGACAGGCTTAGGCTGTTAATCAGCAGTTATGCTTCAAGGATAAAAAACACAATGGAGAGGATTCTCTTTCTGGATAAAGAGATGCTTGCGCTGGCAGAAGCCGAAGAGACAAATATCAGGGCAAAGCTTCTTAAGTTGCAAAATGCGAGGCGAGCTATAAAGAGCTACTGTGCAAGAGAGGCAGGCCCCCCAAGGTTCCTGGATAATTCAAGATAAGAAGCCCACTTGATTCACAAATTTTTTCTAAAGGTCTCAGCAAAATAACCGATAAGGAAGATGGGGGTGTGGAAATATGCTTTCCGAACCTGTTACCGGCATAAAACCAGCAAAGACTACGGCCCCGCTTCCCCGGCAGGAGGGGGTGGTGGAGAAGCGTACCCCATTACCAGGTACACAAGGAGGACGTGCGCACGGCAAACCCGATGCCGCCACCCTCACGCGGGTGGCTGGGGATGCACAGAAAGCCCTTGATATAATCCACAGCGTGGGTCTTAAGTTTATAGTTCACAGGGATACCGGCCAGGTGATAATAAAAGTGGTAGATGAATCCACCGGAAAAGTCATACGCGAAATACCCCCCTCAGAAGTTTTGGATCTTGCAACAAAGCTGGACAAAATGGTCGGCCTAATTTTTGACATAAGAGGATGAGTGAATGATGACAGCTTTGGGATTTCATAGATGGGAAAAGAACCAGAAAGTAAGACAAAGATCCTGGTCATTGATGACGAAAAGAGCGTAGCGGATATCCTAAAAGACCTCATTTCGGGCAGGGAAAGAAGCGTTGACGTTTGCTATGACGGCCTAGCTGCTATTGACCGCATTCAAAGGGGAAACTATGACCTTATCATTGTTGACCTTGTTATCCCGGGAGTGGGCGGTCTTGATGTATTGAAGTATGCTAAGGAGATTAACCCGAATACAGTTGTGATTATTATTACAGGCTACGCTTCACTGGAGACGGCCATTATAGCCGTCAGGGAAGGAGCTTACGACTATATCAGGAAGCCCTGCAAGCTCGAAGAGATAAAGATTGCTGTAGAAAACGCAATTGATAAGATAAATCTAAGCAAGGAAAACCGAAAACTTATAGGGAAACTCGAGGATGCATACCGTGAATTAATGACCTTGAAAAAAGAAAAAGGGCAGGGAGGTAAAATAGCGAGCGTTAACTTTTTTTCCTCGAACATGCCTACCCTTGATTACCTTTACAGCGGCAGTTATCCTTCGGGCAACTTGGTGGATAAACTGAAAGCCCTGTCTTCCTTGAGGAAAAAAGGAATGCTGACAGAAAGCGAATTCATAAGATTCAAAGCATACTTGTTGGAAAAGGCCGGCAATGAGCGCTGAAAGAAAGCATGAATATTGATGGGTGAACGCCTGAATATTTTAATTGTGGATGATGAGGAAACCTTGCTTGATATCTTCAAGCAATACCTTGAATCTTTCGACCGTTATACCGTGTTCACGGCAAGAAACGGCTTTGAAGCGCTCAATATAATAAAGAACGAGAAAGTTGACTGCTGCTTCACAGACATTTCCATGCCCCGTATGGACGGACTTGAGCTCGTCAAGAAAATCCATCTCCATGACAATACAATTCCCGTAGTTGTAATAACCGGATACCCTTCTATGGACAGGGTGATAAGCACCCTTAAAAACGGCGTTATAGACTTTCTTACCAAGCCCGTCAAGTTGGACCAAATCCCACTGACCATCGACAAAGTTATGAGGGAAAGGGCTCTGTTTATAAACAACATTTTGTTGAAAGAGGAGACCGAAAAAAACCAGAAGCTCCTCAGAATTAATAAGGAATTGGAGCAAAAGGTTAAGGAAGTTGAAACCATGAACCTGATTCTCCAGCAGCTAAATCAGGTCACAACAAACAGAGAGCTCTTCGACATGCTGGTAAACCTATCCGGTCAAATCACGGCTTGCGATGAAGCGCATTTCTGTATCTCCGCTCAGAATGAGGAGGCACCTACAATTATTACGTCTTTTTTCAGAAACCGCAAAAAGGCGCAGGTCAATTCAAGGCCTGTAGAGGTAGAAATCCTCCAAAAGGTCGTCGCCGACGGCATGCCCCTTATCATAAAGGAAAACCATGGTAGTGATAACCTGATGGCGATTCCCCTTAAGATCCGGAACAGTATTTTCGGTATTTTGGTCTCGCTTATCAAGGGAGGAACTCATCAATTTAGTGAAAGAGAGCTTTATATGATGCATTTCCTTGCTGAAAAAGCCTCTTCGCTTGTGGAAAATCTTGCCCTTTATGAAAATATCTATGAAAACCTTTTCTCCACCCTTTATGCATTCGTGGAAACCATCGAGGCGAGGGACCCTTACACAAGGCAACATTCTACAAGGGTGACCGGCTACGCCACTTTGATTGCAAAAGCTTTAGGTTGCTCTCAAAAAGACATAGAAGTGTTAAATGTTTCATGCAACCTGCATGACATCGGCAAGATCGGGATTCCGGATAAAATTCTTTTAAAACCGGGGCGGCTAACAGATGAAGAATATGAAGTTATCAAAAAGCACCCAATTATTGGGGCGAACATTGTGGGCCATTTCAGCATGTGGACGGATGAACAGGCAGTAATAAAGCACCACCATGAGAGATGGGACCGCAGGGGATACCCCGATGGGCTCGGCAAAGACGAAATCCCCTTTCTATCAAGAATTCTATCAGTATCGGATGTGTTTGACGCCCTGACATCTGAGCGTTCTTACAGAAAAAAACTGCCTGACGGTATTGCAGCGAAGATAATTCGAGAAAATTCAGGAACACAGTTTGACCCGCGGTTGGTCGAGGCCTTCCTTGATCTTTTCCATGAAGGTAAAATCAGCAGCGAGGAACCTGCTCAAATAACCGCCTTGCCCCCTAAAGGCCATTGATTGTGAACCGCTGTCTTTGCCACATCAAATACCACGGGCTTAACCACTTACCTCTGCTTCCACTTACAAAAATCCGCTACTATTTTTTCGTACCCTTCATCAAGTTCCTGCACCAGGCCCGAGAGTGCCCTCAGATTATTCTCGCACGCGCCTTCGTCAATCCTCCCTGCAAGCTCGGATAACTCGGTCAGGCCGAGAGCCCTGGAGGAGCCTTTGATCGAATGGGCCTTTCTATGGGTTTTTTCCGCGTCACCGGTTCTAAGCGCAGCTTTCAGCTCTAAAAGATCAGAATATGTGGTCTCCACGTAGGTCTCAACAATCTCTTTAACGTCTTCAAACTCCAGGCCAGCCTCATTTGCCAGCCTCTCGAAAATCATGTCAAACCTATTTTTCATCCAGAGTCAACTCTTGGGTATTGATTCGATTCATAGGCCGTTGCCTACTATGCCGGGAGGGCTCGCCTGCCTCAGCGGTCCAAATCACTCTTTCAATCGTTTGATACAATTCCGCGCGGCGGATGGGCTTGTTCAGGACTGCCTCAAACCCTGCCTCCTTACATCTCCCGGTATCAAGCTCCATCAAGGGACAAAGGGCTATTATTGGAGCAAAGTTTATCAGAAAAGGTCTCGGGATAGCAACAGTGTCCAGTGCGATCACCTCCCCCACCCGGCGGTGAAATCCCCCCTTACTCCCGTACCTTTCCACCACAGCCTTGGGGGCATTCAAGGGGTTGCCATGGCACCGAAGGCAGCTTTTCTTCATTCGCCTTGGATGGAAATCCTCAAACACACTGGGGCACTTGTTCTATTGTGGGGTTCAAAGCGGTTTAACATTTCATATAGCAAAATGGAATTAGTGAGTGATCAACGATTGTTTTACGTCCAAGATCTCCCTAATTCTGCGGGATATTTCCTTGGGGGTGAAAGGTTTCTGAATGAAACCATCGCAGCCGCGGGCCATTATCTCCTTAGCCTGCCCGTTCATACTGTACCCGCTGGCAAGAAGCACCTTTACCTTTGGATTTATTCGTTTCAACCTATCATATGTTTCGCCGCCGCTTGCGCCCGGCATAATCATGTCCAGGATAACCAGATCCGTCTTATCCCTGTTTTTTTCATAGATTCTCAAAGCTTCCGCACCACTTCTCGCTGTTAGCACATGGTACCCCATGCTTCTAAGGATGTCACTGCAAACATCAAGGACAACTTCTTCGTCGTCGACAAGGAGTATTGTTTCATTACCTCGCAGCACTTGCGCAGAGGGCTCCTTTTCTTTCACGGTATCCTTCTGTGATGCTGGAAGATGGATGGTGAAGGT
>Ga0190359_1002599_pt1 | contig 10699 bp, 8 predicted proteins | sample 48721823_MG_FD_161269 | JGI IMG/M metagenome (GOLD analysis project Ga0190359, IMG submission 161269) | Hydrothermal vent microbial mat bacterial communities from Southern Trench, Guaymas Basin, Mexico - 4872-18-2-3_MG | ecosystem: Environmental > Aquatic > Marine > Hydrothermal vents > Microbial...
AAAATGGTTGTACAAAAAATTTCTTGTTAATTTATGTTCTGGCCCCTTTCCCCTAAAAACCTGAACTAAAACCATGACAGGATTATTTCATTGAAACAAAAAATAATAACAGTAACAATACTACGGTCAGGCTTTCTTTCTCCAGACTTTCTTTGATAAATTTAAAACTTCATAAATTTGCGTTTCAATAGTTCGTGCAGAGAAACCAAGTTGTTTAACTATTTCTTTATTACTCAATTTCTTTATTACTCAATCCTTCATAGCGACTTAATCTGAAAATTTGTTGTCTTTTGTGTGGTAATTTTTCAATAGATTGTTTTATCAGGGTTAACAAGCTTGCGTATTCCACTGCGTCCGGTGTTTTATTACTGTGATATGAAAGTTCTTTCAGATAATTGTTCAAAAGTTTTTGTCTGTTTCATTTTCAAAAACTTATGTCATTTTCGTTTAAAACTTTTACTTTTTATTCATATCTTTCAGATACCCTTCCATCACCTGTTTAACAATCCTTGCAATGTATTTTCCGATGACATCGAATTCAAGATTGACGACCGAACCTATGCGAATATTATGGAAGTTGGTGATGTCGTAAGTATAAGGGATAATGGCCACCTGGAAAGATTCAGGCCGGGCATTGACAACCGTCAGGCTGATGCCGTTAACGGCGATGGAGCCTTTCTCCACGGTAATGTAATCTTCGCGGGCCGGGGTGTAAGCGAAGGTATAATACCAACTTCCTTCGGCTTCTCTTACTTCGGTACAAACAGCGGTCTGGTCTACATGTCCCTGCACCAGATGGCCGTCCAGGAAGCTGTCCATCTTCATACTGCGTTCCAGGTTGACCTCATCTCCCACCTGCAGGAGCCCCAGATTGGATTTCTCCAACGTCTCTTTGATGGCGGTGACCGTATAGGTGTCGCCCTCCTGTCTGACCACTGTCAGGCATACGCCGTTGTGGGCGATGCTCTGGTCGGTCTTCAGTTCCCGTGCAAAGGAGCAACTGAGTGTAATATGCAGGTTTTCCTGGTCTTTTTCCAGTTTTACCACTTTTCCGGTTTCTTCTACTATTCCTGAAAACATAACGATAATTTTTTTACGAAAGTAGTGAAGAAAAGGTTAAAAGACAAGAAAAACATGGATATGCCCTGATATTAAATCGCATAAAATATTCCTTTTTAACAGGCAATTTTATTTCTGCTTTTTTATCTCCTTCAGACTCTCCAACTTTTATATTTTTCCTTATATTCGTTACATTACATAATACAACATTATGATCCTTGTAACCGGGGGCAGCGGACTTACCGGCTCTCATCTTTTGCTGGAGCTTAGCAGAAAAAAGGAGCCTTTTAGGGCACTGAAGAGAAATTCTTCGGACATTTCCTGGGTACGCCGCATCTTTGACTACTATGAACCGGAAAAGGGCCGGGAGTTGTTCTTTCGTATCGAATGGGTTGACGGGGATATTACCGATCCGGACTCGCTGACGGCTGCTTTCCGGAATGTTACGACTGTATATCATACGGCAGGCTATGTTTCTTTTGATCCCGGAGAACACAAAAAAATACGGAAAATCAATGTTGAGGGCACCCGTCATATGGTAGAACTGTCACTGAAGTATGGGGTGGAGCATTTCTGTCATGTCAGTTCGGTGGCAGCCATAGGGAAGCACCATCAGGGGGATGAGCTGTGGGTGGCCGAGACTGACTACCGGAAGATGAGAAAAGAAAGATCCTGCTACGCTTTTTCCAAGCTGCTGGGGGAACTGGAGGTGTGGCGGGCCATGGAAGAAGGGCTCCGGGCCGTCATCGTCAACCCGGTGATCATCCTGGGACCGGGGAACTGGGAGAGGGGGAGCGCCCGGCTTTTCAAAACCATGCAGAACGGTCTTCCGTTTTACCCTCCCGGGAGCAATGGTTTTGTAGATGTAAGGGATGTGGTCCGGATCATGCTACTACTGACAGAGAGAAGCATCTCAGGCGAACGGTTTGTAATTAATGCGGAAAATCTCAGCTACCGGCAGGTTTTATCATGGATTGCTCATGGTTTTGGACGTAAAGCACCCTCTATCAGGACAAGCAAAGGATTGATGACCCTGGCAGCCATGACAGACTGGATGATAAGCCGGCTGTCGGGAAAGCCCCATCTCCTTACCCGTGAGACAGCCCGTACAAGTGCTTCACATATCTTTTACAATAATGAGAAGATCAGGAGCACGCTCGGATATGAGTTTATACCGGTAAAAGAAGCTGTAAACAATGCTGTCAGGTTTTCCCTGTCTCTCGCAGATTACGCAGATCACGCAGATTAGCACAGATAACATTTCCCCATCATTAGAGTATCTTGTCAACAAGTAACCTTATCCTTATAACCCAAAATCCTGCTTTTTAAAATCCGAAATTTACACCTACCGAAAAGGTACCGGTATTCCCCTGCCAGTACGGAGGGGTGTAGGCAGGATTACCTGTGACCTGGCGGTGGCTGAAAGAAGCAGTTACATAAGCGTCATTGACCACCTGATAGCGGGTATAGAGACGGAGGGTTTTACTGGACCAGTCAACCGTTTCCATGAAAGGCAGTCCGAGACGGCCGTGGTTGCCCAGATAGGTATAGTCCGGGCCTTTCTGCGATGCAGTATAAGAGATTTCCGTGAATAAACCCCGCAGAGGTCGTATGTTTACAGCCAGATAAATCTGCTGCGCATTGTCTTTCAGATAACTCCCGAGGTTATAGCGATTAGACGCAAAAGTAAGGGTAGGAACATAATGCTGGAAGGTCAGCGGGTTGGTGCGGGTGTATTCCAGTTTCAGGCCGACGTTCTTCAGGGGCCAGTTGCTCAAGGCCCCTCCTACCTTCAGGCTGTAAAAGTTACTGTGTTCTTCCGGTTTGAACATACGCGAAATGGCGATCTCATCCAGGAAAAGCGTTGCAAACAGATGAAGGTATTTGATCTGACGGGAGGTTACCCCGAAAAACATCTGGGAATTCATGTTGTCAATCCCGGCATTGGCCGTATGATCGATCGACTTGAAAAAGACAAAAGGGATCAGGTAGGCCGGGTAAGAATTCCTGTAATCATATATAATGGAGTTGCCAAAGGTAAGATACAGCCTTCTCCAGGGTTTTAATGTAAAGAGGTTGGCAGCCATAAATTTGGGATGGTACATTCTCCTGTACGTCATCTCCTCCCCGTCCTGAAACCAGTAGCTGCGGGCGCTGTCCACCACCATGGAAGCCAGCCAGCCATGCACATATCTGAAATCAAACCATTCAACCGGCATGAGATGCAGATTGAGATAGACATAGGATGGCGTTCTGCCCGAAAAGATGTTAGAGCCGTTGAAATTATCGCCCCACACAAAATGATCCTTGAGCAGTCCGACAGATCCCCATTTCCAGGAATAGGTGACTCCACCCCGCATCTCGCTGAAGTCGTGGTCGCCCTTATAGTTGGCTCCCGGAAACCGGTTCAGATATTGTGGATTCCGGAACGGTTCGGAATCATGGTTATCACGCAGCGAAGCATAAAAACCCCAGTGTGTGCCGGCATATGCAAATGCCTCCGCGCCATTCCAGCGATGGTGGAGTCTTCCTTTGGCATTGTTCCGGTATTCGATCCCCAGAATCAGATTGGCGGAAAAAGTGAAAAGACTGTCCTTATAATAAAGTATATCGAAACGTTTTCTGAAGTGGTTATCCGGTTTCAGTTCTTTGTTAAAATCCTTCAGGTAGAAGTCCACTTCTTTTTGCTGCACAGTGGTAAGCTGGTCGTATCGGGCTTCCAGTTCGGAAAGTTTTTCTGCGATGTATTTACGGGACCAGGGCCTGGCAATGCTGTTGATCTCAATGAAATGCGCATCGGCCATCTCCTCTAAAAAAGCATAAATATCTTCATTGAAGATATGATGATAAACTTCCTGTAAATAGACTTTTTGCCCGGAAAATAATAGAATAAATACTAAAAGGAATTTTTTGTACATAGTTCTTTTCTTACTTTTTTCTTTTTTCTCTCGCAGATTTCGCAGATTACCGCAGATCAATCACAGGCCATTCACAATTCTTTTAATAGAACCGGAAATATTATCCGTATTGAAGTTAATTAACAACCCAAGTTTTTTCTTTGTCAATTTCAGATAGGTTAACAACTGCTTATAATGGACAGGAGCCAGTTCTTCAACGGATTTTACTTCAATAATCACCAAATCCTCAACAAGAATATCGAGTCTGAATCCCATATTTAATTTTACACTTTTATATTCTACCGGCAGAGGAACCTGTGTAGCAATATCATATCCTATTTCCGACAGTTCATAAGCCAGTGTGGCTTCATACACTGATTCCAACAAGCCGGGACCTAATTCATTATATACTTTGAAAGCCGCTCCACGGATATCATAAGATATGCTATTTTCCTCAATTCTTACCATAAATAAATATCAGCGAAGATCTGCGTAACTTGTCGGCCGGCCGGCTGATCTGCGTGAATCAAAAAATAAATATACAAAATTCTTCTTTTAAGGATACCGAAACAACCCTTTTTACTATAAAATGATCCGCGTTAATCTGCGTAATCTGCGTGAAAAAAGGACCGAAGCAATCCTTCGTACTTTACACTACTCCCTACTTACTCCGTGCTTTCCTGAACACGATATTATACATCGCTTTCCAGAAGTATCTCCAGTCGGTGATAAAAGGTTTTTTTTCATACGACAGCAGGTATTTTCGTTCGGAGGTCTCGATCTCTTCCAGAGTTTTGGGCATATCGGCATAATACGGCGGCACCAGTCCCGGTTTGTGTTTTATTCTCAGTCTGCGGTGTTCTTCGGAATAAAGATAAAAGTATTGCCGGCTGATAGGCCTCACCCCGACAAGCTTCATCTCTCCCTTCATCCAGTTAATCAGCATAGGCAGTTCATCGATCCATAACTTGCGCATAATGCGACCTTGCGTAGAGATCCTGAAATCATTGCTAAATTTCCCGCCTTTATCCAGGTCGTAATGTTCATAAATATATTCCTGGAGGTATTCTGCAAACGGATGCATGGTCCGCATCTTATACACACGGATAATCTCGCCGTCCCTGCCTACCCGTTTCAGTCGGATCAAGGGACCATAGGAAGGATCGGGGTCGTAGGCCGGGGTTTTTATCTTTTCGGTGGTGATATAACACAGGTTGCCGATATAATCCTCATCCACGATCCTGAAGCCGCAGGATATAAGCCGCCCCAGGGTTTCTGCCCGGGTAACTACACGGTTCTGACCGCGTGTGAGCATGAAGTATAGTCCCCGGGTCATCCGCAGCTTGGGCATGACTCTCTTCATGGGAAAGTCAACAAGATAATAATACAGAAAGTTCACCGGAAAAGGGTACTTGCAGAACAATCGCTGCTTACGCATATCCTTAGTCTCCACACAACAAGTATAATATCCGTGATCAGGCAGGCTTTCATTTACCGTTTCGAAGAACTTGTTGATATAACGAATATCGTTGATACGCCGCAGGTTGATAATATATTTGTGATAGCCGTTGGACTGAGCCCTCACATTGAAAGGGTTAGAAGTGACAAGTACCAGGATCTCCTTCTCCCCAAAATGGTTGTGACGGCTGATAAAATCAGCAGCCTCCACCCCTGCTTCCCTTGTGATCAACCCCGCAAAAGACTCCGGCAGCGGTCGCAGTGGCTCAGGCTCCCTGGATACATAATTATTGTTGCCATTCAGCTTATGCTTTTTCAGTGCCACATATTCATGATCCACCGGCTCCCCATGTACCTGGGCCACTTTGACAAAATGATAAATAACCCCGACACACAATTCCAGGGAGGTAGCCATGGTCACCGTTCCCAACACCAACAGCCGGGATGGATAAAAAATGTTAAGAAAATAAACCAGGATGCTCACCGTCCCCAGGATAAGAAAGTTGCTGACAATGATATAAAAGAGAAGACGCTTAATCTTGTTATAGTCCCCAAAAGCATATTTTCTGAAGACCCATGAAACCCCCGGCCAGATCCCCAGAAAAATGATTAAAGGTTTTGCATATCGGGATGAGAAATACCCTGAAAAATCCCCTCCTTTGATCAGCACGACCAAAACATAGGAAACCAGGACCAACAAAAGGTCAAAAAGGATGTAAAAAAACCGCTTCCGTATATATTGGACCATGATTTAGGAAGTAAAGATATAAACCTGTGCTTAAAAAGCGAAATCTGTTGTGATGAAGACACTAATTTAGTTGATAGAGTTGCACGTGAATGGAATTATTCCGCAATATAGTACTACCCATCCTTAGGACCACTTCTGGTCGTTTTTTAATTGAAATTTTTTAGTCTTTGTTCTTATCTTTCTTTTCAAAAACCTCTGAAGAATGTTCTAAAAATTCCTGTTTCCATTTACTGATCATGTTGGGAGAGACCTCAAATCTTTTCGATAGTTTAGCAAGAGTCTCTTGCTCCTTGAGCGCCTCAATCGCTCCCCTGGCCTTAAATGCTGACGAACCGAAGGACAGTTTACTGTCCGAGCTCGATGAAGTCAAAATTTTATTCTTTTTCTTTCGAAGGATGAAAATGGATATGAAGAGAAATAAAGTTCAATTCAGTCATTCTAACCTGTTTGCAATCGGCTTTACAGGTCAGAACGGGAAACAAAAGACCTTAATCCTTATGAATCGTGACACAGCTTCTATTATTACGAACATAGATAGAATGGACAATTTTACTTGGCAAGAGACAACATCACAGTATTACAGGAACTATATAATGAATGAGATGAAAAAGTTACGATTTAACCGGGTAAGATTATTGTATTAACAAATGTTGCCCAGGTGAAGCTTGGTCAATGTTTCTTCAAAAAAATCGGGTACAGTAAAGTTAATTGAAAATAATATCTTTCATTCTTGATTTTGGTGTTACAACCAGTGACACAATCTCTCCATCTTTATAAGATACTTCAACTATGGTATTTCCCGGAGCATGTAACTTAAAATCTACATCCCATTCTTCCGGCCAGGCAGGAAGAATATGAATTTTACCTCCGATGGTCTGGAGCAGCATTTCCTGCAAACCAATCATACCTGATCCCCCACGGTTATGATCCGGTACCCAGTCGTGTCCCGGCCCCCAAAATGTAGGGAACCTGCGTTTGCTATCGTCTAGTTTACGGCTATTGAAGTCGGCAGCCAGGTCTGTCAGCCCCATCCGGGCAAAAAAAATGCCATCCTGGTGCCAGCTATCCACATTCCCTTTTCGGAAGTTACCATATTTGTATGTGTCCCGAAATACCTGCATATCATCACGCCATAATGCAAACCTGTTGAATGGAAAAAGTGGGTATAACATAGGCAATTCGCCATTCCCATACTCTTTCCAGCTTTTGGCGGGTAAGATGGTTCTGACACCGTTCCTTGCGTAAGTTGTGTTAGGAGGGGTAGAAGAAACGAGATCTTTGAGCAGTGGCTGGGGAGTGTCTTCGGATGTATCAGTGTAGGGATAATCAGGAATGGTCTCTTTAAGCTTTCTATAGAATTCTTTATTACGTAATATAAGAACATCGTCATCAAGCGTAAGTATCTCATCCACACACGCCTGCAATCCTGCAATCACATCCGTTGGATTAGTTGCAGCTCTAAAGCTCTCACAGGCTTTTGATGGAAAAATAACGAGATGTCCCTTAGAGTCGAGCTCCTGGCCTGAACGCATTTTTTGACGTTTGCGGTAATGCTCGTAAAAAAATACCACTGCATTTTCAATAAACGGTATATACTTGGAGATATCAGCACCTGTGTAACGCCTGTATTCAAGTATCATGTATGCATGTTCAAGCTGCGATTCCCAATGATATGCGATGGCTCTGTTGTCCATTATTCCGGTTTCAACAGGTTTGCCTACTTGATAGAGACCATCTATCTGCGGATCACCGAATGGAACTTCTTTGTTACGTTTTCGGGGTCCGCTTTTCCATCCGTATCCATGTCCGAGAGCTACTCCCGATACTCCAAGATACTCACTAAAAATAGCACCATCATGTTTGAAGTTAACTTTAACACGTGCCTGTGCGCCTGGCAATGCTTTTCGATATAACTCAAACTGCGGAAGGATCGCATCCTTATCGCCGCTTTTCAGCATTGGCCAATAGAGTAACCGCTGATTCTGCGCAGTGAATACACCTCCACCCCACTGTCGCCAGTCGGGACTAAATGTTGCCCACTTATCACCTGCCAGATTGGCATCAAATGTAAAGTTACCACCATTGAATTTTGTGGGATACTCGCCAAAAGCATTGCATCCAAGTTGATAACGGAAAAGGTTGTAGTTGCGCCCAATCCGCCAGGCCCTGTCAGAAGTATCCGGATCATTCGGCTGAATGACAATGTAGCTTCTTTCCCAGAACGCTTTCCACCATGCGAGGGTTGTTAATCGTGCTTTTTCCAGATCATGCTCAGAAGTCATGACCATTGATTCCAGATCATCCCGCCATATATCAATTGTTTCACTCTGATCAATATGTGTGACAATACGCAAATGGTGCTTACGGGAAGATTTTTCTGAGCGCAGCCCCCATGCTTTGTAATCGGTGTTTTGATAGGTACCCTTGGACTCTCCTGCTTTTATGAAATTATTACCGGTCATAATACCTCCAAATGTACGATTTCGAAGGTCATCGTTAATCTCATCCCTGTATGCTTCGAGTCCCTGCTGTTTGATCAGCAGTTCAGGAAGCAGGCGGCCTTCATCCGGATTACGGTGATAAAACAATACACCATTATTTGTGTAAGACACACTGTCTTTAACCAATGTTACCTTCCCTGGATATTTCCAAAGCGTAAAGCAAGAGTGTCTTCGCTGGTCATCATTGCCGAGAATTTCCGTTTTCTGTCTCCAGTTCTCATATTTTGCCATAACCTGAATCTTTTTGTCAGCATCGATTTCCACGTGAATGATAGGTCGCTTCACTTCTGTCCAGATTCGTAATGTAACATCAAGATCAGAACCGTTTTTCTGTCTGGTAACCCCCTGAATTTCTACATAACCTTGCTGTAACTTTAATTCCTGCCTGAAACGAACAGCTGATTCCGTAAAAGGATTCGGATCCAGTTGCAGACGAATGCGCCCCAACTTGAGATATTCGTTATCTTCTGCCAGACTTCCGCTTCGCTGTATGTAAAAAAGCACATCTCCTTTCTCTACCCATACGTTAAGCCCGATATCACCACCTCCACAAGGCATGGATCCTGAAGCATCCTTGCTCTGGGTATTCCAGACAATATTATAATTGTCCTCAAAGGGTGGAGTTGGCTGTTTGTTTGTACATGCCTGACTTAACAGGATACATGCTGTAAAAACAATAATAAGTATGTGCATTTAATCAGATTTTTAGGGTGTCCATTATTATAAATTATCACTATTAACCGACTAAATTCAAGAACACTCAATTGGTTCATCACAAAGATGCGTACTTTTAAGCTAAAAAAACAGAAAGATGTCAACAAGTTTAATGTATCATGGTTTTGGTCTGACCGAACAGGAATATCTGAAGACCGGGTAAAAAGGGGGCCAGATTATATTTTATGTGGAGACCAGGCGGGAACATTTACGTTGTAGCCAATGTGGGGGTATTCATGTAAAAAAGAAAGGATATGTGTACAGAGATTATCGGGGAGTTCCTATCGGATTAAAGCCGGTGATTATCCGCATGAAAGTTCAACGGTTGTATTGTGAAGAATGCGGGATTACCAGGCAAGAAGAGATACGTATAGCAGATAAAAAAAAAGTTACACCCATGGATTCCGCAGATATGTATTGAGTTTGCTCAACTATATGACGGTTAAGGATGTATCCGTGGCATTATCGGTAAGTTGGGGTTTGATCAAAGAGATAGACAAACAGGGATTGAGGGAGAGGTATAGACAAATAGATGTGAAAGAGGTAAGGTATATAGCGATAGATGAATTTGCGATAAGAAAGGGGCATAAATATATGACAGTAGTAATGGATTTGGAAAGAAGGAGAATCATTTATGTGAGAGAAGGCCGTTCACAGGAGAGTTTGGTTCCATTTTTCCGGAGATTAAAACGACAGGGAGTAAATTTAATGGGAATATCCATGGATATGTGGCCGGCATATATTACAGCAGCAACAGAATATTATCCTCAAGTACCGATTGTTTTTGATCGTTTCCACATTGAGAAAAATCTCAACAAGGCAATTACAGATTTACGAAAAGCTGTATATCGTGAAGAAGTGGATCTTAACAAAAAAAAGCTTATAAAAGGAACCCGATGGTTACTGTTAAAGAATAGAGAAAACCTTAATGATCAGAAGAATGAGAAAAAGAGACTTGAAGAAGCTCTACAGGTGAACAGACCTCTGGCCATAGCCTATTACCTGAAAGAAGACTTGAAACAACTCTGGAAACAAAAAGATGTCGACCAGGCAAAATCGTTTCTGGGTAATTGGGTGGCAAAAGCTATTGCTTCGGGTATTCAGATACTGAAAAAGTTTGCCCATTCTTTATTGGCTCATCGCACAGGTATCTTCAGCTGGTTTATTAATAAAATATCTTCTGGTCCGCTGGAAGGAATGAATAACAAAATCAAAGTGCTCAAAAGAAAAGCATACGGGTACAGAGATATGGAATATTTTATACTTAAAATTTACAACCTTCATTATATCAGGTACGCATTATTGTGATGAACCAAAAAAAT
>Ga0190359_1002600_pt1 | contig 10696 bp, 12 predicted proteins | sample 48721823_MG_FD_161269 | JGI IMG/M metagenome (GOLD analysis project Ga0190359, IMG submission 161269) | Hydrothermal vent microbial mat bacterial communities from Southern Trench, Guaymas Basin, Mexico - 4872-18-2-3_MG | ecosystem: Environmental > Aquatic > Marine > Hydrothermal vents >...
ACCCCGGCGCTACGTTCGCTGTTATCCCCCTAATTATTGTGCCGATACTATCAATCCCTTTGAGGATTGTCAACGCTCAGGATCTTTGCCAGATCCAGAAACTCGTCCATACTCAGGGTTTCGGCCCGCCTTCCGGGGTCGATCCCGCACTGCTTCATGGCCTTCAAAAGCAGATCCGGGGTCCAGGGAGGAAAAAATCCCTTGAGGGAATTGAGCAGGGTCTTTCTCCTGTGGGCAAATGCCCCTTTCACGGTTTTTCCAAAATCATCCTCTTTTACCCCGCGGGCAGGGTAAGGCCGTTCAAAGTCGAGTTCTACCAGAATGGAATCGACCTTTGGCGCCGGATAAAAAGAGCCTCTGAAGACAGGCAGAAGGCGGGCGGATCTGGCATGATACCGGATCAGGAGCGTCATGGCGCCGTAACCCTTGGTGGAGGGTTCAGCGGTCAATCTTTCGGCAACCTCCCTCTGAAACATGAGCACGGCCCGTCCCAAACGGCGGCGATGCCGAATCAGTTTTCCAAGGATCGGGGTCGAGATGTTGTAGGGAAGATTGCCGACGACCTGGATCTTTTGGCAAGGGGGGAGGGGGATTGTATCCAGATCGAATCTGAGGATATCCTGATTCTTGATGTCCACGTTGAAGATGCCGAGGGTGGGAAGCCGTTTTTGAAGACGGTCGGCCAGGCGCATGTCCTTTTCAACCGCTATAATTCTGGAAACAGACCTGGAAAGGGGGAGGGTCAGGGCCCCACGGCCGGGTCCGATTTCCAGGATCACGTCCGAGGGATGAAAACCGGCCAGGGCAATAATCTTGTCAGGGATCTCCGGGTCTACAAGGAAGTGCTGTCCCAGGCGCTTGTCAGGCCTAAAAGGTCTTCCCTGCCCTAATGATCTATCTCGCGCCAATCCTGTTTTTCCTTTCGTGTATTGCGCCAGGTCCTGATATTTTTAAACACGAACAAAAGGATGAAGTAGGACGGGATGGCTGCGATAATTGCCATGATCAGGCCGCCCGTGAGAAAGGAGGCGACCATGAGTCCCCCGGCGGACAGGATCTTTTCTGCGATTGCCATGGCCTCCTCGCCCGTGCCGATAGACGTCATGATAGACGAGAACCGGCCCCCGTGCTGTCCTTCCAAACCCAGGACCCAGGCCCCTGTCTTGTAGCTGTAGTAGTACAGAAAATACCAGTTTAAGGGGTTGCTGATCCAGGTCCCGATAGCCGCGGTGATCTTGCTTCCCTTGAACAAAAATGCCAGCGCCACGGCCAGGGCCGTTTGAAAAGGCATGATCGGCATCATCCCGGCAAAAACGCCAAGGCTCATCCCCAGGGCCAATTCATGGGGCCCTCCCCTCAGGCGGATGAATCTGAGATAATAATATCGGATCAGCCTCTTGAGTTCCAAGGGAACAATTCACCTTTTACCGTGTAACATAGGATGTCAGGTTCAGAGGCTCAGGGAGCTGGGATCCGGGGTTGAATCCGTGACAGGAAGACTCTCTACGGGAAACTTGGACCTTACATCGGCAGACATGTCCAGAGTTTCTCCTCGACGGAGTCGGTGATACCCGACCGCTGCGATCATGGCGCCGTTGTCAGTGCAGTATGCAGGCCTCGGAAAATAGACGCGCACCCCTTCCCGGGCCGCTGCCTGCGACAGCCTCTCCCTGAGCCTTTGGTTACACGCCACACCTCCTGCCAAGACAATGGCGGTCGCGGAGGTCCGTTTTCTGGCTGCCATGACCTTATCCACCAGCACGTCCACGACTGCTTCCTGGAAGGATGCGGCAATATCTGCCAACGTGATGTCGGGTTCACCCTTGTCCCGGTCTGAACGCCATTGTTTCATGTACAGGGCCACTGCGGTTTTAAGCCCGCTGAAGCTGAAATCGAGGGAGTCTTTTTCCATGTACGCCCTTGGAAAGGGAATTTTTGGGACCCCGCTTCCGGCCATGTTTTCAATGGCAACACCTCCCGGATAGCCGAGGCCGGAGATTTTGGCTACTTTGTCGAATGCCTCGCCCGCGGCATCGTCCAACGTCTGCCCCATGAGCATATACCGCCCATAGCCTCCTACGTGGTATATGCTGGTATGTCCACCTGATACGGTCAGGGCCACAAAGGGAAAAGGGGGCGCGTCCTCTTCCAGGAAGATGGACAAGATATGCCCTTCCAGATGATTCACGCCTGTCAGCGGAACCCCGGATACATAGGAAAGGGATTTGGCATAGTAAAGACCCACGAGAAGGGCGCCCACAAGCCCCGGTCCTATGGTGACGGCAATGCCGTCCAGGCGGTTCAATTGGATCCCGGCCTTTGAAAGCGCTGCTTCCACTACGGGCATGATGTTTCGGATATGCTCCCGTGACGCAAGTTCCGGGACCACCCCCCCGTGGGGATGATGGATTTGCACCTGGGAATGGACCACGCTGGACAGGACCGTCCTTCCGTCCCTGACCACGCCGGCAGACGTATCGTCGCACGATGTATCAATACCCAGGGTGATCATGGACACACGCCAAAAGAAAACTGAAGGTCGAACATATAATGAAGAGAGAATCCTTGGAAATGGCCTTGATCATGTGGATCCCTTTGGTCGTTTTTCATTGCTGCGATGTTTTACCGGGGTCGGCATCCAGTCCGAAGGTGCTGTGAAGAACGCGCACCGCCAGTTCCGTATACTTTTCTTCAATGACGCAGGATATCTTGATCTCCGAGGTGCTGATCATGATAATGTTGATATTTTCCCTGGCCAGGGTCTCGAACATTTTTTTGGCAACCCCGGCGTGGGTGCGCATGCCCACGCCGATAATGGATACCTTGGCGATGTCCTCGTCGCCCAGGACCCGCTCGGCCCCGATTTTCACGGCCACGTCGGTGACCAGCTTCATGGTCTTGTAGAAATCGGTCTTGGGCACAGTGAACGTCAGATCGGTCATGCCGTCCTGGCTCGTGTTCTGCACGATCATGTCCACCACGATGCCGGCCTTGAAAACAGGCTCAAATATCCGGGACGCAATGCCCGGCTGATCCGGTGCCTTGCGGATGGTCACCCTGGCCTCATTTTTGTTATAGGCCACTCCGGATACTGCGACCTTTTCCATATCCTTTGTCTCAGCAACCACCATCGTACCCCTTTCGTTGGCAAAGGTTGATCTCACGTGAATCGGCACATTGAATTTCTTTGCGAATTCCACAGACCGGATCTCCAGGACCTTGGCCCCCAGACTCGCCATTTCCAGCATCTCGTCATAGGCAATAAAATCCATCTTCCTTGCCTTGGGACAGATGTTGGGGTCTGTGGTGTAGACCCCGTTTACGTCCGTATAGATCTCGCATACGTCTGCATTCAGGGCTGCTGCCAGGGCAACGGCCGTGGTGTCGGAACCACCCCTTCCCAGGGTGGTGATGTCTCCTCGCCCGTCGATCCCCTGGAACCCTGCCACGGTCACGATCCTGCCCTGATCCAAATTTCTTATGATCCGGCCTGGTTCAACATCGTGGATGCGGGCCTTGCCGTACAGGTCGTCGGTATGGATGCCTGCCTGAAACCCAAGCAGCGAACAGGCTTCATGACCCATGGATTTCACGGCAATGGCAAAAAGGGCCACGCTTGCCTGCTCGCCCGTTGACATAAGCACGTCCAGTTCCCTGGGATCCGGGTCCCGGTTCAATTGATGGGCCAGTCGAATGAGGCCGTCGGTCTGACCGGCCATGGCCGACAGGACCACTACCATCCGATGCCCCTGTTTCGCAGTGTTGATTACCCGCTCGGCAACAGCGCGAATCTTTTCGATGCTCCCCACCGAGGTGCCGCCGTACTTCTGAACGATGAGCGCCATATTCTTTCCTAAGTCTCCTCCGTTTCAATCTTTTTCAGGACGTAACAGCCCAATGAACAGGGGCGGGAGGGTTTTTCTGAAGAGACCAGCCCCGAGGCCCGGAGCGGAAGAAAAATCATCCTGCCCCGGCACTACGTTCGCTGTTATCCCCCTACTTATTGAGCTGATACTTCAGGACCTTGATTGCATCAGGATGCCCTGCGAAAAGGGTGATTTCCCGGGAATGTTCATCCAAAATGGCGATCCGGACCTTCCAATGCCTCTCAGGGAGGACCTCAGGCCACCGGTCAGCCCATTCCATCACGGCCACGCCGTGTCCGTGGAGATAATCGTCAAGCCCGGCATCCAGGAAATCAGAGACGGCCTCAAGACGATAGGCGTCAATATGAAACAACGTGCAGCGGCCCTCGTATTCGTTCATGAGGGAAAAGGAAGGACTGGTGACCACCTGGTCGGGCCCAACCCCCAGGCCAAGGGCAAGGCCTTTGACAAACCATGTCTTGCCGCTTCCCAGGTCGCCGACCAAGGCCACCACATCTCCTTCCTGCAGGCATTTCCCCAGCGCTTGCCCCAGCCGGATGGTCTCTTTCGGCGAGGATGTCCGGAATGTAACGGACACCTCTCTCAACGCGGAATCGTCCTTATAAGATCCGCCTTGCCGATGATCCCGACCAGACGATCTCTGTCCATGACCGGGATGGTATAGACCTTTTTTTCGGTCATCAGTGTGGCAATCTCGTCGATAGGGGTCTTTTCATCCACGGTCACCGGGTTCGGGGTAAAAAGGTCTTTCACCGTGGCCGCGCTGATTCTCCGAAACTCCTTTTCCAGGTTCTTCGGGTTTTCAAGGTAGATAACCGCATCAAAAATGGTTACCACCGTGGGTATGTGGAGCTTCTTGTCTTTGCGGATCAGATCGCTCTCGCAGATGATTCCTGTCAGGGATCCATCCTCGTCCACTACAGGAACTCCGTTGATGTGATGCTGATAAAGGATCTCGCCAAGTTCCTTGAGGGGGGTGTCCTTTTTGACAGTGATCACCTCTCTTGTCATGATATCGCTGGCAGTCAACATGTCATGTCTCCCTTTCCAGCACCACCATGGCGATGCCGTAATTTCCATCATCTGAAAGGCTCAGGTGGATGCCGCTGATCCCCCTCTCGCGGCAGATCCTGGCGGCCATGCCCGAGAGCCTGAGACCGGGTTTTCCCGAGGCGTCATTGAAGACTTCGATGTCGAGCCACCGCAGGCCCTGCCGCATCCCCAGGCCCAAGGCCTTTGAAAAGGCCTCCTTGGCTGCAAATCGAAGGGCAAAGGCCGCATGGGAAGCAGGCCTCTGGCGGCAGACCCGCGCCTCCTGAACCGTGAACACCCGACGGATAAATCGGTCTTGCCAGGTCAGGACGACCTTTTCCATTCGCGGGATGCTCACCAGATCTACGCCGATGCCATCGATCATGCTAAAAATGCCTGACCAGGTCGATCATCTTGCGAACCGCGGCCTCAAAGCCGACCAGAACCGCCATGGCCACGATGCTGTGTCCGATGCTGTACTCCTCAATCTTGTGCAGATCCCTGAAACGCTTGACATTTACATAGTTGAGCCCGTGGCCGGCGCTGACCTTGAGATCCAGTTTGGCCGCAGATTCAACGGCCTTCACGATCCGGCCGAACTCTTCTGCAGCCTCCAGCTCGGACCGGGCATCGGAATAGTGACCAGTATGGATCTCCACAATATCGGCCCCGCACTGGTGGGCAGCCTCTATCTGACCCGGGTCCGGATCCACGAAGAAACTCACCTGGATGCGTGCCCCCTTGAGTCGCTCTGTTGCCTCCCGGTAATGATAGGGCTGGGCCTTTACGTCTAGGCCCCCTTCGGTGGTGAGTTCCTCCCGTTTCTCCGGCACCAGTGTAACTATGTCCGGTTTTACCTCAAGGGCAATCCCCACGATCTCGTCCACTGCGGCCATCTCCATGTTTAGCCGAGTCTTGACGGTCTGTCGCAGCAGCCGCAGGTCCCTCTCGTTGATGTGCCGGCGGTCCTCTCTGAGATGACAGATGATCCCGTCGGCCCCTGCCAGTTCGGCCAGACCTGCCGCAAGGACCGGGTCGGGTTCACTGCCCCCCCTGGCCTGGCGCACCGTGGCCACATGGTCTACGTTTACCGCTAATCTTGCCATAGTTATTATCCTTCCTTTAATAAGGCTATCAGCCGTTCTTCTTCTCTCTCCATCAAAGCCCTGGCGCTCCTGTCGCCTACATGGTCATGGCCCAACAGGTGCAGGATTCCATGGATGAGCAGCCGCTCAACGGTCTCCTCCAGGGTCTCCCCTGTTTCCTGTGCTTCTCTTTGGGCTGTATCAAGAGAGATGGCCACGTCTCCTAAGAGGCCCGTATCAATATCAGGACCTTGGTCTGTGTGCGGGTCGGCATTCATCATGGGGAAGGCCAGGACATTGGTGGGCCCCTCCCTCCCCAGATAGCGGCTGTTGAGGTCCGCCATACAGCCGTCATCTGTGAAAAGGATGCTCAACTCCTTGTCACGACAGCCCAAGTCGCCTAAGACCCTCTCTAACTTCTCCCTGATCACCTTTTTTTTCAGGTCGGGGGCCTGCTGATGAAACTGCATCTGTATGGCCATTTTTTCCTTTTCTGGGGGCTGATTCCCCTGCTTCGTGGGTTGCATCACGATCCCGGAATGCCACGATCCGCGCGGCCGGTTCAGGGTATTCCACACGGTGGTGGAAAATCCCGCTCAGGGTCTTGTTGAAGCTCTTGGCGATCTCGTGCAGATCTTTGAGAGTCAGCTCGCATTCATCCAGCTGACCGTCGGAAAAGATCTTGTTGATCATCTTTTGCACCATGCCCTGGATCCTGGCCGGCGTAGGGTCTATGAGAGACTTGGATGCCGCCTCCACCACATCCGCGAGCATGACAAGCCCCGCCTCCTTGGTCTGGGGCTTGGGACCGGGATATCGAAAGTCGGCCTCTTCTACAGGCAGGCATTTTCCCCCTTTTTTCTCCCCCTGGTCCTTGGCCTTTTCGTAAAAATAGGTAATGAGGGAAGTGCCATGATGTTGCCGGATGATATCGATGATCTCCTTGCCCAGCCGATATCGCTTTGCCAGTTCAACGCCGTCCTTGACATGAGAGATGAGGATCAAACTGCTCATGGAAGGGGCAAGCTTCTCGTGCTTGTTTCCTTTCCCCCCCTGATTTTCAATGAAATAAAGGGGCTTTCGTATCTTGCCGATGTCATGATAATAGGCAGCGACCTTCGAGAGGAGGGGATTGGCGTTGATGGCCCTGGCCGATGCCTCCACCATGCTGCTGACAATCACGCTGTGATGATAAGTTCCGGGCGCCTGCACCATGAGTTCCCGCAGGAGGGGCTGATCCAGATTTGCCAGCTCAAGGAGCTTGATGTCAGTGGTGTAGCCGAAAGACATCTCCACCAGGGGCAGGATTCCCGTGGCCGTTACTCCTACCAGGATGCCTCCCAAAAAGGCCGAACAGAATGCAACAATGGCCTCCAGCGAAAAGAACGAACCATGCAGCCCCTCAATGGCAACGGCCAGGATAACATTGGAGGCGCTTACCTTGAGGCCGGCCTTGATAAAAACACCCCTTTCGCGGCAGTTCCTGACCCCTGAGGCCGCCACCAGGGAGCCGACAAAAAAATAGATGAAGAATTCCATACGGCCTTCCATCACGAGACAGGCAAGGGCCGAGATGACAACAGAAAAGCTGGCGGCCACACCTGCCCCATGGAAGATCGATATAAGCATGGCGCCGCTTGCCGCCGGAACGGCAAAGAGCAGGGCCTTGGGGGAAAAGAAACTGAATCCCCTGGCAATTTCAAAGGCCACGAAATTGAAGGCAACCACGACCAGAAAGATGAACAGGAGCGTTGCTGCCTGAAAAAGGAGGTCTTTCACCTCAAGGTCGGAGGATCGTTTGCTGAGCAGACCCACCATGTACATAGAGGCGAGAAGGCATGCGATGAGAATGGCCATGGCCGGCACTCTTCCCATCATGTCCTTCTGCTTTAACAATTTATACTGCTCGGTCAGCTTCAGAAGGTGTTCGGGGGCGATCCTTTCGCCCTCCCGGGTCAGCATCTCGCCCTTCTTTACCTTGAAGTAGAAGGGCTTGACCGAGTCGCGGGCCTGCTCCTTTCTCAAGGCCGTTTCCCGATTGTTAAACGTGAGATTGGGCTTGACCAGGGTGCTGACCAGCTCGACAACGGCCTGTGCCAGTTCCGGGGGCTTAACCTTCCGCATCACGGCTTCGCTGCGGTGTTTGATGGATTCCCTGGCACTTTTGACATCGTAGAATCGATCCAGATCCGTGACTGTCATCTCCTTCCCGTTGTGGATGTCGTGAAGGATGATCCCTTTGCCGCTCTGGTTCATCAGGATTTTTTTGTCGCCCACCACTCCGGTCGCGAACAGATCCGTAATGAGGGCAATGGTCGTGTCTTCCGCCTCGGGCGAGAAGCCGTTTTTCATGAAGATGTCGATGATGTCTTGGTTAAACGGGATGTCCAGGATCTCGAAGAAACGGTTTTTAAAGTTGTTCCCGGCCTCCAGGTGGTCGGCCAGGGCCTTCTCTGAAGCGAGAGAACCGCTGTCATAGGCGTAGGAAAGCTCGAGGGACTTGGCCAGATACTGCCGGCCGGAATCAAAGGCCTCCCTTAGTTTGGCCACCATATCGGTACCGCCAGGATCAAAGTCATAGACCGGCAGGACCGCCCGGACGGCCTCCTGCCGGTTCTTTTCGGTGAGTTGGGTGTCCTCCACCAGAAAATCACGGCAGGCCTTGATATCCCGGTCGGCCACATCCCCTAGTTTGTAAGGCTTGGGCGGGGTCAGGATGCTCGGAAACAGAAGGATGGCAATAATGGCGCTCAAACTCAGGAGGATATACCATCTCTTGGGCTCCGGCCCGAACCAGGCGCTTTTGGGGCTGCGGCCTTTAGGCACGCTGTGGCCCGTGTCCGATTCCTTTTTCCGGGCGGGCTTCCGCTTGCCGACAGCCGTCAATCTTGATCGATCTGTTTTTTTTGTCATGATAATCCGGTCTCAGGCCCGAGGACCGCCGGCCTTCAGACCCTGTTCTCCAACCCTTGCTTCTGCCTTTCCATCTTTTCGTAGGCATCGATGATGTCCTGGACCAGCCGGTGCCGAATGACGTCTTCCCTCGAAAAATACACAAACTCGATCCCCTTGACCCCTTTCAGGATCTCCTTGGCCTCCACCAGGCCGGAGGTCTTCCCTTTGGGAAGATCGGTCTGGGTGACGTCCCCTGTAATGACCGCCTTGGAGCTGAAGCCCAGTCGGGTCAGAAACATCTTCATCTGCTCGGACGTGGCATTCTGCGCCTCGTCTAAAATAACAAAGGAGTCATTCAGGGTCCTCCCCCGCATAAAGGCAAGGGGCGCCACCTCTATTACCCCCTGCTCAAGGAGCCGGGACGCACTTTCAAAGGACATCATGTCGTGCAGGGCATCGTAGAGGGGCCGGAGATAGGGGTTGACCTTTTCGCATAGATCCCCCGGCAGAAAACCGAGATGCTCTCCAGCCTCTACAGCTGGTCTTGCCAGGACCACCCGGTTGATCTCCTTCTTGATGAGGGACGATACGGCCATGGCCATGGCCAGATAGGTCTTGCCGGTCCCGGCCGGACCGATCCCGAATACAATATCGAACTTGCGGATGCTGTCAACATAGTTTTTCTGGTTGATGGTCTTGGGGGTGATGATCTTCTTTTTGGAGGAGATGGAGATCTCCTCTCTGAATATGGTTTTCAGGTCCGCGGAAGGATCTCCGCTCACAATCCTGACAGCATATTCCACATCACTCGGGTACAAGGGGTAATCAGATTCCAGGAGGTTGTAGAGCTGCTTCAGAACTGTCTCGGCCAGCTCTACCTCCCAGTCTCTCCCCTTGATGCCTATCTTGTTTCCTCTCAGGTTCAGGGAAACGCCCGTGCCTTCCTCGATCAGGTGAAGATGCGCATTGTGTTCCCCGGCCAGACCCGCGATCAATTCATGGTCCGGGAAGATGATCCGCCTGGTCGCCATTCCATCAACTCTACGGGTCGATTTGTCCACACATACCTCTAAGTGCCCTTTTCTCCTGTTATTTGAACCACAATACGCCTTTTCCGAGGCCTGTTGTCAAAGTCGAGGAGTACGATTTGCTGCCATGTGCCCAGGGTCATCTTGCCGTCGATGATCGGAATATGAAGGGAAGGGCCCAGAATGGCGGCACGCACGTGCGAATATCCGTTGCCGTCCCCCCATCGTTGATTGTGTTCATAAAAGATATCCTCCGGGGCTATCCTCTCAATGGCCCTTTTCAGGTCATTGACAACCCCGCTTTCAAACTCGATGGTTGTGAGGCTGGCAGTTGACCCGGGAATGAAGAGGGTGACGCTCCCGTTTTGGACATTCGATTCCCTCACCTTACGGTCCACATGCCCTGTGAGATCCACTATATCCGTTCTTTCGGTGGTTTGGACCAAAATCTGTCGGTTTTGAACAGCCATGTGCCCTCGCATTCACTTGGGTGTCTCATCTTGATTAGGGCCTTGCATCAACGGCCAACGACCGCAGGCCCATAACATATCGAGTAACCGTTCACGGGGTCTTGAGATCTCCCTGGTACGCTGATATGAGAAAATCGCATCAGCTCAATAATTGGGGGGATAACAGCGACCGTACCACCGGGGCAGGCAGATTTTTCTTGTGCTCCGGGCCTCCGGGCTGGTCTCTTCAGTGACTTATCTGCGGGGGACACCCGCCTGCCAAGGCCAATTGAGCGTTCTTGCCAAGACTTTCGTCCCGT
>Ga0190359_1002601_pt1 | contig 10691 bp, 9 predicted proteins | sample 48721823_MG_FD_161269 | JGI IMG/M metagenome (GOLD analysis project Ga0190359, IMG submission 161269) | Hydrothermal vent microbial mat bacterial communities from Southern Trench, Guaymas Basin, Mexico - 4872-18-2-3_MG | ecosystem: Environmental > Aquatic > Marine > Hydrothermal vents > Microbial...
TCCTATGATGCAGGCGGAGGGTTTCACCACTTTGCTGCCCTTCGAAGAGTTCAACCGGATGGGATATATCGAGGTTATAACCCATCTCTCTTTTTTCCTTAATGCAAAAAAAATGCTCGTTCAGGAGATGAAAAACAGGAAGCCTGATTTGCTGGTCTGTGTCGATTACTCGGGTTTCAATACGCAGATAATGAAGGAAGCGCACGGTCTGGGAATCCCGGTCCTCTGGTACATAGCGCCAAAAATATGGGCATGGAAAAAGAAAAAACACACAACCAATCTTAAAAAATATGTTACCCATATCGCGGCCATTTTTCCCTTTGAGGTTGAACTGTTTCAGCCATACGTAAAGAATACTACCTTTGTCGGGAACCCGCTGGTGGAATACATTGACAGTAAGCAGTATATGTTTTCCACCGCATCTACTGAAGATTTACAAAAAAAAGATATCATTCGACTTGCCATTGTTCCCGGCAGCAGACCCCACGAAATTGAAAAGATTTTGCCGGTGATGATGGAGGCATACGTTCAACTGAAGCAGAAGTATCCTCAGGTTACAGCAATCCTTTCAAGATGTAACCATATACCCCGGGAAATGTACCGGAACTGTATCGGTGGTACAGCCGTTGATTACTGTGATGATACTCTCGAGGATCTGTATACTCAATCCGATCTTGCACTGGTAACGTCGGGGACGGCTACTTTACAGACGGCACTTATGGGGGTGCCAATGATAATCATGTATAAAACAAGCTATATCACCTATCTTATTTATAAAACCTTTATTACCGGGATAGACCATATCGGCCTTCCCAATATTATTGCCCGCAGGGAGATTGTGCCGGAGCTGATACAGAATGACATGACCGTGAAGAACCTGGTGAAGCTCCTGGAGGGATATATCGAGTCGCCGGACACCTATCAATCGGTAGTAAAAGAGCTTGTTTCGCTTAAAGAGAGTCTTGGAAGCAGAAAACCTTCGAAAGAGGTGACCGCTCTTATAAAAAGGCTTGCAGGTATTGGTGATAAATGATTGTGAGACCAATAAAAACATACTCCCTTGTTTTCATCGGTGCATTGAGCCTGTTGCTGTTAATGAGCTCCTGCATATATGACCCGACCGATCCTTTTTTCTATGACAATCTATTTAACCGTGATCTGGAATTCTGTAAAAAATTTCTTAATCGGTACTTTCTTTTCAGAGACTTACTGCCTGAGAATGATTCTATTTTTACCACCACAATATCACTCTTTGACAGTATAGACGAACCATATACCCGATATTTGACAGGGGATACGGCGCAGGAGTTCCACGGCAGTCTTACCACAAAAGCCCGCGGCAAGGGTCTTGGTATTGAATATGATTCTGTGGCAAATGGTGTGGTAATAACCTATCTGTATCCCAATGCCCCGGGAGCAGGGGTGCTGCAGCCGGGTGATACCATACTGGTGGTCAATGGCGATACCCTGGCAGGGGTTACTATGGCTATTGCCGGTCTTTATCTTGGTGCATGGAAGAGTGACAATAAAATCATGACTATAAAGCGGGACACCGTTGTGCTTGATACCGCCGTTATTCAGGAATATGCTATTCCCTCCGTCTATATTGACAGTATTGATACGGCCCTTGCCTATATGTTCATTGCCTCATTCTTGGACTCGACCAATACTGCCGGCGGTACTGCAGCTGAAATTAAAAACGCACTGGGCCGGATGCAGTGGGCCGAGACTGTTATTATTGATATACGGGATAATCTCGGGGGCAATTTTAATCAGTGCCTGGATGCCGTTTCCCATTTTATTGCTGCAGGAGCAGCGATTATTATTACCAGTGACTGGAATATTGACTCTATAAAGGTATCGACCTGGCTCGTCTCGGATGCGACTCTCCGCGGAACAAAAACATATCTGTTACTCGTTAATGATTCAACTGCTGGTGCTGCTGAATTATTCGCTTCGGCACTAAAGGAGAACAAGGTTGCTACTCTGATTACCGGGGTAAATACCTATGGATTCGGCTATAAACAGATTATGGCTTTCACTCCAGACAGCAACTGTGTCATTGCCACCAACGGCCGTGTCATCTCTCTCTCCGGTGATACGCTTCATGAGACCGGTATCACTCCAACCGACCCGGTATCGGTGAATGAAGATGCTCTGGAAAATGTACTGGAGGAAATTGGTGGCGGCGCTGCACAGTACCAGGAGGCATATATCCGTATTTCATCTCTTCGGGAAAAGCATTATTCCCGGAACCGCACTTTTCCGCTCTGTTTTATACCGGAAAATTAGTTGAAAAAATAATGGATTTGGGGTACCATTTGGTATAGGAATGTTTCCACGGTAATTTTTCTGTTAACGCAACCATGTTGTAATTTATTGGATTTTAATGAGTTACAACACATGTTGATTTTCTGTAAAAAAGCATACTTTTTTATTAAAGTTTTAGAAAAATATTCCGATACATATAATGGGGAAGCTGTAAATATAAAGTAAATGGAATAAATTACACTAGGGAGGTGGATTATCATGGAGATTCCAAAACTGGGTGGCCTCAGGATCACCGGTGCTCAGAAAAAGTCCACAAGTACTCTCCGTAAAACCAACAGGGCGCTTTCAAACATTCTGGAAAAGCTGGCGAATGCCAGGCGTATCAACAGTGCATCCGATGATGCTGCGGGACTGGCTGTTGCTGAGCGGTTGTCTTCGCAGATAAGAGGATTTAAGATGGCAAACCGTAATGTATCGGATGCCATGTCCGCGCTGAATATAGCAGACGGGGCCTCAAATGAGATTAGCAGTATGCTTCAGCGCCAGCGGGAGCTCGCATTGCAGGCCCGAAGTGATACACTGACTGATGATCAGCGGGAGATGCTCAATGTTGAATACCAGAATCTGACTCAGGAAATTAACCGGATTGCCGGCGGAACTCAATTCAATACCCAGTCTGTTGCCAACAACCAGGGACTGGCTTCGGGAAACGCGCAGATACAGGTGGGACCCAATGTCGGGGATACGGTGACACTTCCTGCGGTTGACATGACTGCAGTGGGACTTGGCATTGAGGGCACCTCCATTGCCGATGCCGCATCAGCCGGCGCCGCCATTACTGCCATTGATACTGCTATCGATACCATGGGTACGCAACGGGCAACGCTCGGCGCTATTACCAATCGGCTTGGTTCAACACAGAATAACCTTATGGTTGCTGAGGTCAACACAACGGCAGCCGAGTCGGTCCTTCGGGATCAGGATATGGCTATGGGGATCGCTGAAATGACTAAAAACCGGCTCCTGCAGGAGACCGGAATGATGGCGTTCGAGCGGTTTAATGAGATAAGTGCAAACCATATTATCGGATTATTGCAGTAAGAAATAAAAAGAAATTTGTGGTAATATTCTCAGGAGGAGATGTGCCGGTATCAGGGATGGATACTCAGTATTCATCCCCTTTTTTATATTAGAAACAAGGTTAGGGTGAGGGTAACGGAGGTAAAGAAAAAAGATATTGAAGAATATCGAATTAAAAATTTCGATCACGACTGCGACCGGACGTACACTCGGGTGGTAGCCTGCAATTTCGAAGTTTGTAACCGTTACCATTACCCATCGATGATACGGATATCGTACCGTAAAACATTACCACTTCCAAAGGGATGGTATATTAAGGAAATAAGTTTCACTGTAATCACTGTTGGTTTTTAAATAAATATCAGTGGGTGAGTAAATGAGATTCGCAGAACCTGAAGTTGCAAAACATTATATTCTTATGCAGATAGAGACTGCTTCCCGGCAAAAGCAGCTTACCATGCTGCATGAAAAGTGTGTGCAGTTGATGCACGCTGCTATCATTGCATCCCGTGAAGATCGAAGAATGATTCTTAACAGGGCGCAGAATATTCTTGCCCAGTTCCAGGCTTCGCTTCGTGTGGAGGATGCTGTTTCGCAGGGACTTTTCTATATTTACGACTACGCCTATATTCTTCTCGAAAAGGGAGGAATTAATGAATGCAGAAAGGCGATTCAGGTCATGAGTGTAATTCGTGATACGTTTAGAGAATTATTGTTAAATCTGTGATACTTCTTCTATTTCGTTTCTGTCGCCCGAATTTATTCAAATGCTTTTGTTTGCTTATTAATCGAACTTATCATATTTTTGGTTCATTCCCATGTCGTGCGCTATATTTTGTGAAGGTTCATCAGCCGTTGAAATGTCCACAGTTACCGGGTTTATGTTACAAGAATTTGAAGTCCTGAATCCTGAATTTCGAGCCTTCGGCGGTTAAGAGTTTTTTAAAATTGCAGTGAGACAGTAATTGCTGTTATTTCCAGAAAGATATTTTGCTGATGCCGAAACTTTTTGATCTCCTGTCGGAACGAACTGATAAAGATGCATTAAAGCGGATACAGAAACGGGTGCATAATAAAAAGAGCATCCCGAAGAAACCTCATAAAACAGACCGTGATGGGTCATTACCAAAAAAGAAGACCTATACCACCACTGTTTTTATTCCCGATTATATTGCGATAGATGTTGAGACAACCGGTCTGGATCCGAGAAACGATCGTATTATCGAGATCGGGGCGATCAGATTTCATTGCGGGAAGCCATCAGAGGAGTTTCACACGCTGGTAAATCCCAATTTACCGATTCCTTCAAAGATAATTGAGTTGACCGGCATTACGGATAATAAGGTGTTGGAGGCGCCGCAGTTTGAAGAGATTGCTGAAGAGCTGCTTGCGTTTTTAGGAAAATGTGATTTGTGCGGTCACCAGATTGATTTTGATTTCAATTTTATCAATGCGGAATTAAAACGCGCGGGCCAAAATCAGCTCAGGTGCAAATTGCTGGATACGGCAATCCTGGCCCGTATGCTGCTGAAGGAGCTGCCGGGATATTCACTGGCCAATGTAAGTAGGCGCCTTGATATTACGCAGAAGAATGCACACCGCGCTCTGGATGATGCGCGCGTTTCAGGTATAATCGCCGGTAAACTGATACCAATGATAGGCGATATACCGGCGCCGATTCGGGTGGTTATGGGACGATTTGCCCCCTATTCCCTGCTTAAATCAATACTTCAAAAGTCAACTGCTGCGCAGGAGATACCGCTTTTGGAAAATATTACGGCATTTCCAAAACCGCCACAGAGACTCTCCATTCCTGAGGAGACTGAGCCGGTAGATCCCCAGACTATTGCATCGTATTTCGAGGAAAATGGTGAGCTTGCCGGTGTATTGGAAGGATATGTTACCCGGGAGGCACAGGTGAATATGGCCGCCGGTGTGGTCGATTCTTTAAACAACCACTCTTTTTTTATTGCTGAAGCCGGAACCGGTACGGGAAAATCTCTCGCTTATCTTCTGCCGGCTGCACGATGGGCTCTGAAAAATAAATGCAGAGTTATCGTGTCAACGCATACAAAAAATCTGCAGGACCAGCTGGTATCCAAGGACCTTCCCGTTGTAGGCAGTATCGTGGGCAAGGGTTTCAGATACAGTATCCTCAAGGGACGATCAAACTATCTCTGCCGGTACAGGTGGCGGCAGTTTCTGTCCGGGGAGTTGGGAAATCTTTCCGCACGGGACAGGATGGGAATTCTGCCGCTTATCAGATGGGCGGAGGAGACGGCTTCCGGGGATATTGAAGAGCAGAATCAATTTAACCGGCGGTGGTATGCAAAGGTCTGGTCACTTATTTCCGCCGAGTCACACGGCTGTCTCAGCAGGCGTTGTCCCATGTTTAACGCCTGTTTTTTACAGCATGCACGGCAGCAGGCGCAGGCGTCACATATCGTTGTCATCAATCATGCCCTTTTCTTTTCAGAGGTCTGCGCGGAATCATCATTTCTCGGTAAAACCGGTACGATTATTTTTGATGAAGCACACCACCTTGAGTCCTGCGGACACCGGTATCTGCGCGTTGAACTGGATACCAACCGTATGGGCCGGTACATTGAATCCATGAATACCCTGACCAAGATGCTTGAGAATTTTCCTGCCACCGATGAAGAACGTGAGCTGGTGAAGAGGTATAAAAATATCCTCAAGCGGTTTCGCAGGAACGGTAGTCAGTTTCTCGACGACGTATCGGCATGGGTCGATCGGCAATTTCCCCCGGAGGAAGGAGGAACCACGGTTTCAACATACGCATATCCCTATAAGGAGGCACCATTCGGTGCATCTTCCGGCCTTGCAGGGTTTGAGCTGGTTATAAAGGATATGCAGGATGTGCTGTTTTCATTACAGGAGGCAGTCGGTGAGCATGCTGATGATGATGCTATTGTCAACAGTGAGATAATCGGCTGTCAGGAGAAAACGTCGCAACTGAAAGCAGACAGTATTTATCTGACTAATGCAGGCACTGAAGATCATGTGTTCTGGGTTGAAGGCGACCGTCAGAAAGGGTGGGTGAAGCTTTGCGGGGTACCGCTCGATATCGGCGGAATGCTGTATCATATATGGGAGAAGAATCCGGGTGCCATTATTTTTACTTCCGCCACTATGACCGTATCCGGATCAATTGATTATTTTAAACGTAAAGTAGGGCTGGTTGATACCCTTGAAGAACGGACTGTATTTAAAACGTTCAAGAGTCCGTTCGCCAGTGAGCAGATGTTCTGTTGTGCTGTGAAAAGCGCGCTGCAGCCCGATACACCGGGATATAATGCATACGTTGCCGACACAATACTTTCTTTACTCAATACCTTTGATAAGAATATTCTCGTGCTTTTTACGGCAAACAGTATGCTGTATGCGGTGCATGAGTGCCTGAAGAACAGAGCTGATTTCCCTGAAGATGCGGTCTTACTTACCCAAGGTATTTCAGGTACACGTGCAACGCTGCTGAATACTTTTAAGGAGTCGGCCAAGGGACTTCTTCTGGGAACGGCCAGTTTCTGGGAAGGGATAGATGCGCCGGGTGATGCATGTGAATTCGTTATTATTCCGCGGCTGCCATTCCCCGTGCCGAGTCATCCGCTTACCAACGCCCTGGCCGAGCGGGTGAAAGCTGAGTATGGCGATTCTTTTTACCATTTTTCCATACCGGAAGCGGTTATTAAATTCAGACAGGGTGCGGGAAGACTTATTCGAACAACAGAGGATAAAGGCGCTCTGATTGTACTTGACGGAAGAATTATAGCTAAATCGTACGGAAAAGTGTTCATCCGTTCACTGGACAGTGACTTTACTGCCTGTCAGGATGTAGACAATATGGTTGAACAGATAGCTGCATTTTTTAAAGGGTGTGTATGATTAAACGTCTGGCAGCCCTTTTCGTTTGTTGCGTGTGGCTGGGTTGCGGCGTGTATACCTTCAGCGGATCAACCCTGCCGGGCCATCTGAAAACGGTTGATATTCCTCTTTTCCTCAACCAGTCACTGCAGCCGGGTGTTGCTGAAGAATTAACTGCTGAATTGAATAAGAAGGTGCAGGAAAGCAATCTCTTAAAGCCCGTGTCACAGAATAGTGATGCCACATTTAACGGCAAGGTCCTCAGCTATAAAAACCATCCCTATACATACGGAACAGAGTCACTTCGTGAAGTGGACGTCTCATCGTACTCCGTTACCATTTCAGTTGAAGTTGAGTTTTACGATAATAAGAAAGATAAAGTTCTCTATAAAGGAATCATCACGGAAGAGGGTATCTATGATTTCAATACAGAGACTGAGGAAGATGGAAAAAGGAAAGCAATTGATAAAATCATAGATCGGATAATGCAGAATTCTGTACAGAGCTGGTAGCTTACAGATAGTGAACCCGGAGAAAGTACGCATATGCAATTTGTAAAAATGGAAGGTATCGGTAATGATTTCATCCTTATGCACGGGCTGACCGAGGATGAATTCAGGGCCATTCCTGAAGAGACGCGGTTTCTCTGTGATCGGCGAAAAGGGATAGGTGCCGACGGGGTAATAACGGTATTGCCGCCGGTGACAGCTCAAGCGGATTACCGTATGCGAATATTCAATGCCGACGGCAGTGAGGCTGAGATGTGCGGTAACGGTATCCGCTGTTTTGCATTGTATGTTAATGAACTGGGATTATCGGATAAACAGCGGTTGGCAATAGAAACAAAAGCCGGTCTTATAGTAACCGAGCGGCATGGCGATATGATAACCGTTGATATGGGCAGGCCGATACTCGATGGGGGAAAAATTCCCACTGCCAAGTCATCGGGACAGGTGGTCATGGAGCCTATAACGGTTGGGGAGAATGAATTTAAGGTAACGGCCGTTTCCATGGGAAATCCCCATGCGGTGATATATACCCGGCAAATGAGTGACGATATGGTGCTTGGTATCGGTGCGAAGCTCGAAAGTCATCCCTTTTTCCCACAGAAAACCAACGTTGAATTTGTCAGAGTTCTTTCGGCGCATGAAATAGAAATGCGCGTATTTGAGCGGGGAGTCGGGGAAACCATGGCGTGCGGCACCGGTGCATGTGCCGCAACGGTTGCCGGTGTTGTTACCGGGAAACACAACAATGAAGTGACGGTCCATCTCCGGGGCGGTGATCTCTCCATCGCATGGCGTGGGAATATAAATGATTCCGTTTTTATGACCGGACCGGCAAATATTGTATATAGGGGAAAAATTGAACTGTAACGAGCACAATGTACCATGCGGAAAATACAATGACATGAGAATTGTCAGTTGACTCTATCCCACCAGATCTATTATTTCACCCGGCATTGCATCCTTCGTTTTCAGCGCTTTTGCATTTGCCTGAAGACTTCTTTTATTCTGAATCTGTTCGGTAGACTCTTCCGCGAGACTGGTATTGGATCGGTCTTTCTGCGGATTGGGCCTGCGGCTGACATGGGAAATCTCAGTGCCGTCCGGTCTGGTTTCCACCTGGTGGGGAATACGTTCTTCAAACCCGGGAGTGTTGACATTTGCTACATCGTGGGCAGTAATGTCATGACGTTTTATTGCAGCTTTCATACCGGAAACTGAGGAGTTAAATGAAATATCCATGAGTACCTGACTTTCTACCTTTCCAGTGAAATAGAGTTCTATACTGTAATTATACCACCAAATTGCTGAAATTACCACCGTATACCATGAACCACCGTTGTTGCCTTTTTGACCGTTTTCATTATTGGCTTTACTCCCGTGGCATTTTATATTACTATTTAATTTATTGATGGCATTGTAGAGGGTTAATCTTAAATAGTGAGGAGAGAAGTATGAGGTCAATGAAGTCGTTTCGACAGGGGCTTTTTACTCAGGTGATACTGATTTTGTTAGTTATTGGTATCTCTTTACCGGCACAAGTGCAGAAGAGGAACTATGCAGTCATCGGTTTAAAAAATGCCGAGGGTGTGACTGCCGGAGAAGCGGAGATAATTGCGGACCGGTTGCGTATCGAGTTGTTTAATACCGGCAGGGTCAACATGATGGAGCGTGACCAGATGCAGGAAATATTGAGTGAGCAGGGATTCCAGCAGTCCGGTGCGTGTACCGATGAAGCGTGCATGATTGAGATAGGACAGCTACTTGGTGTGGAGAGGCTGATCAGCGGCTCTATCGGAAAGCTCGGCTCCATGTTTCTGCTCAATTTCAGGGCTATCGATGTGCAGACCGCCAGGATTATTAAAGTTGTTTCCCATGATATTTCGGGCGGGATTGAAGACGTTGTGAAATATTTGCCGAATATCGCATTGCAGCTTACCGGTGAAGAAGGAGAAAAACCACCGGAAGTAGTAAAAGAAAAGGCGCCTGAAACTGAGCCCGAATCAGAACCTGAACCGGAAGTCGTCGAGGCGGAACCGGAAAAGCCGGTAACCCCGACACCTGTACCAACTCCGGAGAAGGAGGAGGTGAAGGAGGTTCCGAAGGTGGAGAAGAAGGGGAAAAATGAAAATCGTAGCGGGGTGAGGATTAGTTTTAGTTTTTTCCCCGGTGATATGAGAGGCAGATATTATAAAGATGAAGACGGGAACTTTGAAGAAGCAAAAGATTGGGCTGATGAAGATGTTTATAATGATTATGAGGATATTGAAGGCGTTACCAATGTTTACTATAATAAGTCTCTGTTTCGTTTTAATGTGCATTTTATGATCAAAGCCGGAAGATTTATTACGATTGATGTCGGGCCGGGAATTATGCTGTGGAAAAATGCAAAGGGATATGAGTACACCTATTATGATTCATTGGATATGTTTTGGGAAACTGAAGATCAGGATTGGCAATTAATGTTTATAGCACCAAATGTTTCGACCGGATTAAATTTTGTTTTACGATTCTATCCGTTAAAAATCAACTTTGGCATATTGCTGGATGTTAACTTGAATATAATTAGATTCAGAGAGGACCTCGTGTATTATTATAACATAAATAATGATTATCATCATTCTAATACAGATTTTAAGACAAATGTATCTGTCGGCCCAAGATTAGGAGTAGAAATTCTCGGGGGGGCGCACTTCGGATTTAATGTTGATTTTCTGCTAAGGTGGTATAAAATTACCACAGATATCGATTTTGTTACAACGTACGATCAGGAGTGGCAATTTAAATTACCGTCAGTTGGTTTTGGTGCCGGTTTAAATTTCTATTTTTAATTTTACTTTACTAGAAATATACCTATCTATTGCGCATATAGTGTGTGTTCATATATGCGCATTTTTTATTTGTAATTGTATGAATAGTACCCCTCACTTTTATTTCAATCTTATATAT
>Ga0190359_1002602_pt1 | contig 10689 bp, 13 predicted proteins | sample 48721823_MG_FD_161269 | JGI IMG/M metagenome (GOLD analysis project Ga0190359, IMG submission 161269) | Hydrothermal vent microbial mat bacterial communities from Southern Trench, Guaymas Basin, Mexico - 4872-18-2-3_MG | ecosystem: Environmental > Aquatic > Marine > Hydrothermal vents >...
ACATACTCAGAAGCGGATTTCTCCTTTGAGGCTTTTTAAGTGCTTCCTTTAACAGGATAGCGAGTTCTATGGGTGTCTCAAAGCCGATTCGTTGATGATGAAGCGTAAAGCGCATGGAATCAAATGTCCTTATGCCTTTTTTATTGTATCTCTGAGCGGTTGCACCGGCGGAAATAACTAGGTCAGTTTCCGTTTCTTTGATTGTTTTTATCTCCTCTTCAATGGTGGGATTTACAAGGACTTCTGGATCTGACCCATACTTTCTTGCCAACTCGACGTTTATATATAGCATTTCATTTATAGCCTCTGGGGTCAGACGGTTCTCTAAAATCCGCGTCCTATAAATAATTACACTTGCTTTCATTCCCACATCCCGCAACAATGACATTCCGATGCCATGAATGCCACCCATAATAGCGACTTTTTTATTCTCGAGTCCTCTCTTAACTTTAGAAAGCCGTTCAAGCGCATCTTTTTTCCTTCGAGCAATTACTTCCTCGGCTTCGCCTTCTTTGCCCAATCGTTGAGCGATCTCCATAAAAATCCTTGTACTTCCTTCGATTCCATAAGGAGTGAACAATTCCGGATCGCGTGTTTCTTTATATCTATTCCATGCTAAAATCTCGTAGTGGTCAACACCAAATCGTTCTTTCATCAACCTCGCCCAAGCCATTGGATAATCAGTTATGGTTAGATCAGCCTTTGGTAGATCATACAGGTCTTTCACAGTAGTATGATAGAAACAAATCTTGTTTATCTCAATCCCTATCTCACTTAGCACAGAAGCCATCTCGGCTGTCTTTAATCCTGCACCATGGATAGGGAAAGTGACGATGTTTACAGACCCTTCGTTTTTATCTATTTCTTTCGTTTCCATGCCCATACCATTGCACAGCATCTGATCTACGATCGCATAAAGAGCATCTTGATACCCAACTGGCCTTGATTTTCCAACGAAATCGCCTGTCGTATAGACGACATCGCAACCTACATCTCCCTTTGCTTTTGTCTCTTCTATAACTGATTTAAAATCATCACCGATTAAATCACTTGCACATGTGGTTATCACCACGATCAGATTAGGATGATGCTTCTCGTATGTCTCTTTAATTCCCAAGCTTAATTTGTCCTCTCCACCATAAACCACATCTATATCGTTCATATCGGTGCATGGCGTTTCATAGAATGAAAGATAAGGTCTGAAAGGATTTATCTTCCGCTGAAACGCACATCCAACCGGACCGTGGATCAAAGGCACAGCGTCTTCAATTGAATTAGCAACCATCAAAGCCCCTGAAATCTTACCTGGTATGGCTGTTATTCCATGTAAGGGCAGCGTGCTGTATGCACTAATTAGCGGTCTTAAAAATCCCGCATTCCTTCCGTTTCCGTTTCCCTTTCCCTTTTCACTTCCTATTTCCATTTTTTGTTCTTCATGCATCATTTCAACCCCTCCGTTAGATTTCCACCCCACTCTCGACAATTCTTTATGCACGGATGCCCCACAACCACGACATCACCATGGCACGCTCTTATCTGCTCAGGAGTGTTTTCTTTTGGCTTATGTTCCTCTTTTTTCAGGCATTTTTCGTGCTTACACATCTTTATCACCTCTATTCGGATGCTGTAGAAGATTTTTAAGTTCCTCAGCTGACTTTACAGAAGGTGGAGACGAAATCAATATTGCATTTACTGGCGCATCTCCATGATTTTTAATACCCACTTCTACATTGGGCGGCACCAGCATTGCAGTTCCACCACCTATGGTCACTCTTTCACTACCGGATATTACCTCCAGCTCGCCACTCAAACAATAGATAACTCCTTCCATAGAATGGGCATGAGGTGAAACCTCAAGACCCGCAGGAATCTCAAGATGTATAACCGCAACTTTATCGCCAAATATCAATGGTTTCATTACACCCTCTGAGGTTTCTAAACCTTCTACTTCATCAATATTTTTTATTTTTATCTCCTTTTCCATTTTATTCACCCTCTTTCTTTGCAATTACAATCCCCAAGTAATTTATATTATTACCGCCGCAGCAGAGCCATAACTTTGTGCCTAAATGTTGCAATCAACACACCGCCTAATATTGCCAAAGCCACATAAAGACCCATCAGTGTTGCGTCAATTGTTGCTCCTCCTGCACCAATTACGCCTGCTGTGGTTACAGATACCGGCACACACATTTTTTCTTATCACCTCCTATTTTCTTTTTATAGCTCATTTAACAATTCCTCTACCTCTTCTACTTTGTGTTTCGCTCCTCCTGGCTTCTTATATAGTTCTATCGCCCTTTCAAAACACTCCTTCGCCTTTTGTGTTTCATTGACATACGAATATGCAATACCTAAACTTCTATGCGCTTCGTTGTAATAATTTTCATGACCATACTCACGGTCTGACATTGGCTTTAATTCTATCACCTTTTTGAAATCAGAAATAGCTTTGTTATATTCTTTAAGTTCCATGTAGGTTAACCCTCTTTCATAGTAGGCTCCAGGTATAGTTATGCCACCCTTGTCAATCTGTTGCGTGCACAATTCAATCGCTTTTTCAAAGCACCCTTTTGCTTGCGCTTCATCTCCCTTTTCTGAATATGCCATACCAAGGTATCTATATGCTACTGCTTCGTAGGGTGAATCATAGTCATCTATTACCCTCTTGAAATCAGTGATAGCCTTATTATATTCCTTAAGATAGTAGTAACACTTTCCTCTGGACATATAAGCGTAGTATCCCAGTGGGTAGCCTTTTGTTTCCGTTAAATGAGCGTATTTTTTGCTTAACTCAAGTGCTTTATCATATCGCCCTTGATCCAAATAAACGGCTGCTAAATGACCCATTGCCATCATAAGCTCTGGATCTAATTCCAATGATTTCAGGTAATCCGAGGTTGCCTTATCTAATTCCTCCATATATGTATAAGTCCTTCCCCTACTATAATACACCCCCGCAAGCCCTTTCTTGCCCACCTTCTTTATTATCAGTTCCTCAAATTTAAGCGCCTTATCATATTCTGCGATCGCTTTTGTCATCCCTTCATAGCTATCTTCATGCCTATAATATGCGTTTCCTTTTCCTGCGTAAGCCAATGCATAATTCGGGTCTAATTCCAACACCGTATCGAAATCGGCAATTGCTTTACGGTATTTATCTTCAATCTCCGGTGGAAAAGACTCTGCTGGGAGTTTCTGATAATGGTGAAACAGGTTGTTATATGCGAGTCCTCGATTGTAGTAAGCATCAGCATAGTTTTGGTCTAACCCTATCGCTTTGCTGAAATCGGCAATTGCTTTATAAAATGGCTCCTTATTAAAATAAGAGCCCATTTTAAAATAAGCAAGTCCTCGATTGAAATATACTACAGCATTATTTGGGTCCGATTCTATTGCTTTGTTAAAATAAGAAATTGCTTTGTCATAGTTCCCTTTTTGATATTCTTCAACACCTAAATTGTTATATTTTTCTTTTCCTTGTATATGAACAATAGATCCTATAACCAAAGCCATTAAGATTATTACGATTATACCTCTTGTGATTCTGATTTTGCCGTCTTTATCTGTCATTTATTTATCACCTTTTATCACCTTTCTTTGCAATTACGAGTGCCGAAGGGTCTTCTGGTGCCGCAATATCAATAACCCGCACGTCAGAAAACTTCTTTTCTTTTAGTAAAGCAACGAATTCCTTCACAGTGTATACATGATGGGGATATCCGAGCACAGATAACCAAAGGTCCCATAATGCAAGAGTGCTCGAATTTTTTCTGTCATCAAGCATCCAGTGATTGGAGATCAGGATTCCACCGTCATTCAGTGCTTCATATATCTTTTCTAAGGGTCCGTGGATGGTCTCTCTGGTGTGATAGAATAATGAATGAGATACAAAAATAACATCGTATCCCTTACCAAAGTCATCCTTATCAAAATCACCTACCATTATCTTTACCTTCTCTTCCATTCCATACTGCGAAATGAATTCTTTGGTTACTTCTATCACTGGTGGAAGGTCAAATACAATCGCTTCAAGGTATGGATTTATCTGAGCAAATGCAATAGCATGAAGACCATGACCTCCACCAAGGTCGAGTAGTTTTTTCGCTTTTTTGAATTCTGGAATGTCACGGATTTTTTTCACTATTCTGTGAAGAGGACCACGCACGTTCGCTTCAGCCATAGATAAAATGAAAGTTTTATCAAAAGCACTCTTCTTTTCATCAAGATTTTGCGGAATAACCCCTTCTTTCAGTGCTTGACCGAGCTTTGACCATGCGTCATAAGCCATTGCGTAAACATTGATCAAATTGCCTTGATAGAATGGTGAATCCTTTACGAGAAAAGTTCTTGCAAGAGAGGTATTAGAGTATTTACCGTCCCCTTCCAAAATAAGTTTTAACGCAACTAAGGCATCTAAGAACTTGTTTGTGAGTTCAAAATCTGTCCCTATTTCCTCTGCTAAATCTTTTGCAGTTTTTGGCTTCTCAAGTAAAGTAAAGATATCGTAGTCCATGGCTGTGTATAGCACCTGTGCTGCTTGATAGCCTTTTGCCATTTCGTCTATCATTTTTGGATCACTTTGAGGTTCTGGTATGTTCATTTTCGCTCCACCCCCTTAGGTATGTGCGAGTATATTTCCTCAATGCTAATCAACACAGCAGCTTTTGGTCTCAACCGTTTATGCATTTCGCTTATTCTACGAGCTCTTTCACTTATCTCCGGATTCTTTATTCTTCCAAGCGATTCTTTTCGCTTCTCAGCCTTTTTCTTCATTATATCAAAAGCCTTCTCATAAATCTCACCACTCTTAAATATTTTCGCTTTGCCTTTTAGTTGATATGATTCCAGTCTTTTGACATCAGTGAACGAAATTGCGACCTGAGGATTCTCTTCCAGGTTTCTTCTTGTCTTTTTGAACATCACGTCCACAATCAGCACTTCATTGTCGCTTATCGCATGCGCCAGACCGATGGGAACCACGTTTGGTTTTCCTTCTTTTGTTGCCGTAGCCAGATAAACTATGTTCTCATCCAGCATTTGTTTTATCTCATTACTTATTTTCATTTTCCTTCCTCCACCATATCATAGCAGTCCTCAGTTTATGCTTGAGCAAAAACGCATCATTCTCTTTGGCCAGATTCTCTGACAGATACAATCGCAATCTTTCCTCATCATCTCCAGATACATTCATCCATGTTTTATAATGCTGAACCGCGGCATCAAGGTCAGGAAATCGCATGTTATGATTGGCATCTATGATTTCCACATTTGCGTATATGCCGAGCTGATAAAGGATGTTGTAGAGATAAATGTAGTCAGGGCGATTGCCTGGCTTTTCCCGGTTAAACAATGACCATAGCGCGCTGCCTGCCTTCTCGTTTCGGCGTCCTGCAACGATAAAGATGTAAACGCTGCGTTTTACTGCGTTGTTCATCTTTATAATGGCGGTTTTGATGTCTTTCATAACAAGTGAGTGTGAAGCAATAACGACATCATGCTCACCCGCTTCTATGTCTTTTCCTTTTCCTATCTCTACATCCTCCCATTTCTTGGGTATGTAAGTTATGTTTGCCAGATTGTGCTTCGATGCATTCTCTTTCAAGCGTGCAAGCATGCCACTGGAAGGTTCTACAATAGTCACGCTTCTCACAATCTTTGCAAGTGGTATTGCGGTAGTACCAGGACCTGCACCGATATCAAGAACCCTGTAATCCTCCCTTGTTTCAATCCTTTCCATAATCATTCCTGCACGATCGCTCTGCTGCACCAGTTTCTCAAACCAATCAACTCGCTCATCCCAGAACTCTGGCATTCCTGCTCGTTGTCTCCAGTACGAGCCTTCCATCGCCTCTTTCCACATTTCCGCCCAATCAAAATCTTCTATTTTTCTCATCTCCTATCACATCCTCCATTTGATTTTACCGGACGTATCGGCACGATAAATGGCCTCTCTGATTCGTTCCTCACGACAGCCTCGACACCGTAAACCTGTTTTATGTTCTTGGGAGTTAATACCGAGGAAGGATTGCCTGCGTCAATAATAGTACCCCCGTTCAGCATGACTATCCTGTCGGCGTATCTTGAAGCTAAGTTAAGGTCGTGGATCGCCATTATTGCAGAAATTTTCTTTTCTCTCACGATACTCGTTATAATCTCCATCACTTCAAGTTGATGCCGTATGTCGAGATTTGAGGTAGGTTCGTCAAGCAAGAGGACATCGGGCTCTTGTACAAGTGCGCGAGCAATAAACACTTTCTGCTGCTGACCGCCACTGAGCTCGTTAATGTCTCGCATGGCGAGGTTCTCGATATTTAGCATCTGCAACACATCTAAAACCTTCCCTTCGTCTTTTTCGCTACTCCGCCATCCGAGATGGGGACGTCTGCCCATGAGAACAGTGTCGAAGACCGTGGCAGGAAAGATCTGGGAAGTGCTTTGTGGAACATACCCCATTCTTTTGGCGAGTTCCATCAGTCGCATCTCGTTTATATCCCTCCCATCCAGCAGTATGCTTCCGCGCTGCGGTTTCAGAATCCTGTCTATACAGCGAATCAGCGTAGATTTTCCTGCACCGTTTGGACCCACCACACCTAACACCTCAGATCCGGCAAGCTCTATACATACATCTTTGAGTATAGGCACGCTTGTATAGCCAAATTCCACATCTCTTACTTTTAGTTTCATCTCTTTTCACCTCCTTTTTACCTTACCAATACTCCCTCTTTCTTTTGATTATCAAGTAGAGAAACAGAGGACCTCCTACACAGGATGTAATAATTCCTACAGGGATAATCACGGGTGCTACGACTTCTCTGGCAATAATATCAGCGCCAACCAAAAAAGCAGCACCAAAAGCCCCCGATGCGGGAATCACAAATCTATTATCCCCACCGATACATATACGAGTTATATGCGGAGCAACCAGTCCGATAAATCCAATAATTCCCGTGAAGCACACGATAGTTGCTGTAAGAAGGGATGCGACCATCATTACAAAGATTCTGGTGCGCTCGACATTTATTCCGAGACTTTTTGCTGTTTCGTCTCCAGCACCCATCACATTGAGGTCCCATGATTTCCACATAAGCAGAGGAATGCAAACTACAAGCACGAGAGAGATAATAAAAAGGTTACCCCATGTAGCTCTTCCAAGGCTCCCCATCAGCCAGACGATTACGTCCTTTAGCGCCTCAGACTCAGAAAAGTAGTGGAGCAATGATGACACCGCGCTAAAGATATAAGTCATTGCAATGCCTGCAAGTATCATTGTTTCGGGCGTAGCTCTTTTAAATCGTGCCAATCCAACGATAACAAATGATGGTATCAGAGCGAAAAGGAACGCATTTGCTACTAAAAGAAACCCTCCACCAATGAAGCCAACGCCAGCAATGATAGCAAGGGCAGCACCTAACCCTGCTCCGGCGGAGATGCCAAGCGTAAAAGGGGATGCAAGCGGATTTCTAAGTGTCCCTTGCATCTCTGCTCCTGCAATAGCGAGCCCAACTCCTGCAAGGACACCTATTATAACTCGAGTAATTCTTATATTCCATACCACTATTGGTGCAAGTTCAGGCACGTCGAAGAAATTGGGAAAGAACTTATCGAGGATTGTGGCATATACATCTAAGACAGAAAACTTTAGAGGACCAAGTGATATGCTTATGCCGCATAAAAGTATTGTTAAAAGGATAAAAAAGGAAATAAAAAAAACCTTTCTACCGATAAACTTTTTGTATTCCTCTTTTACCTTGCGTCTCGTTACGGTTGCAGCGCCTTCTACTTCTGCCATTTTAATTTCCTTCTCTTTTCCTTCTCACCTTTATCTCTATCTTCACACCTTCGCCTTCCCTTTTCCCTATTTATTTTACAAATGTAATATCTATTTATAAGTTTTTCGATTTTAATGTAATTTATAGATACGATATTGTAATAACTTTTTTATTCCTGCTCCAGGCATTGCTTTGCTATTCATGTGCATTCTTCTGCCACCATATCATAGCGCTCTTTGATTTGCGCTTCAAGCAAAGTGTGCCATCGTCTTCAACGAGGATTTTGGATAAATGCTCCCTCAAGATTTCCTCCTTCTCCGATGGCATGTCATACATTTCCTTCAATTTAGTCACCGCCTCATCCAGACTACCGTATCGCTGTTCATATTCTGAGTCCCTGATTTCCACATCAGCATAGATGCCCATGTCGTGCAGAATATTATAGAGGTAGATATAATCGGACCATGAAGGACGTATTTCACCGTGAATCTTCTCCCAGAGTCCTCCGTCCGTCCATCTGCCCGCAAAAGTGAAGATATAAACATATTTTTTCGCTGCAGCGTCCATCTTTGCCAGTGCCTCCTGTATATCGAACATACCAAGTGAGTGGGACGCAATCACTACATCATGCGGTTCTACATCAACCCTTAACTCGACATCTTCCCACCGTTTGTTTATGCACGTGATGTTTTCCACACGTTCTTTTTCCATGTTCTCCTGTAAGCATGCCAGCATGCCTCGGGATGGGTCTATCGCTGTCACACTCTTTACACGCTTTGCGATAGGAATAGCAAGCCTGCCGGTGCCAGCACCAACATCCAGAACCGTATATTCAGGAGCAAGTTCAATTTTCGCTATTTGTCTTTCAGTGCGTTCTCTGTTCTGCATCATGGATTCATTGAAGCGTTTTGCTCTCTTGTCCCAGAAGCTACCCGCAGGTTCATCGAGCGTTCTCCTCCAAGGAGAACTCAATCTCAGCATCTTCCACAATTCATTCCAGTTTATTATTCCTGCCATACTTAGTTACCTCCGTTTTTCTTTTAAGTTTCAGGATTTATGTATGCTTTTCAGGGAATTGATTAAGCCGCTTAGCATTTTTCCTATCTGCCATACTTTCAAATCCTCAAATTCTCTTACTTTTATTTCACCCATCCCAAGCGCTGGAGATGTCAGTAGCAGTACGCATGCTGCTATTCCTATCAATACAACCGTTTTCGTTTTTATTTTCATTTTATTTTTATCACCTCCTCTTTTCTTTTTGTTTCTGCGAATGAGGAGTTTTATTCTCTTCTGCAATGGCCCGTCTCATTAAATATAGCCACATTTTTTACCTAACTCTGTCCAAAGACCGTCAACACCGTAAAATCTCCTGAATATCTCGTTGCCTTTTTTCTCTATATTCAACTTTTTGAATTTATCAGGATGTAATATTTTGGCCATAATAAAAATCTCCGTGATGACTCTTGGATGATCCTCGCAGACATAGGTGAAGCCGGAGAGGGTGTAGTTCACTTTATGATTCTTTACGGCTTTCATGGTCTGGAATCTAGGGTCTGACAGTATATCATCCACAGAAGTCCTTGGCGTCTCTCCCGATCGAGCGACAAGAATTACGTCTGGATCCCAAGCAATAAAATCCTCTACCGAAACAACCAATGTTCCTCCTGGCTGGGGGACGTATCCCATGCCTTCAGTCACGAGTATGCCGCCGGCTATATTTACAGATTCATATTCGCCATGAGTTAGTATAGTACCATCCTGAAGACGTGAGATTAAAAATACTGTTGGCTTCTCACTATCTATTTCCTCTGTAACGTCCGTTACTTCAGCGATTTCTTCATTAGCATATGAGATAAGCTCTTCAGCGTCTTTCTCTTTTTCTAATACTTTTCCCACAAGTTCAATCCCTTCGAACATATGGTCTAATGTGGCATGCCAGGTAGTACCTACAACGGGAATACCTGTGGTCTCTTGGATGTGGTTGGCAATATCAGATGAAGAGCCAAAAGCGTAGGTAAAAATAACGTCTGGTTTTAGAGACAGTATAAGCTCTGTATTAGGCTCCCTATAAGTACCTACTTTTGGTAGTTCTTTACACTCTGGAAATACACCTAAATATTTATCGGATATGTACTTGCATGAGTAGATATCTATTCCCACGATCTTATCGGCTGCACCAAGTTCAATAACTGATCTTGTAGGCTGTGGAAAAAGACAAACCACTCGTTCTACTGGTCTGTATGTCGTCACCGTTCTATCCGCCTGATCCACAATCGTCTTCGGCTTCCCATCCCAGTATGCATATACCCATGCGGCATCTCCAACATCGTCTAAAGTATAAGAGCTTTCATCAAGCATATACGGAAGAATGGCATTAACAAGCTCTTCCTTCGTTAGTTCGTTATTTCCATCGGCATCGCATGGTATTTTCTTTCCGTATGCCGCCGCGGACGTGATTGCCAGCGGCACTACGGATGCAAGAAGCACCATCACCAATAGACAAGACAATATTTTCCTCATTCCACATCTCCTCCTCTTTCCACTCCGCAATGGTGCTCTTCAACTTCAATATCACCGTGGCACTCTCTTATCTGCTCAGGCGTGCATTCCTTTGGGTCGTGTTCATAATCCTTCAGACATCCCTCAAAACGCTTCGCTATACACATTTTTCACATCACCTCCTTCTGCCCATGATCCCGCAAGACTCTATTATTGGATTTTTAGTTTTGGGCATTTGGATTTGTTTAGGATTTCGGATTTAGTATTTAGGATTTTCATCCTTCTTCACTACCTCCTTTCCCTCTATTTTATTTCTATACACCATCGTGTAAACTATCAACAGCGATACCGCAGCGAAAATAGCCCCGAAGCCCGGTACCTCTGACGCTGGCGGTGCCGTTGGACCTGGTGTCGTTGC
>Ga0190359_1002603_pt1 | contig 10685 bp, 11 predicted proteins | sample 48721823_MG_FD_161269 | JGI IMG/M metagenome (GOLD analysis project Ga0190359, IMG submission 161269) | Hydrothermal vent microbial mat bacterial communities from Southern Trench, Guaymas Basin, Mexico - 4872-18-2-3_MG | ecosystem: Environmental > Aquatic > Marine > Hydrothermal vents >...
ACAATATCTGAATCGGGTTGCGTTTACGGCTAGCCCATTCTATACCTCGATGGACATGACCAAGTTTAACATCAACATCAACAATGCGTTCACCATCTATTTCAAACTCAAAATACACAGGTTCTTTGAGCGCAGGATGAATAGGGCCAATAGGAATATGATAAGAAGTCTTGGTAGTAGTTTTTTGTTTCATTTTTTCACCTCATGAAGGTTTTTATACAATTTTTCAAGACCAGTTTCATCACGTCGCCATGGATAAACTCCTTCTGGAAAATCGTCAGGAAGAAACAAACGCCGGGTGTCAGGTATACCTACGATTTTTACTCCAAGCATTTCTTGTTTCTCACGTTCAGTTACAAGAGCACCAGGGATGTAATCACAGATTGTTTCAATCTCAGGTTTAGATTTAGGAAGTTCTACAGAAACATTTAAAACAATCTCACCAAATCTTGTACCATAACCCAGTGTGAAGTGATAAATAAGCTCAATGGTTTTACCAAGATCATTACCAGATGTAACAGCTAGATGCGGGAACTGCAGATCACATAAATGTTTAACAAATGGTTTGAAAATTGATTTATCAATATTCATCCAGATGCTGTATGACTCTTTTTTCTTAGAACCCGCAGATTTCTTACGTACCTGAACATCTTTAATCTTAGTTTTAAACTCATCCTTGAAATATTTCACTATTTCCTCGGGGGATAATTTTTTACTCATTTTTTAGCCTCCAATGTTTCAAGTTTAGTCCATGCTTTTGCAACAGCGTTAATAATGGCTTCTGGTCTCGGCGGACAACCAACAACATGTACATCAACTGGTATAATCTCATTTATTGGTCCAACAAGGTTATATGATTCATAAAAAACATCACCAGTATTACCACAGTTACCAACACATATAACTGCTTTAGGATCTGGCATCTGCTCATAAATTCTTTTCACTTTATCAGCCATCTGACGTGTTACAGGACCTGTCACCAATAGCACATCTGCATGACGTGGTGTACCAACAAGTTTTATTCCAAAACGCTCTACATCATAACGTGGACAAAGCGCTGCAATGATTTCAATATCGCAACCATTACATGAGCCTGAGTTACAATGATACACCCATAACGCTTTTTTAAACGATTTAGGAAGACCTTTAGCCATAAAACATGCCTCCATGTAGTAATATTATTTGAAAGACTGTAGTGTGGTAATCCTATATACTATTTAAAAATTTACTACTTATTTAAAAGAGTAAAGAAAGTAATATAAGAAATATTAACAAATCTGTACTTATTAACTAGGATTAGTCTGTGTTATATTGTCTATACAATGCAGTTTAAATTTTTTCTTTGTCTACAGTCCTTAAATTTTTCAACTGTTGGATAAATTGTATCAAAATCTTAAAAGGAAAAAGATCATATAATCTCATTTTAATCCGATTACGTTGTTTTACAACTATATCTTGACCATTATCCTTAAAAGTGTTTTCTTTTTTAAGGATGTTTGTATCATATAAACATTGGTTTATCTTAATTCCAATATCATTACCCGATATAAGGTTGTCTTCAATAATATTGCCAGACGAATAACTAAGAAGTATGCCAACACTGTTTTGTGATATTACATTATCAATTATTTTATGAGATGTGGATCTTAACGTTATTATGCCAGCTTTTACATTGTTCTTTATTTCATTATTTTTTATAATGATGATTTTTGGGCAATCTATCAGGTATATACCACAATCGATATTATTAGCGCCTCCATTATCCGATATTTTATTATTTATTATAGAACAATCTGATCCTACTCTGTTTATGTATACTCCATATCCTTTGTTTTTGCATATCTCATTGTCAAAGATTTCAGTGTTTTCAACCTCTTGTATGTCGATACCCCCTGAGTTTTTAATAAGACAGTTGTTATTAATTTTAACATCTTTAATAACAGAATCTGAGAAGGTAAACAGGCTGATGCCAATTCCTATGTTTTCTTTAATTAAACAGTTTGAAATTTCAATACTGGAGACCACAGTATTCTCACTAACGAGTGTAATACCACCAGAGCTTATTCGTCCATCTTCCATTTTTTTCCCGTTTCCCTCTAGTAAGCAGTTCTTTATGATGAGAGATGAGCTGTCTTCGATGATCATTCCACTTCCATGGTTTCCAAAAATTTTACAATCTGCTATTAGACTATTAGTAACATGATAAACAAATATTCCACCGTCGCAATACCTGATTTGACAATTTGAAAGATGTATATCCTCTTGTGCTAATGAGCCATCTGCCTTTCCGATTTGAATCGCACGGGAGAACATGCTACCGGCAAAACCCTCAAAAGTAAAATCTTTAATGGTAACATCTGATGCTAAAACTAACAAGCCATAGTTTTTATCATTAGAATCCTTGATAAATGTTTTATCTTTGTTTTGACCTATCAAATCGATAGATTTTGTAATCTCTATATTTTCTTTATATTTACCATTATAAACGTAGACTATGTCACCATTCTTGGCTTTATTTACGCCTTCTGTTATTGTTTTAACATGTGTTTCATCATACCATCCTACATCTGCGTTATCATCAACATAAATGGTTTGTCCATATAACATCTTGTAGTGATCGTCAGTTATTTGATTCATTATCCGTGTTCCCATCACTGCTGTTGAGTATATCGACAGAACCATGATTAAAATCATGCTTGTAGTTTTTACTACGTTAATTATTTTCATTACTATATATTTGCTTATATAGTATTATATATAGTTTATGCTTAGAATATATAATGACTTTAGCAAATTCTTGGAACTGGATCCCCAACAGGCTTATGCAAGTTACGTTTACCACCAACAGATGTTTCTAATACAACACCTTTGATTTTATCAGTTGCTTCGCCGATAATCATTGCATTTTTACCGAGCGGATGCTTTTTCATAGCAGATAAAACTTCATCTGCTTTTTCTTTAACAACACCAACAACTACCTTTCCCTCATTACCAATCTCCAAAGGATCAATACCAAGCATATCACAAGCGGATCTGACGCCAGCAGGGATAGGGACATCATCCTCATAGAGTATTATTCCAATTTTTGATTTCTCACTAAAATCATTGACAGTATTAGCGAGACCGCCACGTGTTGGATCTTTAGCAGATACAACACCCCCTACTGAAAGTATTTTCTCCATAAGATCATTCAAAGGTGCAATATCAGATTTTATCTCAGTTTCAAAACCATAACCTTCACGAAAAGACATCAAAGCAATACCATGCTCACCAATGTTCCCTGAGAGAATTATTTTATCCCCATTTCTGAGATTTGAGTCAAGAAGCCAGCGCCCGTTAAATTTTCTGTATCTTTTTACTTCTTTGATGTTTCCATCAAGTAAAGAAGTTCTTCTACCAATACCACTTGTATTAATCATAAATTCCTGAATAGCGCCTTTCTCTACAACCTTCGTGTCACCAGTTACAATTGGCACACCAGCAGACTGCGCTGTTTTACCCATACTGTTTATTATTTCTTCAAAAATTTCAAAGGATAATCCCTCCTCTATGATAAAACCAGCTGAGAGAGCTAATGGTTTTGCACCCATAACAGAAATATCGTTAACTGTGCCAGCGATCGCGAGTGAGCCAAGATCTCCACCTGGGAAAATAAGAGGCTGGACAGTGTGGGAATCAGTTGTAAAAACAATATCATCCACAACAGCAGAATCATCAAGAAAAGTTAAAGGAATTTCAACATTTTCTGATGAGGTTTTAAAATATTTAAGTATTTTTTCTTTGATGAGTCTATCCATTTGTTCTCCACCGGCACCATGTGCCAGTTTTATTTTATCAACCATATTTAATCACCAATTGAATCCGATTTCTGGATACATAAGTTTTATTTATAATCTATGGTTCACCAGTAGAAGATGTTACTTGATATATTTGTGCAGTTATTTGGAGAGGGTTATCACTGGCAAGATGTTGTAATAGGAATCGTTAGCGTACTTTTTGGTTTTATATTAATACCGCAACTAAGAGATGTTTGGCGTGGGAAAACAATTCTTAATGTCTACACAGCAGGATTTACCACCGTAGGACTTTATATCTTAGCAGTCACATTTTCTACCATGGGATACTGGGTATCAGTTACATCAGAAATGATTTCTGGAACAGTATGGCTACTACTTCTTGTTTTATCTATTAGGAATAAAAGAAAAAATCTATCTAAGAAATCTTTTTAGAAGAACCCTGTTTACATCAGGATTACCTATTTTTTTTATTAACTCAGGAGATGTTATGACCGCATAGTCCAGTGCATTATGGCATCCGCAGTCTCTCGTATATTTGATCTTTGGTACAAGTTTTTTGAGAATGTTTGCCATGTTTTTATCATTTTTTTTGAGATTTTCTACAACAGATGTCACAGATACATCTTCTTCTCCTTCATACCAGCAATCGTAATCTGTGACAGTAAGTATTCCGCATAGACATATTTCTGCTTCACGTGCTAGTTTTGCTTCTGGTGCAAGTGTCATGCCTATAACGTCAACATTCCAGCTGCGGTATAGGCTTGATTCAGCACGTGTTGAAAACTGTGGACCCTCCATGCAGATGTAGGTTCCACGGTGAACATCAAGTTTTTCTTTTTTTATTGTTTCATAGGCAATATCTGATAGTTTTTTACAGAATGGATCTGCGAATCCTACATGAACTGTTATTCCTTCATCGAAAAATGTGTTTATCCGTTTGTTTGTTCGATCTATGAGTTGTTCTGCTATCACAAAATCACATGGTTTTATTTCTTTTTTCAGGCTACCAACAGCTGCTGTTGATATTAAGTACTCCACTCCGCTTTGTTTCATTGCAAAAATGTTTGCCCGGTAGTTTACCTTATGTGGTGGGTACTGATGGTGTTTTCCATGTCTTGGTAAAAAAACTACTTCTGTGTTTCCAATGGTTCCTATTGTTAGTTTGTCTGATGGTTTTCCAAAAGGTGTGTTGATTTCTATTTCTTCCGTGTTTTTGATGATTCCCATGTTGTAGAAGCCGCTTCCGCCGATGACTCCAATTTTTGGCATAACGTTCTTTGAATAGAAATTACTAAAAAAGCTTTTTGATTACATTAAAAATATTGTTTAATTTGAGGTGTTAAGATAAACCATGAATATATCTGGTAATATTGTTGATCTTGAGAATCAAGAGATTTTTTCTGGTACTGTGAAGGTTAAAGGAGGAAGGATAATCCATATCAAGCGTGAAAATACAGAGTATGATAGATATATTATTCCTGGTTTTGTTGATTCTCATATTCATATAGAGAGCTCTATGCTTGTTCCATCTGAGTTTGCCAGGATTGCAGTGGTTCACGGAACAGTTGGTGTTGTTTCTGATCCTCATGAGATAGCAAATGTATTAGGTGTTTCTGGTATTGATTATATGATTGAGAATTCTAAAAAATCACCTATGAAATTCTTTTTTGGTGTTCCTTCTTGTGTACCTGCCTCTCCTTTTGAGAACACGGGGTATAGTTTGAATTCGGAAGATGTTGTAAAGCTTCTGGGAAGAAAGGATTTGTATTTTCTTGCTGAGGTTATGAATTATCCTGGTGTAATTAATCATGATCCAGAGGTTATGAGCAAGATAAAAGCTGCTAAAGAATATGGCAAACCAGTTGATGGTCATGCACCCGGTCTTACTGGGGAAAAGTTGAAGAAATATATTGAAGCAGGTATTTCAACGGATCATGAATGTTTCACGATAAAAGAAGCAAAGGAGAAGATCAGAAATGGGATGAAGATTCTTATACGTGAGGGTTCTGCCGCTCATAATTTCGATGATTTGTTACCATTGTTGGAGGAGAATTACAAGAGTTGTATGTTGTGTAGTGATGATAAACATCCTGATGATCTGATTAAGGGGCATATAAATCTCCTTGTTAAAAAGGCTATAAACAGTGGAATTAACCCTATCAAGGTTTTAACAGCTGCTTCTTATAATCCTGTTGTTCATTATAATCTAAATGTTGGTTTGTTGAGAGAAGGAGATCCTGCTGATTTTCTTGTTGTAAATAATCTAGATGATTTAATGATTTTAAAAACAGTTATTAATGGAATGGAAGTAGCAACAGAGGGAGTTTCTAATATTGAGTATATAACTCCTGATATAATTAATAATTTTAATACTACTCTGAAGAAACCTAAGGATTTTAGTTTGAAATGCGAGAAAGATTTCATTAATGTTATAGTTGCTGTTGATGGGCAACTTATAACGGAGAAAATAAGTGTAGAGCCAAGAATTGTTGATGGTTTTGCTGTTTCTGATGTTGATCGTGATATTTTAAAAATAGTTGTTGTTAATAGATATAAGAATACAAATCCTGCTGTTGGTTTTATAAAAAATTTTGGTCTTAAATCTGGTGCTATTGCATCTAGTGTTGCTCATGATTCTCATAATATTATTTGTGTTGGGGTGTCCGATGACGACATATGTAATGCTGTGAATCTTATTATCAAAAATAAGGGAGGTATATGTGTAGTTAACAATGATGAGATGATGGCTCTACCGCTTCCTATCGCGGGTATTATTAGTAATCAGAGTTATGATTGGGTTGCAGATAGATACGTTGAGTTGAACGAGAAAGTAAAAGAGCTTGGAACATCTTTGAAGGCACCTTTTATGACTCTTTCTTTTATGGGTCTTACAGTTATCCCAAAGATTAAGCTTAGCGATATGGGTCTTTTTGATTCTGAAAGATTTAGATTTATAGATGTTTGCGAGTGAATTATATAATGGATCTTGTTGTGATGTGTATTGGGAATAGAGATGGTGGCGATGATGCAGTTGGGCCATATATAGCTGATACGCTCAAAGGGAAAAATGTAGATTTTGATGTTATTGATTGTGGTATTGTTCCTGAGAATTTTACATCTGTTGTTAAAAGATTAAAACCTAAGAAGGTATTAGTTGTTGATGCGGTGAATATGGGGATATCTCCAGGGGAGATCAGGCTTATTTCAAAAGATAAAATTGGTGTTATGCATGTTAGTACACACGGGATACCGCTTTCTGTTTTAATGGAGTACATTAGTAGATTTATTGAAGATGTTGTTTTAGTAGGTATTCAACCGAAAAAAATGTCTGGTTGTATGAGTAATATTGTTAAGAGTAGTGCTGACCAGTTGGTTAGTCTTATCCTAGAAAACAATATCGATGATATCAAAATACTTTAATAAAATACATAAGATTTAAATATTATTATATTATTTTTATTTTTGAAACGGGGTGAAAGGATTTCAAAGAAGATATTTGCTATTGCCTTTACAACCATACTTTTGATAACAATAGCAAATCCCGTAACTTCAATGGTTACAAAAAATAACAAACAAACAAAAATAAAACCAGAAAGAAATATTATAAACATTGGTAATCCTGGAGTAGTATTTGAACCACCATACACTGACGAGGGAAAATGGGAATACGAATATAATTATCTGATAAAAAATTTAAAACTTATAGCAAAACATGAGACAGGGTTCGTCTCAGCATATTCTGAATCATATGTTGCAGGATGGGCAGAAGGCGGATCCTATATAATCCAAAAAATATACATTGGTAAAAAAAAGGAAATAACTGTTTCAGCTGAGATAAAATGTGCCCATAACGTAGGAAAATTTGGCTTTCTTCCTTCAGGTATTTCAACTAGTAAAACAATGAGTATCGGCTCTAAATGGTGGGATGTTGAACTTGATAAATTCTGGAACTATGAAATGTTTCTTGATGCAATTTTAACCGTGATAAAAATAATTTTCCCATATGCTGAGGTTAAATCAATTATAGATGTAATAAACTTCATGAGTAAAATTGAGGACATAGCCGATCTATATAATGTTATGAAAACATTAGAAGAAAAAGGTGAAGCTAAAACGATTTATATGAATAGAACAAAAACAGTCTCACCAGGTTTTATCCAGATTACCGTTGGATTACGTTCCTGTGCTGCTTCAGCTATATCTTACGCTGCCGCAGTTGCATTGGGTCAAGTTGAAAAAATTTCAATATATGGAATGGATCCTCCAAATCCTGCAACAATAACAGGATTACATAATGGAAAACTAAACATAATGCATAATTTTACGGCAGTATCTGAAGATAAAAACGGTGATAATGTACAATATAAATTTATATGGGGAGATGGAACAGAAAGTAGTTGGAGTAAATTTGTTCCAAGTGGTACACCGGTCACAATGGCACATTCTTACTCAAAAAAAGGAGAATACAAAATAAAAGTAGAAGTTAGAGATAACGACTACCATGATACCTACAATCCAACCATGAAATCTACAAGTGATGAATTTAACATAGAAATAGAAAACAATTTCCCACCCTATCAACTTTCAATCAATGGCCCTTCAAAAGTAAAAATCGGAGAAACAGCAACGTATGAGGTCACATCGATCGAGCCAGATGATGATCCAATATATTATCAATTTGACTGGTTTGGGGGGCAAACTAAATGGCTTGGACCATACAAATCCGGCGAAACAGTTACAATGTCACATTCGTGGAAAGACTCAGGATTAAAACTTGTATGCGTTAGAGCAATTGATGATCCAAACCATGATGGTGATCCATCTGAAGGATGGGCAACTGACTGGAAATGCATCGAAGTAGATGTTTCAAAAAATAGAAACAGAAACGTAAATCCCTTAGAAGCTTTTCTACAGAAAATATTACCATTTTTAGAAGATTTTCAATAGGGGTACTTCTTTCCCACAGCTTCTGTAGATGTAAGAGCAGCAATAGCACCCTCTGCACAAGCGGTTACAACTTGCCGTAACCCGTCAGTAATATCACCCGCAGCATACACCCCTTCAACATTTGTTCTACCTTCTTTATCAATAACTATATATCCACTTTCATCGAGCTTAACACCAAGTTTTTTTGCCAAATCATTTTGCGGGACTTCACCGATTGAAATAAAAACACCATCGACTTTTAACTCTGTTTTTTCATCAGTTTTAGTATCCTTCAAAAGTAGAGATTCAACCTTTTCGCTGCCTATTATCTTTTCAACCACTTTATTAAAATGAATTTTAATCTTTTTTTCTCGTGCTTCATCTTCATATGCTTTCTCAGCTCGAAGTTGATCTCTACGATGAATAAGATTCACTTCTTCACATCCTATTTGTCTCAAATAGATTGCTTCTACAACAGCAGTATTGCCACCACCAACAACAGCAACTTTTTTACCTTTGAAAAAGAAACCATCGCATGTTGCACAATATGAAACCCCCTTACCTGTTAGCTCCTCTTCACCTGGAACATTCAGTTTACGATATTCTGTTCCAGTGCATAACAATACTGCTTTAACCTGATAAGAATCATTAATTGTTTCAACTATGAAACCATCATCTGTCTTTGCGATATTTTTCACCTCTTCACTGAAGTGGATATCCGTGTATTTACTCGCATGTTGCTTCATTTTTTCTGCTAGTTCCATACCGGTTATTGAATCGAAGCCAGGATAGTTTTCGATATTTGGCGAAATAGCAGCTAATCCTCCACCGATTCCTTTATCAAATACAATAGTTTTGATACCAGCTCTAACAGCATAAATAGCAGCAGAGTATCCCGCTGGCCCTGCCCCAATAATCGCTAACTCGTAGTTCATTAAAAGCCCTCAATAACAAAAACCTAAAACTAATCTTTCTTCAAAATATTTTCCTTTAAAATATTATAAGCATCTTCAGGGGACTCTATTCCTTCCAACATTTTCTCAAAAGGACAAGGACCATCCTTAGCCTTGTTTTGAATAAAAGGAATTAATTCATCAGTTTGTACAGGAATTCTACCTATTATAAGCACTGCTAATGCTGTTTTAGTGGCTTGAGGAGCATAAACACCACTAACCTTTGAATAGCGGAGTAAAAGAGCAGATGCTTTACCAAGAATTCGATCGCCAATGATACTTCCGATCATTCTTTCTTTTAATTCTTCAATGGTTTCAAGAAGGGGTCTGATTCCCCCTCCTTTTTTTGTTAGAAGAATTTCACCATTTTTAACAACTACAATCGAGTTATCAGTAGTAGAAAGAGTATCGCGAGCTATACTAAGATCGTTTTCATTTATTAGTCCATCATTTGACAAATTCATATGCCTCTAATATAACATTCTTGGAAAAAAGGTTTTATTTTTTCAAGTACATCCCATAGATCTTCTTTTGGATATGGTGATATCTTTTTAAGCTGTGATGAAATTAGAGATGTATCATTTTTGAATTGCTGAAGGAAATATTTTTTTGATCCTTTTAACCATTCGCCGATTTTTATTATATCCTCCTTCGTTAAAAGAGTTGGTACAAATGTTGTTTTGAACTCATAATCAATATCTGAGTTTTGTATTAGTTTTATTGATTTCTGTATTTTTTTGATATCAATTTTTTTTCCTGTCAACTGCGAGTATTTGTTTTTTGGTGCTTTGACATCCATTGAGATATAATCAACTAGTTTTTTATCAATCAGTTCTTTGAGTTTCTCTGGGAAAGAACCATTTGTATCGATTTTTATTGGATACCCTAGTTTTTTTACTTTTTCTAAGAAATCTGTTATATCCTTATGTAATAATGGCTCCCCTCCAGTTATTACCAATCCTTCAAGAAGTCCTTTGCGTTTTTTAAGAAAGGATAATACTTCTTCCTC
>Ga0190359_1002604_pt1 | contig 10684 bp, 14 predicted proteins | sample 48721823_MG_FD_161269 | JGI IMG/M metagenome (GOLD analysis project Ga0190359, IMG submission 161269) | Hydrothermal vent microbial mat bacterial communities from Southern Trench, Guaymas Basin, Mexico - 4872-18-2-3_MG | ecosystem: Environmental > Aquatic > Marine > Hydrothermal vents >...
TAAAGTAAGATAAACGCCAAAAAAATCATAAATTATTTACCGGTGGGTGCATTCTCCCAGTCAGTTCTGCCACTCGTTTTGAGGTCTGGCCAATTGCTGTAACAGGACTTCTTTTACTTTTTCCTTTTCAGGAACTTCTCTTGAAGCAACTTTAACACCGTTGATATAGGCTGAGGGAACTCTTCTGTTCTTTTGACCAGCCGGATCACGTTGGTAGCCATCGGTAGGAATGATAAGCATGGCATCACCGGCATAATAGATATCCAAGCGCAATTGATCCGGGAATTCACTGACAAAGGAGGTCATCATTTCAATGAGTTGTTTGCATTTACGGGTGGGTGGTCCTGCTACCAGCAGTTCAATTCGTAATCTTTTCACTTCGCTGCTCATATCTGAATGTTTTTCAGAAGTTTGATAATTCCCTCACGAATATCGGCCGGTAATTCGAATTGATTAACAATGAAGGTGGATTTGGGTAAGGTGTGATTTTTCAGCGCTTCTTCCAGTTGGATTATATTTTGTGTATTAGCTATGAGAAAGTCGCCGGAGATTTTAATATTCCTGATCGTGCCATATTGGATATCAATAGAAAATGTCAAGACACCGCTATTAATTTTAGTAGCAAATACTTGTGTATGGGAGCGTTTCTCACTGAAGGTCCATTCAGGCCGGCTGTATTTATCTTGGTACAGTTCAGAGGATAATTGTTTCTCGTAATCACTCAATCCTTCCTGATGAAGATCAACATTCAGGGTCTTTTTAACTTCTTCAATGAAATTCTGCTGAAATGCAGCAATGTCAACCGGTTCATTCACCAGTTCCGATAAATTAACCACTCTTTCTCTGACGTTACTGAATCCCTTATCAGCAAATTTCATCATGGAGGGTTTGAGTGTTTTCTCCAATTCATCTTTGTCCACATTAATAAGAAAACTACCGCTGTGTACAAAAGCCGAATACCAGTCGAGTTGGGCCGATCCGTATATCTTTTTTTGATTCACCGTTATATCATTAACCGGTGAAAGTTGTGCACGTACATGGTAGAGGGATAGGGTGTTGATCACTGCGTTGCCAAAAACAGAGTATAATTCATCAGTATTTTGAATATTCCGATTTTGCAGGAATGATTTTTTAAACATGGCGGAATAGCAGAAGGTGCCTTCGTCTTGATATACAGCCCCTCCCGGGTTCATCCTGCGAATAATTTTAATACCGCGGCTCTTGCAATACCCGACATCGGTATCCTCTTCGGGATGTTGATAAAATCCCAGAAAGACGCAGGGTTCTACCATCCGGATGCGTAAAGTATTTGGACTTCTATCCTCATCAATTGATCGCATAACGGCTTCTTCAACAGCAAAATGCCGGTAAGGATTTGTAGTTTTGTCGATGAGTAGGCGCCATCTTTCCATTTTTCCCTGTTAAAAGTAATACGGACATTTTTCTTTTTTACAATCCGGGAGTTGATCTTTGAAATCACAGGTTATTATCAATGGTTCCAGAGGGTAGTTCAGGTCATTTATCAACACATCCCAGGCAGATTGCAAACTGGCATAGGTGCTGTATTTACAGCAACGGGGGCCTCCCAGTTCAGTCAGCTTCATCAGTGCATTTGAAACTGTCTTCAGGGTTAGAGTTCGCTCCCGGTCTTTCAGGTAGTTACTTTTCAAGAGCATGGACACTGCCACCCCGGCCGAAGCACAGGCGCCACAGACACCCATGCTGCCACATGATCCATAATTGATTCTTGATGCTCTTCTCATGCTGCCTTTTAGTCGTGCTGCAGATACTTCTGCAATGTTCAGGTTACGCAATGCTGCTAAAACAGCGGGTGCCACCAGTTCATGATGCTCTACTCCGTATGCATTAAAAGAGGTATGTTTCATGATCAGGTTCACAATCTGGACCGGGTCTGTAAGGTGGGTATTCAGACATACACGTTCGGTAATTTCCTGTTGTGTGGCCAGCCGGCACTCTTCGCACTGGTAGTGACCATCAGGACAAACATAATCTGCCTCTTCGGTAGCACCACAAAACGAACAGGTTGCTTCTCCCTCATATTCAATAAGTTCTTTCTTGCAAACAGGACATTTAAAACTCATCATTGTAGTTATAAATCGCAAATCTACGAACAACATGATAATAAAAAAAGAATCAACTCAGATTAAAGGAGAGTGAGGGTTTGACCAGAAGGGGGGCATGCATCTCGTGCTTACACAAAATGCAGGATTAATAAATGATTTCCTTTTTATCATCTACAGCATACTCAGGTTGAATGGTCACATGGTTGATGTTGTGTTGAGACAGCGCCTGTTTTATCTTCAGTAAAACAGGTGCAAATTCACTAACTGAAATATCTTTTAACAGATCCGCATGTGCTTCGAACATGATATCGTGTTCATTGATTTGCCAGGCATGTACATGATGAATATTTTTGATCTCTTTTATTTGCTCAATTTCTTTTACAACCTCTTGAATATCCAGGTGTTCAGGAGTAAATTGCATGATAATCCGCAGAGCAGATTTACATATCCCCCAACTGGTATATAGAAGATACACAGCAATCAGTATGGAAAAAATGGAATCCAGTCTGAACCAGCCCAGGTATTTCATGGCTAATCCACCGGTAAGCACAGCTATTGAGGTAAGCAGGTCACTAAATAGATGTAAGTAGGCCGACTTGATATTCATATTATCATGAGTATCTTTGTGTATGAATAATACGCTTAACCCATTTACAATGATACTGGCAAGGGCCAGCCAGATAACCCAGTCGGCAGAAACCGTCACCGGGTGAAGCAGGCGTTTAGATCCTTCAATTAAAATAAAGATTGCCAGGATAATCAAGGTTGCGGAGTTGATGAATGCAGCAACGATTTCAGAACGCCTGAATCCGTAGGTCTGGTTGTTTGTGGCTTTTCTTCCGGTCAGTTTATTGGCTATGTAGCTGATGATCAATGAAAGAACATCACTGAAATTATGGGTTGCATCGCTGATCAATGCCATACTTCCGGAGAAGATCCCACCTATTAATTCAGCCAGGGTTATACCGACATTCAGTATAATTGTCAAGATGAGATTTTTCCCTTTCACAGTATGGTGATGCAGCTCGGGAGTGGTTGACTGAATCATTTTATTTGTTTCTTAATCGCAAGGCGTTGGATATAACCGAAACAGAGCTAAAGCTCATGGCAGTGGCCGCAATCACAGGGCTCAGCAATAAACCGAAAACGGGGAACAGGATACCGGCGGCAATTGGCACAAACACCTTTCACAACCATATTCACGTTTTCAAAACTGAATTTGGCGGGAAGGGTAATATCAGGGATGGGAATTTCAGGCAGGCTTATGGCTGTACTTTGTTCGGTTAAAACATGCAGAACCAACTGCCGCATGGCGGTTGGTTTGATGTTTCTCAAATGCAATTTATGATCAAGTTCTCTCTTCATATCGTTAAGTTATCCATTTCTACTGATATCTTCCAGTTTATTAAGATCAATAAGCCGGATATGTTTGCCCCGGATCTCTATAATACCTTCTTGATTAAGCTCAGATAGGAGTCTGCTTACTGTTTCGCGCGAAGAACAAACCAGATCGGCAAACTCATTGCGGCTTAGTGGCAAATCAAACTCATTAGCACGGTATATCTCATTGGCCATATTAAGCAGATTAGTAGCCAATCTTCCGAAAACCTGGTTTTGAACCAGTTTCACACACCGGTTAAACTGATCCAGTTCATTTTTACAAAGTTCAAGAATGATCTCACATGAAAAATCCGAATTCATGCGCAGCAAGCTTTTGAAAAGACTCAGATCAATAAAACAGGCGGTTGTTTGTTCCAGTGCTACTGCTGAATAATGATTGATTTTATCTCCGATGGTTGTGGGTAAACCGAGAAAGCACGGCGCTTTTTTAAGTTTGATAATTTGCATGCGCTGGGGACCTTTGATCATCAGTTTGGCCAGACCTGTTTGAAGATAAATGATATTCGAAGAGAGGGCATCCTGCTTAAAGATGGTCTCACCTTTTTCGAATACGGTTTCCACACAACTTTGCCCCAATATTGCAAGCTCAGAATCTTCCAGGTTTTGAGCTGGTTTGGATTTTAGCAGGCAGGTTGCACACTTGACTGTTTGCATGTTTATTTTTTTACAAAGTTAATAAATGTGTGACATAAATCACATTTAAACGAGAGTAACCGCACGCAAATTTTCATAAAAAATATTTATAGTAGTTCTTTATTTACAGCGTGATTGGGTTAAATTAACATTAAAAGAGAGTAAGTTATGAAAAACAAAAAATTGACATTGGCACTGTTTTCGGGCAGTGTAGACAAACTGACAGCTGCAGGTGTGATCCTGGGAGGAGCTGCGGCTGAAGATATGGACGTGGATATTTTCGTCCTTTTACAGGCTGCTTTTGCCTTTAAAAAAGAGAATGCGATGGCAAATGACCGGGTAGCGGAAATTACGGATAAAAAGGATGAATTCTTAGCCTCACTCAAAGCTTTAGGTACACCGCATTGGACAGAAGCTTTTCGTACGGCCAAAGAAATGACCAATGTGAAAGTGCACATTTGCGGTTTTGCAGGTAAAGTATGGAAAGGTGTCAAGCTAGATGATTTTATTGATCTGGCCGATGATATCTGTGGTATCAGTGAGTATATGGCTTCGGCCGAAGAAGCAGATATTAACCTGTTTATTTAGCCATCAAATTTAACACGTAAAATTAGAAATCATGAATACAGAAGAATTAGCACAGTTACATGTGGATAAATCAGTTGATGCCCGGGGAACATCCTGTCCGGGACCTTTACTGGCTGCAAAAAAAGCCATTGGTCAAATTGAAAAAGGACAGGTAATGGAGGTGCTGTCGGCTGACGAAGGCACGAAGCGTGATATCCCGAAATGGTGTACCAAGAAAGGCTACGAATATCTTGGTACAATAGAAGAATCAGGTTTTTTTAAAATCCTCTTAAGGAAATAATTATGACTGGTGGAAAAGTAAATAACAGCCCCAGGATCCTGGTTTTTTCAACAGAAAAAATTTCTGATCCGGCTATTGATATGGCAGGCTTATTGAAATTACATTATCCGCCCACCGTGTATACCATTCCGGTACCCTGTTCAAGTTCCATCAAACCCCGCTGGATTTTGCATGCTCTTGAACAGGGTTTCGACGGGGTGTTTATTGCTGCTGACGGTACCGATTGTCCTTATGGTGAATCCTGTACGGAAAAAACAGGTCAGTTAATGAGTGTGACGCAACAATTGATGAAAGAAAAGGGAATTGATCCGGCCCGTTTGAAAATGGCGGCAATTTGTTCTGTATGCAGTGAGCCATTTGTGAAACATGTTAAAAGTTTTGCAGAATACTTAAGTAAATCTTCAAATTAAATGAGTATCCAGAAACAGATGAAAACATTGGAATACGATGTTCTTGTGGTAGGTGCGGGTATTGCCGGGGGGGAATCAGCTTTGAACCTGGCTGATCTGGGTTATAAAGTGTTGCTTCTTGAAAAAGAACTCTCTATTGGCGGCAAGATGATTTTACTCAGCAAAGTATTTCCGACCCTGGATTGTGCAGCATGTATTACCACTCCAAAAGTTTCGGAAATCGCCAGGCACCCCAATATCACAATTTTTACCGGTGCCGAACCCCAAAAAATATTAAAAAAGGGATCACATCGTTTTGAAGCGGTTGTACTGCAGAAACCACGCTATGTCCATGTAGCCGACTGTACCGGATGCCAGCTTTGTGAAGAAGCTTGTCCGGTCAGTGTGACTGATGAATACCAGTATGGCCTTGTGGGAAGAAAAGCTGCCTATATCCCTTTTAGTATTGCCAGTCCGCGTGCTGCTGCTATTGACATTGATAATTGTACTCTTTGCGGTGCCTGTGAGCGGGCATGTCCTACCAAATGTATTGATTTTACTCAAACTCCCGAGGAGTTCCTGGTTAAAATAAAATCAGTGGTGATAGCTACGGGTTTTGAATTGTTTGACCCGTTGAAAATACCCAGATACGGATACGGGAAATATAAAAATGTGATTACTTCCATGCAGATGGAACGTGAATTGGCTCCTACGCGTCCGTTTAATACCGTATTGAGACCGGGCGATGGAAAAATGCCTGACAATATAGCTTATGTTCTTTGCACGGGTTCACGGGATAAATCGGTAGGTAATCCAATCTGCTCCCAAATCTGCTGTATGTATTCAATCAAGCAGGCTCAATTGCTGATGGGTGCTTTGCCAATGGCGGATATTACCATCTATTACCTTCATATAAGGGCGTTTGGTAAAGGATTTAATGAATTTTATGTACAGGCACAGGATATGGGTGTGGAATTTATAAAAGGAAAAGTGGGGAAGATTACCGGAAAAGAAAATGGTAATCTGGTAGTGCGTTATGAGGATATAAAAGCTGGTACTGTCAAAGAAGCCGAGCACGATATGGTAGTGCTTTCGGTTGGTGTGTTGCCCAATCAGGGTATCTCCGGTGTATTTGAAAACGAAGAGCTTCAACTTGACCCCTTCCATTTTGTGAATCAGGTTGATCTCATGGCAAGTCCGGCCAAAACGAGTATTGAAGGAGTTTTTGTTGCAGGAACAGCCTCCGGTCCGATGGATATTCCCGATTCAATTTTATCCGGTGGGGCTGCATCAGCCGAAACAACAAGTTATTTAAGGAAAGAATCATTATGAAAAAGAAGATAGGCGTATATATCTGTCATTGCGGCGGGAACATTTCAGATTACGTGGATGTGGAGAAAGTTCGTCAGGCTGTAGAAGGAGATGAAGGAGTAATCCTCTCTAAAACCACCATGTTTGCCTGTGCCGATTCGAACCAGAAAGAGATGGTTGATGATATTAAGGACAGGGAACTGGATGGTGTAGTGGTTGCATCCTGCTCTCCTAAATTACACCTTCTTACTTTTAGAGCCGTTGTTGAAAGAGCCGGTCTGAACAAATACAATTATGTGCATGCCAATATACGCGAACAGGTTTCGTGGGCACACTCTGACAACAAAGTGGGGGCTACGGAAAAAGCCATACAAATAGTCAAGGCAGCCATTGCCAAAGTACGAAATACCGAATCACTTGAACCGGTAATAGTTGAGGCAACGAATGCTGTGGCAGTGATTGGAGCGGGTATAGCCGGAATGCGTGCTGCCATTGAACTGGCAGAAGCAGGGTCACAGGTTTATCTGATTGAACGCGAGTTTTTTGTGGGGGGACGGGTGGCTCAGTGGGATGATCTCTGTCTGACAGAAGAGACCGGAAAAGAGTTGATCACCCGTCTTTATGACCAGGTAATGAGTCAAAAAAAGATCACGTTGTTTACCGGAGCGGAAGTAATAGAAAACAGTGGTAGTGTTGGGAATTTCAATTTGAAAGTGAAAATTACCCCGCGCCATTTTAAACTGCGATGCACCGAAGGAACTCTCCAACAGGCTATTGATGTTTGTCCGGTTGAAGTACCGGATGAGTTTAATTTTAACATCACCACCAGGAAGGCTATTTATCACAACTACCCCAGTGAATATCCGCAACTGCCTGCAATTGACATGAAAAATTGTACGCGTTGCGGGGAGTGTGAAAAAGTATGCCCCAACATTGATTTTAGTCAGAAAACCGAATATCTTAATTTAAAGGTTGGTTCTATTTTACTGGCCACCGGTTTTGATCCTTACGAACCTAAAAAGGGTGAGTTTGGATATGGAGAGATTGACAATGTGGTGACCTTCCCACAGTTCAAAAGAATTGTTCATTACTGTGATGATAAGCTGGTTTATAAAGGGAAAGAGATAAAAAACATTGCTTATATCTATTGCGTGGGAAGTCGACAGGTTGACGGGGAGAATAAATATTGCTCACGTTATTGCTGTACGGCTATCATCCACACCGCCATCACGATTAAGAAAAAATATAAGGGCATACATAATTACCATTTTAACCGGGGAATAAGAACTTACGGCAAAGCAGAAGTGTGGTATGATGAATCATCACGTCTCGGGGATATTTACCTGCAATCTTTTGAGTATGATCCCCCGGTAGTGGAAAAGAGTGGTACGCAAACCATTGTTAGGATCAAAGATCTGCTAACCACCGATAAAGAGATAGAAGTAGTTGCGGATCTGGTTGTATTGGTAACCGGAATGGTGCCGCGACAAGATAATTCAATCGGCAATCTACTGAAAGTCCCCAGGGGGCGGGATAATTTCTTTAATGAAATCCATATGAAACTACGCCCCGTGGAAACGGTAATTGACGGAATCACCATTGCGGGAGCCAGTCAGGGCCCGAAAAACATTATGGAATCCATAAACTCGAGCCTGGCTGCGGCTACCAAATCGTTCTCGCTCGTTAATTCGGGTGAACTGGCGTTGGAACCGACTGTTGCAAAAGTCAACCTGGAAGCTTGTGAATGGTGTGGTAAATGTGATGAAGCCTGCCCCTATAATGCTTTTGAAAAAGTTGAGACAGGTGGAAAATTTATTGCAAAAGTGAATTCCGCCGTGTGTAAAGGTTGTGGTATGTGTTTGCCGGTTTGTCCCACCAATGCACTTGACCTGATCGGATTGACCGATGAGGATGTGGAAAGTATGATTGATGCTTTAATACCAAATATTTAAGAATAATTATGGAAGTTGAAAAAGGTAAAACAGCCAAATATCTTAAAGAAAAGCATATTGTCCCCAAAAAGGTAACAGAGCAACTAAAGCAGTTTAACAGGACAAAAAAAAATATTCTCAATGCTTTGAAAGAGGGGGATAAAACGGTTCCCCAATTGGCGGAAACATTGAATCTTTCTACACACGAAATGATGTTTCAATTGATGAGTTTACTGAAATACGGCTTGGTTGAAACCGGTGAAATGGATGATATGGACGAGTATTTTTATTATAAAATCAAGAGCGATGGCAAGGATAAATCCTGAATTTACGGATGAACTGAAAAAATATGGGGCATTCGATGCCAATGCGTGCTATAATTGTGGAAATTGCACAGCGGTATGCACTCTTTCAACGGAAGAAAATTCATTTCCCCGAAAGATGGTCCGATACAGCGTTCTGGGGCTGGATGATGAAATAGAGTCTTCGCTTGATCCCTGGCTGTGTTATTATTGCGGAGAATGCAGTACTACCTGCCCGCGGGAAGCTGATCCGGGAGAACTGATGATGTCACTGCGACGCTGGCTTATAAGCAAATATGACTGGACAGGATTATCCGGACTGCTTTATAGATCGATTGCTTTTTCTATTACGGCTTTTCTGGTGCTCGCGGCATTAGTGATTGGGTTTGGAGCTTTCAAACATTTTAATGTAGAATCGGTTATGCATTACGGACATCTTTTTGAGATGGCGGCCATTAGTCTGGTGTTTCTATTCATCCTGCTCCCAAATATTATCCACATGTGGTGGCTGACCGTACATAAGAAAGGCATCAAAACACCTTTGTCAGCCTATTTCACCTCACTGGGAGAGCTTCTTGTTCATATGTTCACGCAAAAGCGTACACTGGGGTGCGATGATAACCAGGTGCGTTGGTTTGAACATTTTATCCTGGTGCTGGGCTACCTTGGCTTGCTTTTTACCACCGTGTTTCTTGACTGGTTCTCCACTCAGAGCATGTTTGTGATTATCTTAGGCTATGTGGAGAGTGCGGTAATTTTTGTGGTAACCTTTGATTTCGTGCGTCGTCGTATTCAAAAGGATAAAGAGATCAGCAAACATTCACACCCAAGCGACTGGTTTTTTGTGATTTGGTTGTTCCTTATGGGTTTAACTGCGTTTGTGGTACGTATTTTTATTGATACTGATATTCTGAATAACAACATATGGATCTATCTTGTGCACATGATAATCCTGGTACAATGGGCTTTGCTGATTGTTCCGTTTGGTAAATGGACCCATTTCCTGTATCGCTCTTTTGCCATGTATTTTGAGCATATTTTACAAAAGTCGGCATTGGCTACTGAAAAATAAAGAAGTAATAAGACCGGTTATAGACGAAGAATTGCATCAGATTAGTTAGCAATTATAAGATGCATCATATTTTTAGTAATTAATTACAAAAGAAAGGCCTACCTTTATTTTTCAAAGCGATATAATAAAAAGAGGATATCATGAGATACCATGCGGTTCTGTGTATCTTATTCTTGGTGACGAACAGTATTTTTACTCAAAATGTGATGATCAGCAACCAACGTCATTCTAATGAGCCTGCCATTATGATGAATCCGGATAATCCCGATCTGCTTATTGCCGCCTTTCAATAGATGGAGCTGACACGACAACCAGGATGATAGTGGTAAAATAATTGAAATTCCGCTTTCGCTTTATTCACTTGCCGATACAGAAATTCTTAAAAATATTTCCCAGAATTTCATCAGTGGTAATAGTGCCGTTGATTTCGCCGAGGTAGCCGAGTGCTTCACGGATGTCTTGGGCCAGGAACTCGCCTGAAATGCCTGTGCTTAGTCCGTTCAATGCCCGGTCAAGTGCCTCTCTGGTGTGCTCAAGTGCTTCAAAATGACGAACATTCGTGACAATGACATCCTGATTATCCAGGGCTGAAAGATTTACGGTTGTCAGCAGGGTAGAGATCAATTCATCCAGTCCCGATCCTGTTTTGGCCGAAATGAGAATGATCTCTGCTTTCTTATTAACGGAACTTTG
>Ga0190359_1002605_pt1 | contig 10682 bp, 9 predicted proteins | sample 48721823_MG_FD_161269 | JGI IMG/M metagenome (GOLD analysis project Ga0190359, IMG submission 161269) | Hydrothermal vent microbial mat bacterial communities from Southern Trench, Guaymas Basin, Mexico - 4872-18-2-3_MG | ecosystem: Environmental > Aquatic > Marine > Hydrothermal vents > Microbial...
GTCGGGTTTGCCGTGGAAAGAGGAGAGGCAATTGCAAAGGAAAATGGTTATAAATTAATCGAATAAGTTTTTCAGTTTCTTATCAGCGTCCCGCTTTTCACAACTAAGAACTTTCGAGAAGTGAAGATACATAAAGGAGAAAAGCAATTATGAAAAAGTTATTTCTTTCAGGGGCTTACTCCCCTATTCCAACCCCTTTTAACGCTAAAGGAGCGGTAGCACATGATAAATTAGCTGAAAATATCGCCAGGTGGAGCAAAACGTCTCTCGCTGGTTTACTTGTTCTCGGTTCCAACGGAGAATTCACGTATCTAAGCGATGAAGAGAAAATAGAGGTGCTAAAAACCGCACGTAGGGCCATTCCTAAGGATAAGCTATTCATCGCCGGCACCGGCTGTGATTCAACAAAGGCCACATTAGAGCTAACTGAGCAGGCGGCTGCTATTGGAGCAGATGTGGCCATAGTTATCACCCCAGGCTATTACCCATCCAAAATGGACGGGCATGCAATGCTGAGCCACTATCTGGAACTGGCAGATCGCTCATCCTTGCCCATACTCCTTTACAACATGCCTGCTAACACAGGTGTCGACCTTTCTGCAGAAACTGTGGTAGAGTTGTCGCAACATCCCAATATTGTTGGCATCAAGGATAGTTCAGGGAACGTAGTCAAATTAGGAGAAATCATCAGGGCTGCATCTCCTGGTTTCAATGTCCTGGCTGGCTCAGCCAGCTTCCTCTATCCAGCCCTGGTTCTGGGTGCGGTGGGCGGGATTATGGCGCTTGCCAATATCGCCCCGGAGCAATGCCATCAGATCTTTCAATATAGTCAAGAGGGTCGGCACGAGGAAGCTCGACAGTTGCAGTTAAAAATGATACCCGTTAACATATCAGTGACAGCGCGATTCGGGGTTCCTGGCCTGAAGCTGGCGCTGGATTGGATTGGTTACTACGGCGGGCCGCCTCGTTTGCCTCTTGCTCCGCTGGATAAGGCTCAGCAAGCTACATTACGCGCAACACTGATTGAGGGAGGAATACTGAAAGACCAAGCCATATGAAAATGGATCCAAAATTACTACAAAATCATGTCATTTTACATGGGGCATCTGCTCTCTCAACTGAGATTGTTTCTCTGATGTCAGGCATGTCTCTAATTCCCAACCAGCGCTCGCATATTCGTCTTTTTTCTTTATAAGAAGCCACTCATTGCCCTTTCGGCTTCCTTTGAGCAGCATTAAGGTAAAAGTGCCTTTTAGTTTTCGCCCCTTAAGAAAAAAGGTGATTTTTTCCTTTTTCAGCTCAATAAGTTCATAGGACCCTTTGTCCCAAATTACCACCGTACCAGCTCCATAGCGACCTTTCGGAATAATTCCTTCAAAATCAATATATTCCAAAGCATGATCCTCTACCAATAAAGCCAACCGTTTTTCAGATGGATTCATGGATGGGCCTTTTGGAATAACCCAGGACTTTAGAATCCCCCCTAACTCAAGGCGAAAATCATAATGGAGATTAGTGGCGTGGTGCTCATGAATGACAAAGCGGGGAGACATCTCAATTTTTACTCATCAGATGGTTTACCATCTTTTCTAAACCATCCAGGCTGATTTCAAACATTGGAAAGATCTGCCTTACAATATTAATTGACCTTGTGTAGTCCCATTCAATTGATGATTTCGGGTTAAGCCAGACAGAATGCCGGAAGATACTGGCCAGAAATTGTAGCTGCTCTATGCTCGGTTTTCCACTCCTTTCCTCTATATGGATAGACCCATCTGTGGCCATTATTTCATAGGGAGCCATGCTTGCATCTCCTACAATAATAAACCTGGTTTCCGGGTCCATCCTGGCAAATTCGTCTACTGGGTGGGGTTTTGAACGCCTTGGCGGATCTGCCCATAGGTAGTCATATATAGTATTGTGAAAGAAAAAGGTCTTCAGATCCTTAAACTGACTCCTTGCATAATCAAAGAGGCTCTGAACAATGCCAATATATGGATCCATCGACCAACCACCATTATCTATAGCCAAAATAATCTTGAGTCTATCTTTTAGACTCCGCTCAAATATGATCTCGATCTCTCCCGCATTTTTCATAGTTTGATAGATAGTCTCATCGATGTTTATTTGATCCTTGGGACCGGCGGGTATCATATTGCGCAATCGCTTCAGGGCCTCTCCCATATGGCGACGGGTAAGAGGACCTTGTTGAGAGTAATCCCTGTATCTTCGGTCCATTGCTACCTTAACTGCGGATTTATTCCTGGACATGCCCCCAACCCTCATACCGCCAGGATGATATCCGGAATGACCTACAGGAGAAGTCCCACCGGTACCTATCCATTTGTTTCCACCATGGTGGGCTTCAGTCTGTTCTTTTAATCTTTCGAGAAAATAGTCAATGAGCTCTTCCGGGCTTAAGTGAGCAAGCGATTCTTCATCAATCCCAAGGGCATCTGCAATAGCCTGCGGATCTTTCAACCACGCATCTAAAAGGGCCCTGGCCGCCTCGGTTAAATCAAACTTAGTAGGATCAGTCAGCTCAACACCCTTAAAATGATGGGCAAATACCTGATCAAAGAGATCAAAATAACGCTCACTTTTTATAAGTATTGAACGCGCAGATATATAGAAATCATCAACGGAGTTGATCAAACCTTTGCTCAGGGCCTTCTGGAGCCTCAAAAAAGAGGTGGGTGTAACGGGCACACCTACCTGGCGCAATGTATAAAAAAACTCAGTAAACATGTTTTATAACCTAAACCGCGAGACAGCCCTCTGGGCTATTGCATAATCCGGGCTTTTCTTAAATAAGACACCAAGATAGGGGATATCGCCTTTTATCAAGTCCTTCACCTTGAAATCAGGATCGGCACGCATTGCCCTGATCCAGTTTATAAGTTCCCTTGTTGCCGGCTTCTTTTCCACTTCCTTAAACTCCCTAAGCCTGTAAAAGGCATTTACAGCGCTATCGAGCAGATCCTGGCTTATATCAGGAAAATGAACCTGCACAATCTCTCTCATCATATCAGGCTCGGGAAAGGCTATATGGTGGAAGTTGCATCTTCCCAAAAACGGGTCTGAGAGATCTTTCTTTGCATTCGATGTAATTACTATCACCGGCCTTTGTTTGGCCTTGATTGTCTTGTCAATCTCAAGGATATCAAACTGCATCTGATCCAGTACATCAAGCATATCATCCTGAAAATCGGTATCCGCCTTGTCTATCTCATCTATTAAAAGAACTACTTTTTCATCTGAGACAAAGGCCTGACCAATTTTGCCCATCTTGATATATTCCTCAATGTTGCTTACATCCCTTTTTGAATCCCCAAATCTGCTGTCGTTCAGGCGTGTTAGTGTATCATACTGATAAAGGGCTTCAATTAGTTTCATGCTCGATTTGACGTTCAAAACAATGAGAGGCATGTTGAGGCTTTCAGCGATTGCATAGGCAAGCATTGTTTTTCCAGTACCCGGCTCTCCTTTTAAAAGAAGAGGCATTTCGAGGGCCATGGTGATATTTACGATTTTTGCCAGCTCATTATCCAGAATATATTTACTGCCACCAGTAAATGTTTTATCTCTTTCTTCATCAAACATAAATATTCTCCTTTAAGAATGTGTAGAATTGTGAATCGGATATTTCAATATAGCTATTTATCTTGAAATATCAACCCTAAAAAAGGTTACAAATGATAAACCTCCCATGCCAAAAGATAGTTTCGCTATACAAAGATACAAAAAAAATTAGTCTGCACAAATGTTACCTAGTAAAAAAACTTGACATAGTAATAAAATTGAATAATATGCAACTAAGTTATTAATGTGAAACAAATGATAGCCAAGATACCCCACAGAGTGGCTTCTTATCTAAAACAATATATCAAATAATAAAGATCCCTTCTTTACTGGGATGGAACCTTCTTAGGAGGACGATTATGGAAAGAAAAAAGATAACTATTTCTGACCTTATGGCTAAAAAGGAGAAGGGAAGTAAAATAACAATGTTGACTGCCTATGATTACCCGACTGCTCAGATGGTAGACAAGGCAGGCATTGACACTATCCTGGTTGGAGACTCCCTTGGAATGGTGGTTCTTGGATACACCTCCACAGTGCCTGTGAGTATGGAAGAGATGATTCACCACACAAAGGCGGTAACAAGGGGTACTGCCTATGCCTTTGTAATAGGAGATATGCCTTTCATGTCTTACCAGACCGGTATTGACAAGGCCATTGAAAATGCCGGCCGATTTATAAAAGAGGGTGGATGTGACGCTGTGAAGCTTGAGGGTGGTATAGAAGTTGCCCCTGTGGTTAAGGCAATTGTTACTGCAGGCATTCCTGTTTGCGCACATATTGGCCTCACTCCTCAAACAGCAACCCAGTTAAGTGGTTTCAAGGTTCAGGGAAAGGATGCAGAGAGTGCAAGAAATTTAATCAACTCTGCTAAAGATTTGGAAAAGGCAGGCGCCTTTATGGTTGTTATGGAATGCATCCCGGATGTACTGGCTTCAAGGATTACCCGGGAATTAAGCATCCCAACTATAGGGATTGGCGCTGGTAAGGATTGTGATGGTCAGGTCCTTGTCTACCATGACACTGTTGGCCTTTTTGAGCGGTTCACCCCAAAATTCGTAAAGCAGTATATCAAATTAGGACCAATGATAATTGATGCCCTGAAAGAGTACAAAAAAGAGGTAGAAGAAGGGGTATTTCCTGGAGAAGAACATACCTTTAAAATGAGCAAAGAGGAGGCGGAAAAGATATGAAATTTCCTGTAGTCAGGCCAGGGATAATAGGGTTTCCCCTGACAAAATCAGTTGACCTTTGAAAAAATGCAAAGCAATATAGACTCAATATAACATTTGCTGCTATGAAAAAAAACAAAATTGGCTTTATCGGCGCAGGCAAGGTAGGCACAGCCCTTGCTGCAAGACTCTTTAAGGGTGGCTATCCTGTAATTGCAGTGGCTGATATGAACTTACGTGCCACTGAAAAACTGGTGGAACTGGTGCCAGGTTGCCGGGTTTTCAAAAATGCCCAGCAAATAGCAGACATCGCCGAACATATCTTTATAACTACACCAGATGATTTCATTTCCAAAGTAGCTTCTGAACTTAACTGGCATCCTGATCAGAATGTGGTTCATTGTAGCGGCGCTGCATCAATCGACATTCTTAAGCCGGCAGAAAAATATGGCGCCATGGTGGGTTCATTCCACCCCTGCCAGGCCTTTGCCAGTGTTGATCAGGCTATAGAAAATTTGCCAGGTTCCACCTTTTCCATTGAGGCTCAACACCCTTTGCTGGATATCTTAAAAGAGATGGCTTCAACCATAGGGTGTGACTGGATAGCGCTGAAACCAGGAGACAAGGCCCTCTACCATGCCGCCGCTGTGTTTGTAAGCAATTACTCTGTTGCGCTTTTGAAGGTGGCTACGGACCTATTTCAGCATTTCGATGTATCCCCAGCTCAGGCAACAAAAGTCCTTATGCCCTTGATCCAGGGCAATATCAACAATATGAGGAACCTTGGTTTACCTAACTGTCTCACCGGGCCTATTGCCAGGGGAGATGTAGGTACCATTAGAAGGCATATAAACGCATTACAGGAAAAGGAGCCTTCTCTGCTGAAACTTTATGCTGAGCTAGGGCTGCAAACTATCACCGTTGCCACCGCAAAAGGCACCATAGATGATAGGGCTATTAAAGCCTTGAAGTCCGTGCTGAAAAGGGCTATTGATATCGGAAGTTAGGATGCGCTCCAATAGGTGGGGTGGTTAATTATAAACTTCAAATAGATTTTATAATCTTAAAAGGAGGTGCTGTAATGAAACAAAAAAAAGTATTAGTTTTCCTTATTTTGATCTTAGGAGTTGTGCTTATCTGGAATTTGCCTCTCTATGCAAAATCCAAGAAAATAGTTTGGAAAGCCCAGTCCAGCTATCCGGCAGGTCTTCCCCAGCTATATACGCCTGCCGCACGGTTCGCTGAGAAAATCGAGAAGCTGACCGATGGTCAGTTGGTTGTTAAGATGAGCCCTGGCGGGGCTATAGTGCCATCTAAAAAGATATTTGATGCAGTAAGCGCCGGCACATTAGACCTCGGTTGCACCTGGGCAGGCTGGTGGATGGGGAAATTTCCTGCCTCTGTCCTTTTTGGCAATTCCTTTCCTAATGGACTACAGTTGCAGGAAATGTTGAGCTGGATTTATGCTGGCGGAGGCCTTGAATTATGGAATGAACTTTACAAAGGCCACAATATCGTTGTGCTGCCTCCCTATGGTATTCTTGGGTCAGAAAATTTTTGCTGGTCCCGTAAGCCTATTAATTCCCTGGCGGATTTTAAGGGGTTAAAATTTAGAACAGTAGGCATCTGGGGCAAGTGCCTTGAAAGGTTAGGCGCCCGAGTTGTAAGCTTGCCAGGTGGAGAGGTTTATCCCTCGTTGGAGAGAGGCGTTATCGATGCTTGCGAGTTCGCCACCCCCGCAATAGACAGGAAACTTGGTTTTCAGGAAATATGTAAATATCTAAAGCTCCCTGGAATTCATGAGCCTTGCGCTCCATTGGAAACACTGGTAAATGAAAAATCCTGGAACAAACTTACAGATGATTTGAAATTTAAGGTGAAAATGGCATTAAGGGACAGCTGTTTCGAGGCCATGACCAAGAACATGAAACAGGATGCAGAGGCAATGGAGTTTTTTAGGGGTTATAAAGGGCTTAATGTGTCTAAATTGTCTCCTGATATGATAGCGGAGATAACAAAGATTGGAAGCGAGGAACTGGACAAAAATGCAAAGAAAGATGCCATGTTCGCCAAAGTGCTTAAATCCCAAAGAGATTTTCGAAAAATGGTAGAACCTTACGCTGATTTAATCAGGCTTCCGTATCCATATGCAAAATGAAATACCCTGCCTTGGGCTTTCCCCCAGTTGCCTAATCCACGGGTAATCGGGGGAAATCTTAAGAGCTTCACCTTAACCCGGGCATTGGAATCATGGAAAGCTTCATTTGATGGGCATAGTTATATAAATTCAGGGGCATTATTCCATCATTCCATTACTCCATTCTTCTCCCGCAATACTGCGGGACGGAGCGAAGCGAAGCTAAGTTCTAATCATGTGGTCATCTTTATCAAAATTTATAGACCGGCTCAGTAAATGGATAGGAAAGGCATCCGCCTGGCTAATCCCCATCCTTATAGCTGAACTTGTCTATGATACTATAGCACGATACCTGTTCAACGCCCCAACAGAGTGGTCTTATGACATTTCTTATATGCTCTATGGGGCTGCCTTTATGGGAGGTGCATCCTATACCCTTTTACTTGATGAACATGTAAGGATAGAGGTCATCTATGAGAAGGCCTCCCGGAGATCAAGAGCCATAATTGATGCTATCGGGTATGTGGTGTTTTTCTTTCCCTCTATGGGCGCTCTTCTTTATTTTGGCGCTGAATTTACCATAAAATCATGGAAAATGCTTGAGACCTCTGGGGAGAGCATGTGGTCTCCACCTATTTATCCATTTAAAACAATCATACCAATAACTGTCCTTCTACTCACCCTTCAAGGCATTGTACAATTTGTCCGCTGCTTAATTTCGATTAGGAAAGGGGGGAAATCGTTTGATTACCAGCCCTGAGATCTTGCTTATCATACTGTTCGGAGGCCTTATCCTTGGCCTTGCAAGTGGATTTCCGGTGCCCTTTGTTATGCTGGGAATTTCTCTTATAGTTGGTTTTTTAGGGGTTGGACATGGCTTTTTTTATATGATGATTCTTAGGGTCTTTGAGACCATGGAGAATTATCTCCTCGCCGCCATCATCCTGTTCGTTTATATGGGAATAATGCTGGAACGCTCTGGCGCAGCTGAAAAGCTATTTTCCTCAGCGCATATCCTTTTAGGGGGTTTACGGGGAGGTCTGGCCCTGGCTGTTGTGGCTGTCTGCACCATCATGGCCGCTGCAACAGGAATTATGGGGGCACCTGTGATTATCATGGGCCTCTTTGCCCTTCCAGAGATGCTGAAAAAGGGTTATGACAAGGCGCTAAGCTGCGGGACTATTTGCGCCGGGGGAACACTCGGCATCCTGATTCCCCCCAGTATCATGCTGGTAGTATACGGACCTATGGCTGGTGTATCGGTTGGCAGGCTTTTTATGGCCGCTATGATACCAGGGCTGATTCTTTCAGCCCTTTATGCACTGTATATCATTGCGCGGTGTTTTTTTAATCCAGAATTAGGCCCTGCATTGCCGCCCGAACAGAGGCAATTGCCAATAGGGAAAAAATTATTGATGATAGTAACTTCCATGCTCCCCACGCTTTTTCTGATCCTTGCTGTGTTGGGCACGATCTTCTTTGGGATAGCCGCCCCTACAGAGGCGGCTGCTGTAGGAGCATTTGCAAGCATACTCCTGGCCCTGTCCTATCAAAGGCTCAACTGGAAGGCCTTTAAGGACTCGATTTATCAAACATTACGGGTTTCCAGTATGATTATGTTAATAGTGGCCGCGGCCTTTGTTTTTACAGGGACCTTTATGTTGGTGGGGGGCGGAGATTTAGTGAAGGGATTTCTCTTAGGCTTGCCAATAGGGAGATGGGGTATCCTGGCAATAATGATGGGTGCCTTCTTTATCTTTGGCCTCTTTATGGAGTGGGTTGGGATAGTGCCGATTCTCGTGCCGATTTTCACACCTGTTATTGCAGGACTTGGTTTTGACCCATTATGGACTGGTATACTGTTCTGTGTTACCATGCAGACATCATTTCTTACTCCTCCCATGGCGCCAGCCCTTTTTTACATAAAAGGTGTGGCGCCAAAAGATGTAGATTTTGGCAAGCACATAGTTGCCGGCACCATCCCTTTTATAGGTCTTCAATTGGTCGGCGTTGCCTTACTCGCTATCTTTCCCCAACTTGCCTTATGGCTTCCCAACTTGATGATCAAATAGATCCTTCCGATTCCCGGATTTCGGAAAGGCAATGGCTATCATTATTTTATAGGAGGTACTTATAATGCGATCAGACATATTAAAGAAGAATATTGAGACCTTACCGCACCGAGCATTATTAATGTCTTCAGGTCTAAAAAAGGAGGATTTTGACCTGAATAAACCCTTTATCGGTATTGCAAACAGCTACAACGATATTATTCCCGGTCATATCCACCTGAATGAATTAACCCAGGAGGTAAAACGAGGGATCAGAGATGCCGGAGGAGTCCCATTGGAATGGGGCGTTCCCGGTGTTTGCGATGGCGTTGCTATGTTTGTGGAGATGAGACTCAGCCTTCCAAGCCGAGAGAATATTGCTGATAACGTTGAAATTATGACCTTATCTCACTCCTTAGATGGGTGGGTTGGCGTAACAGACTGCGATAAGATTACTCCAGGGATGCTAATGGCAGCAGGAAGACTAAATATTCCCGCCATTATACTTACAGGCGGCCCGATGAAGGCAAATGTCATAGATGGAAAGAAACACCATCCCATAGAAGGGTTTGGTATTGTTGGCCAGGTTAAAAGTGGTAAGATGACCGTTGAGGAGGCTGATAACCTGCTTTCTGATATGGCCTGCGGAGCAGGGTCCTGCGTTGGACTTTATACGGCAAATACCATGGCGGTTGTCACTGAGGTATTGGGCATGTCAGTTACCAAATGTGCAACAACTCTGGCAATAGATCCGCTCAAGAGAAAACAGGCGTACGAATCTGGCAAACGAATTGTAGGACTGGTTAAAGAGGATATTAAGCCTCGGGACATAATGAAAAAGGAGGCCTTTGAAAACGCTATCAGGGTGGATATGGCGATGGGTGGCTCAACTAATACAGTTTTGCACATTCCGGCAATCGCCAGGGAAGCTGGCATTGAGATTGATGCAAATCTATTTGATGAAATATCACGAACAACGCCGAATTTATGCTCAATAATACCCGCAGGAGATTATGAAATGGCAGATATTGATAAAGCGGGTGGCATCCCCGCAGTCCTTAACCGCTTGAAGGATATAATAAAAGACTATCCAACAGTAAACGGGAAATCAATAAAACAGATAGCAGAAGAAGGGAAGGTATTGGATGAGGACGTTATTAGGCCTTTAGATAATCCATACCATTCTGAGGGTGGCATAGCGGTATTAAAAGGAAATATTGCAGCAAGTGGGATAATAAAGCAAACTGCTCTTGAAAAAGAAATGATGGTTCATTCAGGGCCTGCTAAGGTTTTTTATACAGAAAAAGAGTTACTCGATGCAATTGAAGCGAAGAAAATTGCCGAAGGAGATGTTCTTGTGCTGCCTTTCCAGGGACCGGCAGGAGCTCCAGGAATGCCTGAGATGTTAACGCCGACTGATGCAATAAAAGGAGCGGGATATAAAAAAGTAGCGTTACTCACTGATGGCAGGTTCTCAGGCGCAACCACGGGGCCATGCATTGGGCACATTGAAATGGAGGCATATAATGGCGGAGCAATCGGGGCAATACAAGATGGTGATATTATAGAGATAGATATTCCAGGCAGAAGATTAGCCGTCCAATTAAGCGATAGGGAGATTAAAGAGAGATTAAAGAATGTTAAAGCGCCGGAAAGAAGGCTTACGCCTTTCTTAGAGTCCTACAGAAAGAAATTTTTAGGCATTAATTGTTACGGCCGGTAAAATAATGCTTGAGAAGA
>Ga0190359_1002606_pt1 | contig 10681 bp, 8 predicted proteins | sample 48721823_MG_FD_161269 | JGI IMG/M metagenome (GOLD analysis project Ga0190359, IMG submission 161269) | Hydrothermal vent microbial mat bacterial communities from Southern Trench, Guaymas Basin, Mexico - 4872-18-2-3_MG | ecosystem: Environmental > Aquatic > Marine > Hydrothermal vents > Microbial...
AGTTTAGGCGGTGTAATGAACGCCCTGCGGCTGTGCCTGGTAGGCAAACCCATGGGCCCGGGGGTATTTGATATTATGGCGGTGCTGGGTAAAAAAGAGACAATCAGCAGGATTGAAGCGGCAATAAATACTATAAAGACAGAACCTCGTATATGAAGATTATTCGGAGTATATTCTTTCTCGGTTTTTTGATGGGTTGGGTTGGGGGAGTGAAGAGTCAGGATCCGGTGGATCTGGTCTATCCGTTTCTGGACGCAGCCAATTCGCGGTGGATCTATTTTTCTTCGGCCTGCCGGCCTTTCGGGATGGTGAACCTGTCGCCGGATACGGAGATCAATGGTACCTGGGGATCGGGGTATGTATATGATACACATGAAATTAAAGGATTCAGCCACATCCATGCCTGGCAACTGTCGGGTTTGTCGGTCATGCCCATTACAGGCGGCAAAGCGGTAACCCCCATCCGGAGGGATTATTATTCATCTTTCAGCCATGACAGCGAAACGGCTTATCCGGGTTATCACTCCGTTGTTCTCGACAGGTATGGTATCCGGGTGGAGTTAACTTCAACTGTCCGGGCGGGGTTTCACCGGTATGATTATCCCGACGGGGTGACTCCCAAAATCCTCGTTAACCTGGATGATCCCCTGGGGCCGTCGAAAATGCAGAATGGAAAGATCCGGTTAAAAGATGATTATACATTAACCGGATCGGTTGTAAACGCGCGGACTGTCAGGCGGCCGAAACCGGTGACGGTTTATTTTTATATCCGGTTGGATAAGCCTGTTATTCAGATGGATGGCTGGAAAGGTATCCGGCCGAAGTATAAAATCCGGAGATTAAAGGGTCACAATATGGGTGCGATCCTGACGCTGGATGCCGATCCGGATGAACCGGTCATGATGAAGGTCGGGATTTCGTATGTCAGCATCCGGCAGGCAAAAATTAATCTCGAAACCGAAATACCGGATTGGGATTTCGACCGGGTGGTGAATGAATCAAAGCGGGAGTGGAATCGCCTGTTAAGCCGGATCAAAATATCCGGGGGGACGGAGCAGGATCAGAGGCGGTTTTATACCGATTTGTGGCATGCTTTACAGGGCCGGAGGATTATCAGCGATGTAAACGGCAAATACCCGGATCATACCGGAAAAAGAAAGCGAATCCGCCGGTTACCGTTGGATGAAGCGGGCAAGCCGCTGTTTAATCAGTATAATTCAGATAGTTACTGGGGCACACAATGGACACTCAATACGCTGTGGGACCTGGTGTATCCGGAGGTAACCTCGGAGTTTTGCAACTCTTTGCTACAGTATTATCATGACGGGGGATTGATTCCGCGGGGGCCATCGGGCGGGATGTACACGTATGTGATGACCGGTGCTTCATCCACCCCGTTTATTGTGAGTGCGTATCAGAAGGGTATTCGCGATTTTGATATTGAAACGGCTTATGAAGGGCTCAGAAAGAACCACATGCCGGGAGGATTGATGGGGAAAGCCGGGTATGAACACGGCACCAGTGAAGGGGGAGGTATTGAATATTATATGAATAAGGGATATGTACCCTATCCGCTGGGCAAGAAACTCAGGGCGTTTCATCTGCAGGGAGCCGGACAGACACTGGAGTATGCTTACCAGGACTGGACATTGGCTCAACTGGCAAAAGCACTGGACAAAACGGATGATTACCACTATTTTCTGGAGCGATCGAAAAATTATCGAAACCTGTGGGATCCGCGGGCAAAATTTATGGTTCCGAAAACCCGCAGGGGGCTTTTCCTGGCGAATTATGATCCTTATGCTTATGCGGATGGGTTTGTCGAATCGAATGCTGCCCAGGCTACCTGGTATGTACCGCATGATATACCCGGACTGGCAGCGCTGATGGGAGGGAATGATTCGCTGGTCAGGCGACTGGATGAAGCTTTTAAGAAAGCTGAGTTACAAGGATTTACAGCAGGCAAAGGGCATGCGCAGGAGAATGATCCGGAGTGGAGGCGGGTGCCGGTTAATTATGGCAATCAGCCTTCGATGCATACCGCTTTTATCTTTGATCTTGCCGGTGCTCCGGAGCTGACCCAGAAATGGTCAAGGGCTGTGGTCGATAGTGTGTTCTCCGGTCTCTCGCCTTATGAAGGCTACCGGGGGGATGAGGATCAGGGGCAGATGGGGGCTTTGGCGGTTTTGATGAAGATCGGACTTTTTCAGGTGGATGGAGGATGTACCGAAGACCCGGTGTATCAGATCGGGAGTCCGCTGTTCGACCGGGTTGAAATAGAGCTGAATCCGGATTACTATCCCGGTAAGAAGTTTGTGATTCACAGCATCCGCAACTCAAGGGAGAATATTTATATTCAGTCGCTGAAACTCAACGGGAAGGAGATCCGCCGGTATGAATTACAGCATAGTGAAATTGTGGGGGGCGGGGAGTTGGTTTTGATAAAAAGTGATAAAACAGGGAAATAAATTCAGATTTCAATCTTCAATTTAAAGTGAATATGAAAAAAATAAAATTATTCCTGGTCTTGTTACTTGTGCCTGTATTATTATGGGCGCAGGGAGAGAAAACGGAGTTTTTATCCCGGCTTGAAGCGGTCCCGGGTGTGGAAGTGGTAGGGGAAGTGCGGCACAATCCGCAGTTCAAAGAGGCGTATGAGATCCGGTTTACGCAGCCGGTGGATCATCATCATCCCGAGGGGGCCACATTCACCCAGCGGATGTTTATCGGGCATGTGGGATATGATCGTCCGATGGTGCTGAGTACTTCTGGGTATGGTGCAGGCGGATTGGGATTTGCCGAGCCGGCGCAATTACTTAAAGCCAACCTGATCCGTGTAGAGCACCGGTATTTCGGCAAGTCGGCACCGGTTCCGCTCGACTGGAAATATCTTACGGTATGGCAGGCGGCAAGTGATCACCATGAAATTGTACACGCATTCAGAAAGCTTTATCAGGGGCCCTGGATATCTACGGGTCACAGTAAAGACGGACAAACAACCATCATGTTCAAGGCATTTTACCCGGGAGATATTGATGTGGCGATTCCCTATGTGGCGCCGTTGAATATTTCAAAAGTGGATCCCCGGATATTCACCTTTCTGGAGCATGTGGGTACACAGGAAGAGCGCGACAAGGCGCTGGCTTATCAGATCACCATGTTTGAGCGCAAAAAGGAACTGTTGCCGCTGGCTAAAAAGTGGGCGGATGCAGCGGGTTGGACGTTCACCATGGGGCTTGACCGGGCGTATGATTTGGCTGTACTGGAGTTCCCGTTTGCCATGTGGCAGTATGGCCGTCCCGATCCCATGATGCTGCCCGGGAAAGATGCTGCACCGGAGGAGTTGATGAAAGCCATGAAGGCAACCAATGCGCTGTTTTATTTCAGCGAGCCCGGGATCAAAGCTTTTTTACCCCATTATTACCAGGCGATGACCGAGATGGGATACTACGGCTATGACATCCGTCCGTTTAAAAAATACTTGCCTGACAAACATGCGATTACATGGGATTTTACCTTAACGCCATACGGAATCGACACTACATTTCATCCGGAAACGCTGGCTTTTCTGCATGACTTTGTCCAGAATCGCGGCGATCATATCCTGTATATTTACGGTGAGCTGGACACATGGACAGCCACCGGCGTGACAAAAATTACCGGTCCCGCCAATGCCCTGGTGATGATCCTCAAGGGGGGGCATCACAGGAGCACCATACGGGCGTTTCCCGAGCCGGAGCGGGAGAAGATTTACGCAACACTGAGCCGGTGGCTGGCAATGAAAGTGCCGGCTGAGTGATCTTTCTTCGTTTTGCAGGGGAACAGAACAGCTACTGCCGTAAGGATTCAGGACGGCAGGATGTATTCTCTTTGCGCTTACATCGGTAATATTTCGCCGATTGCCTCCATGATCTCGTCTATCTGATAGAGGTTGGTAATATTGATGTCACCGCGGATATCGATCAGCATATTGCTGTGGATCAGGAGAAACTCATGGTCTTTAGTGGAGTAGGTCTTTTTATAGAATGCCATTTTCTCCTCATCCTGATTTGATTTCATCAACCGGGAGAACCTGCTGAGATCGAGTTGACTCATGGCGTTGTTGTACACGGTCCCCGGGATGACTTTAACGGATTTTGCAGAAAGTTTTACCTTTTTGTCATTACTTTCAAGCATTCTGACATATTTAAGCTTTTTCAAAAAAGTCACCATTTTTTCATCGGCATCTTTCAGGTTATCGAACAGTTTAAACATTTCTTCGGTAACCTCAACAGATGAGTAGTAAGGAAGGTCGCTGTAAGTTTTAAAGAACTTTTCGATCGATATTTTTTTACTGTTCTGGACTTTCTGGCCCGTCAGGGTCAGGGGCAGGAGAATTAGGAAGATGGTAAGTAGTTTTTTCATGATGATTGATTTTAGCGGGCACGGCACGTGGTGCTCTTACGTTTATAAAGGTTTTAAGTTGATCAAAAGATCGGGGGATCTGTTTGAGATCCTGTAGTTTATCCATTTCCTGACTGATTGAAGCAGCGCAGAGTGCGAGGACTTTAACGGAACTGTGGTAATAATTTTCGATTTCAGCCCGGGTATAGTGTGGTTTACGATCAAACCAATTGATCCGGTTGGTCAGGATGAGGGCGGATATAACAGCCAGGGGGATGAGGATGGCTGCAGCGGGAATTAAAAACGGTTTAAGATTGGAACCGACAGAGTTAATATGAAAGTGGAAAGAAGAAGATTGAAAGATCTTTTCAGATTCTTGTTTTTCGGATTTGATCCATTGCCGGTAGGTAGGGTCGAAATCACTATTTGGGTTCATGGTATTTTTCTTTTTCAAATTTCAGGGCCACTTTAGCGCGCGCCCGTGATAAATTGACGCGAACCGCGTTCACTCCCATATCCATGATTTTAGCGATTTCAGCATAGTTAAACTCTTGAAAATCATGTAATTCGATAATAACGCGTTGTTTATACGGGAGATTATGAACTTCTTTGCGAATGTGGTTAATCAGATCGGTTGTTTCATAACCGGGATTTTGGGCAACAGGTTCGGGCACAGGGTTTTGGAGAACAGTTTCCCGATGGTTGCCGGCATGGGATCTTTGTCTCAGCTGGTCGATACACAGATGGTGCATCATGGTAAAGCAGTACGACCGGATATTTTCATTCTGTTTCAATTCTTTTCGTTTTTTCCAAAGCCGGTAGATCAGTTCCTGCAGGGCATCTTTCGCATCCTCTCTGTTTTGGAGCATCCGGTAGGCAAAACCGAACAATCCTGATTGCAATGGTTTAAGCAGGTCGAGAAATTGCTTCTGCGTGATCATATTTCAAAGGTAGTACGAGGCAGGGGAAGAAATATTACATGGCTAAGTCTTGTTTTTCTTCCCCCATGTATCCCGTAGTGGGACGGTACGGTTGAACACCAGGTGTTCCGGGGTGCTGTCTGGATCGACGTTGAAGTATCCCAGGCGGATAAATTGCAGGTGGTCAAAGGGTTTGGATTGTTGCAGGGAGGGTTCAACTTTGCAGTTTGTCAGGATTTTCAGGGAGTCGGGGTTGATGAACTCTTTAAAGTCGCGGTCTTTATGGCCGTCGGGATCGGGATCATTAAAGAGGCGGTCGTAGAGGCGTACTTCGGCATTCAGGGCATGGTGTGCCGAGACCCAGTGGAGGGTACCTTTTACTTTCCGGTGTACCTGTCCGGATCCGCTTTTACTGTCGGGGTCGTAGGTACAGTGGATCGCGATGATATGGCCGTCGGTATCTTTTTCAACGCTTTCACCTTTAATAATATAGGCCGATTTCAGTCGCACTTCGCGGCCGGGTGATAATCTGAAGAACTTCTTAGGGGGATCTTCCCTGAAGTCATTCCTTTCGATATAGAGTTCTTTACAGAAGGGAAGGATCCGGCTACCCATGGATTCATCTTCGGGATTATTGATGGTTTCGAGTTGTTCTTCCTGATCATCCGGATAATTATCGATGATCAGTTTCACCGGATCGAGAACGGCCATTATGCGGGGGGCTTTTTTATTGAGATCTTCGCGGATGCAATATTCGAGCAGGGCCACATCGATAACGTTTTCGCGTTTGGCGATACCCACCATTTCGGCAAAGGTACGGATGGATTCGGGGGTATAGCCCCGCCGGCGTAATCCGTGGATGGTAGGCATACGGGGGTCGTCCCAGCCGCTGACATGTTTTTCGTTAACCAGTTGCAGCAATTTACGTTTGCTCATGATGGTATAAGAGAGGTTCAGCCGGGCGAATTCGATTTGTCGGGACGGGAAGATCTCCAGTTCACGGATAAACCATTCATAGAGGGGGCGGTGGACTTCAAACTCCAGGGTACAGAGTGAATGGGTGATCTCTTCGATCGAGTCGGATTGTCCGTGAGCCCAGTCGTACATCGGGTAGATGCACCATTTGTTGCCGGTACGGTGGTGTGAGACATGGCGGATCCGGTAGAGAATGGGATCGCGCATGTGCATATTGGGGGAGGCCATATCGATTTTAGCCCGGAGGGTTTTGGAGTCATCCGGGAATTCCCCGTTTTTCATCCGTTTGAAGAGATCGAGGTTTTCTTTGACGGTCCGGTTGCGGTACGGACTTTCAACTCCCGGTTGGGTAGGGGTACCACGGTTGGCTCCGATCTCTCCGGCCGACAGGTCGCAGACATAGGCTTTCCCTTTTTTGATCAGTTTTACCGCCAGGTCGTATAGTTGATCGAAATAATCGGAGGTATAATATTCACGGTCTTCCCAGTCGAAACCCATCCAGCGGATATCTTTTTTGATTGCATCCACGTATGAAGTGTCTTCGGCAACCGGATTGGTATCATCGAATCGCAGGTTACATTTACCGTTGTACTTCTCTGCCAGTCCGAAATCGAGACAGAAAGCCTTGGCGTGGCCGATATGCAGGTATCCGTTTGGTTCGGGTGGAAATCGTGTATGAACCCGTCCGCCGTGTTTACCTGTTTTGATATCCTCTTCAATGAATTGCTCGATGAAATTGAGGGATTTATGTTCCTGATCCGGATGAATATTTGTTTGTTCAGTCATAGAATCAAATTTGTGTAAAGATAATTCTTTTGTTTCGTACGTCATATCTCTGTAATTTCGGACGCAAAATTATTGTCATGGGCATTATCCGGATAGAGCAAATGGAGTTTTACTCGTATCACGGTCATTACGAGGAGGAGCGAATCGTGGGCAACCGGTTTATTGTGGATTTGGAGATGGAGACGGATTGCACTCCCGCGGCGCAGTCGGACCGGATCAGGGATGCCCTGAATTACCAGACGGCTTATGAGTTGATCAGGGAGGAGATGAAGGAGAAATCGTATTTACTGGAGCATATTGCCCGGAGGATTTTGGATACGTTATTTGATCATTTTCAGGAGCTTGACCGGGCTAAAGTTAAAGTGGCCAAGATGAGTCCGCCTATGGGGGGGAAGATCGGGGCGGTTAGTGTAACCTTGGAAAGGGGAAAGGCTAAAGGCTAAAGTAAGGTTTGGTTTTCATGCTTGTTAATCTATGCTGTTTTATGTAATTTTGTCCACCTAAATCCGGTCACGTGGCCGAGTGGCTAGGCAACGGTCTGCAAAACCGTCTACAGCGGTTCGAATCCGCTCGTGACCTCGATGCTCCCGCTTTTTTTTGAAAAAGCGGGAGTTTTTCTATTTAGGTATCTATATGTGGATATGGATACAGAAGCAGAAAAATCCTTAAAATCATTGCTTTTTACAACTCTAACTTGTAATTTTCTGGTCTTCAAAGGTTATGACAGGTAACGATGTGGTTTTTATGCAGGGAAGGAGGGGATATCGGTCCTGTTTATGGGACTGAGGTGGCGAAGCTGTGGCCGGGGTGTAGGGTTGTTTTCACGTTCGGGCACATTTAAAAAGACGATTCAGCTCATTTTGATTGGCATTGTGAGCCGAATAGGTTATATTTATGAGCTAAAAAGATAAAAATGAATATTGAAAAACAAATATTAGATTTTTTAAAAAGCAACTCGGAAAGTTCTTCAAATCAGATTTTAGAAAATATTGAAGAAAAAAAAAGTATTGCGACAATAAAAAGAATTTTATCAAAACTTGTTTCCGAAAATTTAATAGTAACTATCGGAAAAGGAAAATCTACTAGATATAAACTTTCACCTTCATACAAACTTTTAGAAAAGATAGATATTGAACTATATTACGAAAAAGAGATTGACGAAAGAATAATAGTTGAGAATTTTAACTTTTCATTGCTGACAGAAATATTGCCGAATGTAAATTTATTTACTAAAAATGAGCTGAATAGATTAACATTATTACAAAATGAGTTTACTCAAAACATATCGGAACTGGGTGAATTTCAATATAAAAAGGAATTGGAACGATTAGCAATTGATTTGAGTTGGAAATCTTCGCAAATTGAAGGCAATACTTATTCTTTATTGGAAACGGAAAAATTATTAAAGGAAAGAGAAACAGCATCAGGAAAAACGAAAGAAGAAGCAGTTATGCTCTTAAATCACAAAGATGCAATTGATTTTATAGTCGATAATCCGGATTATCTTTATCCGTTGACCATATCCAAAATAGAAGATATTCATAATATTCTAACAAAAGAACTTGCTGTTGATAGGAATATAAGAAAAAGGCGTGTAGGAATATCTGGAACTAATTACAGGCCGCTTGATAATGAATTTCAAATAAAGGAAGCATTGTCGGGAATGTGTGATTTGATAAATAAGAAAAAGAATGTTTTTGAACAAGCCTTATTAGCGTTGATATTGATTTCATACATTCAACCATTTGTTGACGGAAATAAACGAACGGCAAGAATAGTAAGTAATGCAATATTGATAAATCACAAACATTGTCCGATTTCATTTAGAACTGTTGATAGTATAGATTATAAAAAGGCAATGTTATTATTTTATGAACAAAATAATGTTATGATTTTCAAGCAGATTTTTATTGAACAATTTGAATTTGCTGTGAAGACATATTTTTAGAGAGAGGGAAATAAAAACGAGCTACAACAAGTATTGTATAAGGCATTGGGCAGGTGGCGTTTAAGCTGAAATATTATGAATTCAAACAAGCGGCGTAGTATATTGAAAATTAAGCATCCCGAAATGCCCGACGCCTCATATACCACCGTTGTGTGTAATTCGAGAATGAAAAAAATATTAAACTGTTTAATTAATTAAATAAAAGAAGAATTTTAAAATGAAAAAGTATGATGTAATAGTTATTGGTGCTGGACCTGCTGGTATCATTACGGGAGTAACTGTAAAGAAACAGTATCCTGACAAAACTGTATTAATTCTTAAAGAAGAAGAAAAAGGGTTAATTCCTTGTGGAATACCGTATGTGTTCCATGAGCTTAATTCTGTTGACAAAAATGTAATGGGTCTTAAACCGTTTATTGATCTTGGCGGAGAAGCTACAACCGAGAGGGTTGTAAATATTAATGTAGAAAATAAGTTTGTAAAAACAGAGGCTGGCTCGGAGTTTGCTTATCAGAAATTGATACTGGCAACAGGTTCTGTTCCATTTGTTCCTAAATTTATACCTGGTTATAATTTAAAAAATGTTTTTTTTATCAAAAAAAGCTACAAATATATCAATAGTCTTTTCAAAGAATTAAAAGATAAAAAAAATATTGTAATAGTTGGCGGCGGTTTTATTGGCGCTGAAATTGCAGAACAATTGGCAAAATTTGAAAATAAGAATGTAACTATCATTGAAAATGAAAATTTTTGTTTTTCAAAAGCATTTTCATCTGAATTAAGCGAAATTGCCACAGAACAGTTAAAGAAATCCAATGTTAGTGTTTTCACATCAACAAGTGTTAAAGAAATTATAGGAGAAGACGGAATTGTTTCAGGTGTAAAATTGGATACAGGTAAGGAATTAAAAGCAGAGGTTGTAATTTTGGCTATCGGATATATTCCAAATACTACACTTGCTGAAAAAGCAGGTTTAAACTTAAATGAATATAAAGCAATTATTGTTGATAATTTCGGACATACCTCAGCTAAACATATTTATGCTGTGGGCGATTGTTCGGAAACAGTAGGTTTTTTAACAGGAAGAAAAGATAATATAATGTTAGCTTCTACCGCTACATCAGAAGCACGTATTTTGGGCTATAATTTATTTGGAATAAGAATTAGAAACAGTTTTACCGGAACAATTGCTGTTTTTTCTACTGAAATAAACGGACTTGCCATGGCTTCTGCTGGCGTTAATGACAAAGATATTTCTCTTATTAATCTGGAAGTTATTTCTGCAAAATTTGAGGGAGTAGATAGACATCCTGGAACTCTGCCCAGGACTTCTCCATTAACCGTCAAATTATATGTTTCCCCTTCTGACGGTTCTATTTTAGGGGGAGAAGTATGGGGCGGTAAATCTTCGGGAGAAATAATTAATATTATAGCATTGGCTATTCAAGAACAATTAACTGTATTCAAAGTTCTTTCATATCAAATAGGAACACATCCATTATTGACAAGTGCTCCCACAATGCCAGGTTTTATCAAAGCTGCAGAAATAGCTTTGTCAAAAATATATAAGAATTAACATAAAACTACACACAACTTATTAGTATTCTATCAGTCGTCATGCATAATCTCAATTAATTCAATAGATAGTTAAAAAAGTTCTGTAAGCCTT
>Ga0190359_1002607_pt1 | contig 10681 bp, 11 predicted proteins | sample 48721823_MG_FD_161269 | JGI IMG/M metagenome (GOLD analysis project Ga0190359, IMG submission 161269) | Hydrothermal vent microbial mat bacterial communities from Southern Trench, Guaymas Basin, Mexico - 4872-18-2-3_MG | ecosystem: Environmental > Aquatic > Marine > Hydrothermal vents >...
GGAAAGGCTCATTACTAACTCTCGCTAAGCTCTGCTTCTTTTAAGATCTCATAAACTTCAATTGGGGAAGTACTGTTTCTTAAATCTTCCATAAAGGAATCTGATTTTTGAGCCAAATGAGCTGCTGCAGCTAATATTTGAAGATGGTATGTTGGATTCTCTGTCGGTGATATAACCATAATTACAAGATATGTTGGCTTTTTATCATTTGAATCAAAGCCAATCCCTTCTTTGTTAACTCCTGCTGCAATTATAGGTTTTTTAAGCTCTTTTATTTTACAATGGGGAATAGCTACTCCTTTACCAATACCTGTGCTTCCTAAGGCTTCTCTGTCAAGAACTTTTTTGATAATCTGTTCTTTTTTCTTTATGAGTTTTTTCTCGTGAAGTTTTTCTATTAATTCCCTTATTACAGCTTCCTTTTCCGCTGATTCTAAAAAGAAAACCAAATCTTTAGATAAAAGCGATGTTATATTCATCCTTTAAACTCTATAATACCTATTTCATTTTCACTCCTCTTAAATACCACAGAAAACCAGCCCGTGTCAATATTTTTAAAAGCAAAGATCGGATCATTTGAGCTTTCAAGAAAACTTATTGCCTCATTAATAGAAATAGGTTTCATTGTATAATTATCTGAATAGTACATAACAGGCTTTTCAGAAGTTTTTTCTTCTTTCCTGTACTCTTTTTCAAAAACTTCTTCTTTCTCCCTCTTTCTTTTTCCTTCTTTAATCTTTTCTTTTTCTTTTTTTGCTTGTTTTGTAACAGAATCAAAAGCTGCTTTAAGGGTTGCTTTTAAATTTTTTCCTTTTTCCTTAGCATTAATGAAACCTAATTTTGAATTAACATTGATGTCTACTACAAAATTAATTTTTTCCTTGGATATAATAATTTCGGCGTCAACAATTTCTGAAAGCATTTTCTCAATTTTGTTTAATTTTTTTACTGCAAATTCTCTTTCCCAAGAACCTAAATTTAAGTTTCTCCCTGTAATTTTAAAATTCATTTATTCACCTCTCATTTTATTTTTCTTTTAACAGAGGAAGGAATTCCTATTGCTTCCCTGTATTTTGCTATTGTTCTTCTCTTTATGTTAATACCTTCTTTCTCAAGAATTTCCGCTATTTCAGAATCCGATAAGGGTTTTTTCTTATTCTCTTTTTCTATCAATTTCCTTATTTTCTCTTTTATACTTGAAGAAGAAATAAAATCTCCTGATTTAGTTTTAAGGGAGGATGAAAAGAAAAATTTTAGAGAAAATAGGCCTGAAGGTGTTAGAACATACTTATTTGAAACTATTCTACTTATTGTAGTTTCATGGAGCTCTGTAACCTCCACAATATCTCTTAATTTCAATGGCTTCAGGTACTCAGGTCCTTTGTAAAAAAATTCCTTTTGTATGTCCGTTATAGCTTTTACTACTTTGTACAGACTGTTATTTCTATAATCATAAGCTTTTATGAAGTTAATTGCTTCTTCAAATTTTGCTTTTAAAAATTTTGCATCCTTTCCTCTTTTCCACTTGTATTGAGCTATTATGTTTTTATAGTATTTGCTTAACTGCGGTCTTGGTAAATTATCATCATTGATGTAAACATTTAACTCTCCATCCTCTTGAATTATAAAGGCATCAGGGACTATATATTCTGTTCTGGTTTCTGTAATACTTTCCAGCGGGTATGGTTGGAGAGTTTTTATCTCTTCAATAATTTCTTCAATATCTTCCTTTGAAATTTCATATCCCTTTATCAACTTGTCATAATCTTTTTTTGCAAGATCTTCTAAATTGTTGTTTACTATTTTTTTGATTAGTTCTTTGTGTTTTAGATTATTAAGCTCTGCTTGCGTAATAAGAACTTCTTTAATATCATAGCTTCCGATTCCATAAGGCTCAATTGCTTTTATCTTTCCTCTTATTCTTTCAAAATCTTCAAAACTAAAATCAATACCTTTTCCCTTATTTTCTTCAATGAATTTTTCAATATCAGAGTCATTTAATACAAGCAATCCTTTTTCATTTAGATTATCAATAATAAAGTCAGAAATGATAAGAGAGAGCGAATTATCAAGCTCTAATCTTATTCTAAATTTGATTTTATCATAAGGACTTTCTCTTGAAGGAAGCAATTTTTCTATGAGATTCTCTTCTTTTTCCTTCCTTTTGCTATAAAAACTAATATCTTCTACAGACTCAAAAAAATCTTCTATCACATCAATGTCAAAAACAGGTTCTTCACTGTTTTGCTCTTTTTTCTCCTGGTCAACTGTGAGCTGATCTTCTGTACTTCCTTCCTCCTTATTTTCATCTTTTTTCTCTTCTTCTTTCTCTGTGGATTCTATTTCAATAAAAGGATTCTCTTCTACAATTGTGTTGAGAGAAGAAAGTAAATCTATGTAATTAAGATTTAAAAGCTTTAATTGTTGAAAGAGAGAAGGGTTTAGCTTTTGCTTTAATGCAGGGCCTAAATTGATTGAAATTCCTTTTTTAGCTACCATCAGTGTATCCTTATCTCCTTTCCTAAATATTTTTCTTTAATTAAGGGATCAGAAATAATTTCTTCTGGAATTCCCTCTTTTAAAATTTCTCCGTCTACTAATATGTATGCTCTATCTGTTATTTTCAAGGTTTCTCTAATATTATGGTCACTTACGATAACGCCGATCCCATCCTCCTTAAAGCCTAATATGAGCTTTTGAATCTTGTTTATTGCGATAGGATCCACTCCTGTAAAAGGTTCATCCAAGAAAATGTATTTTGGGAAGGTAGCAAGAGCTCTTGCTATTTCAAGTCTTCTCTTTTCTCCTCCTGATAAAGTTTTTGCTTTTTGTTTTCTTACCTTTTGGAGTCCAAATCTATTTAGAAGAAGCTCAAGGTAAAAACCTCTTTTCTGTATATTATGAACCATGTTTTCCAAAACAAGTAAAATATTATTCTCAACAGAAATGTCTCTAAAAATCGAGTGCTCTTGAGGAAGAAAGGTCATCCCAAGCAGCACTCTTTTATACATATGATAGTTTGTTATTTCTTTATCATCAAAATAGATTTTTCCATTATCAGCTTTTATTAAACCTATTATAATTGAAAATGCAGTTGTCTTTCCTGCACCATTTGGACCAAGAAAACCAACAATTTCTCTCTTTTTTAGATTGAGATTTATTCCTTTCAGAACCTCTTTATCTCCATACTTTTTTATCAAATTTTCTGCTTTTATCATTCTTCTTTAATGATTACTTTTACCTTCTTATCTACCTTCGAAGTAGCATAAATTTTACCATTCTCAAGGTTTAAAGTCAATTTTTCCCCTTCAATTTTCGTGCCTTTTTGGTCTTCAAACCTTGCTTTTCCTGTTAAATAAACTATTTTCTTTTTTAAATCTATTTCAGCTGTTTCACATCTCCCCTGTCCTTCATTAAAATTAATTTTAATATTTCCTTTTATTAAAGCCTTTTCATATTTTTTATTTTTTATTGATATTGTGGCATTTTCTCCCCTTATTTTTAAATTATCTCCTTTCATAAACAATATTTTATTTTTAACATCAATAGTCTCTTCGCTTATTTCTATTATTCCGCCTTTTATTTCAATATCTTTTTGTAAGAGCTTTCCATTGATTATTTTTGAATCTTTATTCTTTTCAATTTTAACTTTTTCTCCAAAAATCTCTCCATCTGAGCTTTTTATGTAAACATTACCGATAAAAGTTGTAGCATCTCCTTTCTTAACAAAAGAGTCACAAATAAAGTTAAATTTTCCCTTATCTAAAAATCCACTTACATTACCTATTGCCTCAATATTTTTTTTACTGTTGATTATTATGCTTTTTCCTTTTAAATAAAAATCTTTATTATTGTTGAAGGTGGATTTTTTAAAAAGTTTGTATCTCTTTTTTGTTAGTGAAATATAGGCTTCTTGGGCGGTAAGGCTCGCTTTTTCATCAATGAGAAATAAAAAATTGCTATCCTTTGCCTTAATTTCGGAGACCTTACTTTCATTGTCAAAAATTATTTGAAGGTATTCACTTCCCCCTTTCCCCTTTTTATTGCTCCCCTCTTTTATTGTTTTTAGCGCAGAATTTAAAAGCTCTATTTCTCTAAGGTTATTGTCTGAAAATTTGGCTTTTATTGATGAGAAAATTATATTTCTTCTGATTTTTGGCTCTATAATTGTAATTCTACCCGGTGAATTGCTGAATATTTCTGTTATGTCATTATTTTCAAAAAAAAGTCTTAGATGGGACATTACGATTTTTCTTGCTTTTACAATTTCTTTCTCTTTTTCATCAAACTTCTTCGAAATTTCCGTAATATTGATATTTTTTGAAAACCCATCATAAAGCTTGTTGTTTTCAGTTAAGTTTAAATAGAGGTGTGACATTTCTATTATTAATACCTTGTTTTCTTTTTCGTTTGTTATCTTTAAGGGGGTGCCTGCTATTTTTAAAATCTTTTGTTTATTGTAAAGAAACATGTTTTTGGGCTCAATCTTAAAAACAGAGTTGTTTTTAATTATTTTAAAATCTTTGATGTTTCTAAAGACTACAAGATCTTTATCTAATTCGTAGAAAAAATCTTTTGCCCTAAAGCTGAAATTTTCACCCTTTAATAATACGGGAAGTTTTGATCTTATAACTTTAACATTATAAATAATTTCTTCTCCTTTTAAAATTATCTTATTACTTTTCACTTTAATATTTTTTAAAAATACTATTTTTTTAAAATCAGGGGAGGCTTCCATTTCATCAGAAAAGATTTTTACTATCTTTTTCCCAGTTAACATTTCAGTTAAAACATTTCCCTTTATATGTATTTTTTTATCGTTGCCTATTGAAAAATTATCCCCTTTTACACTGAATTTTTTTACTCCTTTGACCCTTTTTTCAAAATAAAATTTATTATTTTCAGTTTTTTTTATTATTTCAATGTCTTCTTTGCTTTTGCCTGAGTTTATAACAATCATTATAGCCAATGTAAGCATGACTGTTATTATTAGGGCTATTAAGATTCTTTTTTTCATTTTATATCAAGTACCTCTATGACAAATTTATTTGAGTATGTGTGAATAGTAAAGATAATGTGTTTTTTGTTGGAATTCAGGTCTAAATAAGGTCTTTTCCAAAGATAAGCTTCAATTTCTGAAGAATTTTTTGAGATTTTAAGATTTACCCTTTTGCTATCTTTTCTTACTTTCATCTTAATGTTTGCATCAAGGAGTGCAAAAACAGGTTTTGTGTTTCCAAAACCAAAAGGTTTTAATTTGTTAAATGATTTGAAAAAATTTCCGTTTAAATTAAAGAGATCAATTTCACCATCCACGAGAAATCTTTTTTTTATCAATGTATCCTCTTTATTAAAACTTTTTCTTATAGCCTCTCTTAGTCCTTCTATTCTATGGGCATCTATTGTAAATCCTATTGCCTGAGCATGTCCTCCGAAATTCAAATCTCCCTCTTCCGTTTTGAGATTTTCTTCAAGAGTTCTTATTTTATCAATAAGTGAAATTTTCCCAGCAGATCTTCCCGAGGCATGGCCCTTTCCATTTTCATCAATAGCTATTAAAATTACAGGTCTTCCGTATTCTTCCACTAATTTTGAAGCAACTATTCCGATTACACCTTTATGCCACCCCTCTTTTTCAACTATTATGATTGGATCTTCTGAAAATCCCCTTTTTTGGATTAAATTTTTAGCTTCATTTAGAATTTTATTTTCTATGCTTTGTCTTTTCACATTGAGCTTGTTTAAGTTTTTGGCTATCTTAAGAGCTTCTTGTTCCGCAGAAAGAAAGAGAGACATTATCATGTTTGGATCTTCTAACCTTCCTGCAACATTGATTCTGGGGCATATCCTAAAAAGAAAGTCTTCAGTATTAAGCCCCTTTGAGCTTACTCCAGATACTTTCATAAGCGCATTTAGAGCCGGGTCAGAAGAATTTTCAATCTCTTTTATTCCGTTTGAAACTATTATTCTGTTTTCATCAATTAGTGGAACAACATCAGCAATTGTCCCGAGTGCTGCCCATTTCAAGAAAGGAGGAAGCAAATTTTCCAGATTTAAGCTTTTGAATAAAGCTTGAACAAGTTTAAATGCTACACCTACTCCCGCAAGATGTTTAAATGGGTAATTTGAATTTTTTAGTTTTGGATTAATTATAGATAGGGCAGGGGGAAGCTCTTCAGCGGGGATATGGTGGTCGGTTATTATTAAGTCTATGGGGGTATTTATTATCTCTTCGGCAAAGTCAAATCCTGTTATCCCATTATCTACTGTTATGACTAAAGTTGCGCCACTTTCCTTTACTATATTTATATCTTCTTTTTTCACACCATAACCATGATTTAGCCTATGGGGAATGTAATAAGTATTCTTTATGTTTAGAAGACTGAAGGCTTTGTGAAGAAGTATGGAAGACGAAAGACCGTCAACATCATAATCTCCGATTATTATTATTTTCTCTCCTTTTTCCTTTGCTCTTAGAATTCTTTCAACACTTTCTTTAATCCCTTCAAGAAGAAAAGGCTCATAAAGATTGTCTAAGGAGGGATTTAGGAATCTTCTGATTTGTTCTTTTATATTAAGCCCTCTGTTTAAAAGAATGTTTGCTACTCTTTTATCAAGAGAGAACTCCTTTGAAATTTCCTCTGCTTCTTTATGCTCAGGTAAAAATTTCCAGATTGTATTTTTCATACTTCCGGTGTTTCCTTTGAAGCTCTTACGGCTCTGTCATGTGCCCATGAGCGAATCTTTTTAATCTGCTCTGCCATTGTGGTGGAGAGCGGAACTGTATTTCCGAAGATTTTAAACAAATCATCTTCTGTTAATTTTCTCTTTTCCGCATAAGCTTCATACATGGCTGAGATTATCACCTGCTCTATCTCAGCTCCACTCCAGCCTTTTGTAATTTGGGCAAGCTGTTGAATATTAAAATTATTTATATCATTACCTCTCTTTTTTAAATGTACTTTAAATATCTCTTCTCTCTCTTTCCACGTCGGAAGATCGACAAAGAAGATTTGGTCAAATCTTCCTCTTCTTAGTAGTTCTGCAGGGAGTCTGTCTATTCTGTTTGCAGTTGCTCCGACGAATATATCGGATTTGTGCTCCTGCATCCATGTTAGAAAATAGCCTAAAATTCTTGATGAGTGACCTTCAACCTGTTTATCTGTGATTCCACTCTCAATTTCATCAAGCCATAGGATCGCAGGGGATAGAGATTCCACTAATTTCAATGCTCTGTTAAAAGCCTTTTCAGGGTCACCCCCAATTCCGGAATACACGAGATTCATATCGAGCCTAAACATAGGAAGTTTCCACAATTCCGGGATAGTTTTTATTGATAATGACTTCCCACATCCGGTTATTCCCATTACAAGTATTCCTCTTGGTTTATCCAATCCGTATTTCTGTGCTTTTTTTGAAAAGGCATCTTTTCTCTTTATAAGCCAATCCTTCAGGTTTTCAAGTCCTCCTATGTCTTTTATGTTTATCCTCTCATTCACAAACTCAAGTACACTTTCTTTCATTATTATCTGTTTTTTAATGCGGTGCACATCATTTAAGATTGATGAATCAATCTCTTTTTTCCCATGAAAAAGTTTTACAAGACTTTTTGTGGCTTCATCAATTGTCATGCCTTGAAGCCCAAGGGCAATTTCATCATAATCATCTTTGCTAAGATTTATGTTTACCCCTTTGTTTTGATATCTTGTGACTATTTGTTTAAACACTGACATGAGCTCATCTTTGTTGGGAAGAGGCATTTCTATCACTTCTATCTCTCTTGTAAGTTCAATAGGGATTTCCTGTACGGGAGATATGAAAAAAATATATTTTAGCTTTCTTTTAAGATTGTAAATTAACTCTTTTGTCATTCTGATAATGTCAGGAGAATGTTGCCAGTATAGATGGAAATCTTTTAATATTAAGATTGCTTTATCCTGGACTTCATCAAAGTATTGTAGTACATCTTTCGGGTTATCAGCTTTTTCTATTTGCTTTTCATTTTCATCTGTTATCCCTTCGCTGACATTCCAAATAAAAGCTTTTAAATCAGATATGAGAGGAGAAACTATATTTAAAATTTGTTTTACAGCCCTTTCCTCTTCCCAACTAACCAAATATATAGCCTGATTTTTGGCTATTATTGCCCTTTTTAATTCCTCTTTAAAATTCATCAAACCCCCTCATTTTTTTTGAAAAAGTGAATTTTACTTTAAGTCCTCCGTTGGAAAATTTGCGGATATTTTTAGAGAAATCTGTAGTTTGAACTCTTTTCTTTTCTGTTATTTTAAAACTTCCGAAATTTTCTATTTTTACATTTTCTCCTTTTTTAAGACTTTCCGCCATTTTATCAATTATCATATTTACAAATTCTTCCGCTTCATTTTTCGTAAGCCCTGTTCTGTTGTGTAATTCTACTATAAGGTCCTTTTTGTTCATTGATTATTCCATAATAAAAACAGCAGCTGCAATTGTACTTACCCAGATACCCTTTTCACCTACACCATTTTGAGTAATTGAAGTGGTATAGAGGATTTTATCCTTGATTTTATAATAATCTTTATCCTCTTTCCAGGATGTGCTTGGTGGAACAAAAGAAAGCCCCATGGTGGTTGCGAGCATGTGAGCTGCAAGAAATTCAGCATAATCTCCTGATTCTTTTTCATCCTGACCAAAGCTGTGATGCTCTGATAAGTATCCATAAGTAGAACGGTCTTTTGGAATAGCCAAACCAACGGAAGATGAAATCACTCTCTTAGGCTCATCTGTTTGGTTTTCACTCATAACAACAAAAACAACCTGACCCGGATGAATAAGTTTTAGACCTTCTTCAACGGAAATCAACTCTGCTCCCGGTGGGAAAATACTTGATGTTTTTACAAGATTAAAAGGAGCAATTCCCGCATTTCTCAGTGCATCTTCATAACTTGCCAGCTTCTCTTTGTGTTTACCCAAACCTTTTGTTAAAAATACTTTTTTAGGAATTAAGTTTTTCATAACAAATTTTAACAGAGAGAGCCTCTTTTTTCAATTAGAACATTGCTTATTTTGACTTAAATTAATTTCTCAAATATCTTTTTTATTCTTTCTTTTGTAAGCTCTTCAAACTCTCCGAGGTATCCGCTCTCATTACCGTGTAATCTTATGCAATCATCAGCAAAAATCTTTATATTAGCTTTGCTGACCCCATCCTTGTTAAGTTTTTCGGGCAAAAGGTTTTCCTGCATCCATTTCTTGAATTCGGAAATTCCCTTTTCTGCAGAAGTATTAAAAATCAATTCAAAGTATTTTTCTGTTCTTTCTCTGTTTATCTCAAGCATTGTTTTAAAATAGGGGGGAAAGAGTGCCGAAAGTCCTTTTCCGTGTGGTATATTAAGGTGTCCTGAGATAGGATGCTCAAGGTAGTGCATCACAAAGGTTCCCTTTGTTCCTATTGACGGAATACCTGAGAGTGCAAGGGTTGATGCAATCATAATTTCAGCTCTCTTTTCATAATCTTTGGGATTATCCAAAACTTTTGGCAGAGTTTTTATTAATATTCTTATTAAAGATGCTATTATTTCATCAGAAATTTCGGAGTTATTTTCCCTTGTGCCTAAAAATGGTTCAGTTAAGTGGGATATTATATCGGCCACACCGTATGCAGTATATTCGGGTGATACTGTGAAAGTGTATTCGGGCTTGAGAACTGCTATCTTTGGTATTGTATGAGTTGAGCCAAAGGCTATCTTCTCTTTTGTATCCTCATTGGTTATTACAGCTCCTCCGTCTGCCTCAGAGCCTGAAGCCGCAAGAGTTGGAACTGCTATAAGTGGCAAGGCTCTTTTTATTCTTTTGAGCCTTTTTTTTCCGTCTCTTATGTAATCCCATATTTTACCTCCATTGGAGTGAACAACTGCTATCCCTTTTGCAGAATCCATAACAGAGCCTCCGCCGATGGCTATTATAAAGTTTGTCCCAAAATCCTTTGAAACCAGGGCTCCATTATCCACGACTGTGTTTATCGGATTACTCATTATTTCATCATAGATTCTAAAATTAATATTCTTTTCCTTTAAAATAGGAATTATATCATCAAGAGCCCCCGATTTTACTGCGCTGCTTTTTCCTGTCACAATAAGCGCTTTCCTTCCGAAACCGCCTATTACCTTTTTAAGTTTCTCTATTGCACTCTCTCCGAAAAAAATCCAATCAGGAATCTTTAGTCCAAAATCTAACATCTCACCTCCTATTTATAAATAATTTAATCCCTTTCAATTATTGCACCGCCGATGAGATAATCGTCTATGTAAAAGCTGGCAAGCTGTCCGGGGGTGATTGCTTTAAGAGGGGATGAAAGTGAAATTTTGTATTTACCTTCTGATCCTTCGATTTTTTCAACTAAAATCCTTTCCCCACGAAATCGTGTCCTAACTGAGAATTTCTCATTTAAATCTGGTTTTAGAAACCAGTTTATGTTTTTTGTATAAAAGTGTTTTTTCATTAAAAGTCCTTCATTTCCGAGAAAAACCAAGTTTTTATTAGGTTCTGTTTTGTAGACATAAAGCTTTTCTCCCGCGGAAATTCTCAAACCTCTCCTCTGGCCGATGGTGTATTTGTAAAAGCCTGAGTGCTCTCCTAAAATTTTGCCTTTACTATCCATAAAGTAACCCTTTCTTCTCTTTTCCCTGATTCTTTTTCT
>Ga0190359_1002609_pt1 | contig 10678 bp, 10 predicted proteins | sample 48721823_MG_FD_161269 | JGI IMG/M metagenome (GOLD analysis project Ga0190359, IMG submission 161269) | Hydrothermal vent microbial mat bacterial communities from Southern Trench, Guaymas Basin, Mexico - 4872-18-2-3_MG | ecosystem: Environmental > Aquatic > Marine > Hydrothermal vents >...
TCTTATGTCTCTCGCTATTTCTTTTTCAGGAGAAGTTTGTCTCTCGACGGGATTTATTATGAGAGCAATTTCTAAAGACTCTCTAAAATTTAAAGCCGGGGTGTTTTCTAGTTGATCTTCACTATAACCCTCTTCTGTTCTTAATCTCTCTAATTCTTCGTTTCTTTTACGGATTATCCCTCGTCTTTTTTTATCTAATTCAGAACTTGGAGAAACCATGTTAATATTGGGTACACCAAAAAGATCCACTTCCAAGCGATGCCCCTCTGCTTTTCCTTCTACGCTAGATTTTGGTTTCTCAGTATCCATGATTTTTTATTAATTAATATTAATATTATAATCACTTTTTCAAAAAACTTCTAATTTTCTGTCTGGCATGACTGGTTTTTACCATATCGACCCAATCTTTTGTAGGCCTTTTGTTTTTATTGGTTATTATTTCTACAACGTCTCCGCTTTTCAGGGGAGTGTCTAGCGAAACCATTTTTTCATTTACTATTGCTCCTGCACAACTGAATCCTACATCAGTGTGGATTTCGAAAGCGAAGTCTATCGGTGTGGCGTTTTCGGGAAGGTCTATTACATCGCCCGTGGGAGTCAAAGTGAAGATACGATCCTTGAAAAAATCAATCTTCAAGCTTTCTATGAATTCTTCGTTACCCGAAGTATTATTTTGCCATTCCTTTAGTTGTTTTATCCAAGAAAATTTTCCCTGATCTACGAAACTTCCCTTTGCTGGCTTTCCTTGCTCACTATAGGCCCAGTGGGCGGCAATGCCGTTTTCTGCTTCTTCATGCATTTTCTCTGTTCTGATTTGTATTTCGATCATTTTTCCCTGGGGACTAAAAACTGTAGTATGAAGACTTTGATAGCCGTTTGGTTTGGGCATTGATATAAAATCCTTTATCCTTCCGGGGAGAGGTTTCCACATTTTATGAATTATTCCGAGCGTTGCATAACAATCCTCTTCGTCATTTACTATTATTCTTATGGCTGCTATATCATAAATTTTATTAAAATTCATATCATATTTCTGCAGTTTTTTGTATAGACTGTATAGATATTTCAATCTAGTATGGATAGATATTGGCTCGATGTTGTTTTTTGATAATTCTTTTTTTAGTATTTTTTCGATCTTCTCCAAATTTTTTTCCATGTCTTTGTATTTATCTTTTGATTTTTCTATCAACCATATATATTCTTTGGGATACACATATTTGAAAGATAGATCTTCAAGTATCCCTTTGAACTCACCCATTCCTAGTCTGTGAGCAATCGGAGCGTATATCTCCATTGTCTCTAAGGCTATTCTTTCCCTTTTTTCTGGCTTCAGGACTTCTAGCGTTTGCATATTATGAAGTCTATCTGCAAATTTTATTAAAATAACCCTTATATCTTCAGCCATGGCAAAAAACATTTTTCTCAAATTCTCTGCATGTCTTTCGGCTCCTCTATATTTTATTTTCCCTAATTTTGTTACTCCATCTACCAAAGAAGCAACATCAGAACCGAATCTTTTTTTAATATCCTCTTTTTTTACGGAAGTGTCTTCTACTGTATCGTGGAGTAGTCCTGCAGCTATTGTTTCTGTATCTATATTCATCTCCAATAAAGTTTTCCCTGTGCAGTAACAATGTAAAAAATAAGGGTCTCCAGAGACCCTTTTGTGGTTGCGGTGAGCATACTTAGCATACTCAAAAGCTTTTCTGATGATTTTGTTTTCGTAATCGATCAGCTTTCGAGGTGAGTTCTTTAAAAATTTTTCTATGGTTAGCTTGTCCTGCATATTTAGAACATTATAAATCTTTATAAAAGCAAAATCAAGTTTTGGTTTATTGATTTTATGGTATTATAAAGAAAAAACAAAATGTCAATTTTTTATACAATAAGTGTAAAACAAACAGAAAAAGATTTGAAAACTAATCTTAAGTTTGGGTTAACCCAGAAAGAAGCTCAAAAGAGGCTTCAAAAATATGGTCCAAACAAACTTCCAGAAAAAAAGCCACTATCCTGGCTTTATTTTCTTTTGTCTCAGTTCAAGAATCCCTTGGTGTATATTCTCGTTATCGCAGCTGTGATTTCCCTTTTGCTCCGAGAATTTATAGATTTCTGGATCATTGTAGCTGCTTTGTCTATCAATGTAGGAATAGGCTTTTTTCAAGAGTATAAAGCTGATCGTACTTTATACAAATTAAAGAAAATGGTTCAGCGTAAGGCTCGTGTTTTACGCGACGGAATGGAACACGAAATAAACGCGGAAGAAATAGTTTTGGGGGATGTTATTTTTCTGGGGGCGGGAGACAAGATTTTCTGTGATGCAAGATTAGTAGAAATTATTGATTTTGAGTCAGTAGAAGCGGCTCTTACTGGAGAATCTCTTCCTTCATCAAAAAGCACAAATGTTTTGATTAAGAAAACACCATTAGCAGACAGAGGAAACATGGTTTTTATGGGTACAGAAGTAGCAAAGGGAAAAGCAAAAGCTGTTGTTACGGATGTGGGAGAAGGTACGGAATTAGGGAAGATTGCTCTTTTGGTTAAAAGTACTCATGAAGGCGCAACTCCTCTCCAAAAAAGATTTGCCCATTTATCTAAAGTTATAGGAATATTTTTAGCTGTAATGGTAGTAATAATATTTTTTATAGGAATTTTTAGGGATCATGGAATCTATGAAATGCTTATTACTTCTATAGCTCTAGCGGTGGCAGCTATACCGGAGGGTATGCCGGCGGCTGTTGCTATTAGTCTGGCCTTGGCTATGCAAAGAATCTTCAAGCGCAGAAGCTTGGTAAAAAAATTAATAGCAGCAGAAACCCTGGGTTCCACAAACATTATTTGTACTGATAAAACGGGGACGCTTACGAAAGGAGAAATGGCTGTTTCGGAAATAATTACTTGGGACAAAAACAGAGGAGATACTAAATCTCTAGCTCTAAAGATTGGCTTGCTTAGTAATGATGCGGTAGTGGAAAATCCCGAAGAGAAGCTACGGGATTGGGTTATTATAGGCGATCCTCTAGAGAAAGCTTTGATTTTATCTGCTTCAGGAGCGGGATTGGATAAGCAGAAAATAGAAAGAAAAGAGACAAGACTGGACGAGATTCCTTTTTCGGCTGATATCAAACTAATGGCTACATTACATCAAAAAATCAAGAAAGCAAAAAATCAAGAAAGCAAGAATATAATTTACATTAAAGGAGCACCGGAGAAACTAATGTCTTTGTCAAAATGTGTTTTATATGAAGGGAAAAAGAGGGAGTTGACTTCATCACTAGAGAGAAAACTAAAAAAACAACTTGATAAATCAGCCCGGAAAGGACTTCGGGTTATAGCAGTGGCTTACAGGGATACTAAGGATAAGAAATTAAGTAAGAACAAAATAAATGATTTGACTTTGGTTGGCTTTATAGCTTTAAAGGACCCTCTAAGAAAGGAAGCAAAACAAGCAGTAAAGCTTTGTCAGCAAGCTGGGATAAGACCTATCATTGTAACAGGTGATCATAAACTTACTGCTCTAATTATCGCAAGAGAGTTGGGCTTTAGAATTTCAGAGAGAAACGTTCTGGAGGGGTCGGATGTTGAGAAAATGACCGACGGGGAACTGAAAAGAAAGATAGGGAAAATACAGATTTTTGCTCGGATAGAACCAAAACATAAAGTAAGAATAGTTGATGCCTGGCAAAAAAGAGATCAGGTAGTAGCAATGGTGGGCGATGGGGTAAATGATGCTCCGGCTCTAAAGAGCGCTGATATAGGAGTAGCGGTAGGAAGCGGGACTGATGTGGCAAAGGAGGTTTCGGATATAGTTATTTTAGATAATAATCTTGCAACTTTAGTTGCTGCTGTGGAGGAGGGTAGGGTAGCTTTCGAAAATATTCAAAAGGTGACTCTTTATCTTTTGGCTGATGCTTTCTCGGAGATTATTTTGATCGGAGGCGCTCTTCTTTTGGGTTTGCCTCTACCGATTCTAGCCGCTCAGATTTTATGGATAAATTTAGTGGAAGACGGATTTCCTAGTGTAGCATTGGCATTCGAGCCGGGCGAGCGGGAGGTTATGAAAAACAAACCGAGAAAAATGGGGGATCCGATTGTTAACAAAGAAATGAAAATACTAATTTTTGCCATAGGTATTGTTGGCGATATTGTGCTCCTGTCTCTTTTCTGGTGGCTCATAAAGGGAGGGTTCGGCGGGTTGGATATGGATCATATTCGAACAATAGTGTTTGTTGCCTTGGGGCTCAATACTCTCTTTTATGTTTTTTCCTGTCGCTCACTTCGTTTTAATATTTGGCATAAGAATCCCTTCTCTAATAAGTTTCTCGTTTTTGCTGTCTTGATTGGTTTGTTCTTTATGATTGGCGGTGTTTATTTTTCTCCCTTTCAAAGCATTCTAAAAACTGTTCCTCTTACTTTTGATCAATGGATGTTTCCTTTGATTCTAGCTTTCCTTGATGTATTCTTAATAGAAGTGACCAAGTGGGTATTTATCGTGAGGCATAAGGTTGGTTCTTGAGTGTTGATAAGTATTGGTTTATGAAATACAATAGAAGAGAATTCCAAACTAGATCATTGCTTCATAGTTTCATTGCTTCATTGTTAAGCTGGTTTATTGTTCTTTGCAACAATGAAACTATGAAATAATAGAACAATAAAATAATGTCGTTATTTATCTGGATTATAATTTTTATAGTAAGTCTTGTTGTCTTAATAAAAGCAGCTGATATTTTTACTGAAAATAGTGAGAAACTGGGAATTGCTCTGGGAGTACCTGCTTTTATAGTTGGGCTTACAATAGTAAGCATAGGGACTTCTCTGCCTGAGCTTGCTACTTCGTTTGTCTCTGTTTTTAGGGGGACCACAGAAATCGTTACTGCCAATGCTATGGGTAGCAATATAGCTAATGTGCTTTTAGTTATAGGTATTTCTGCAGTATTAGCAAGAATGCTTAAGGTAGAAAGAGATTTAATAAATCTTGACTTGCCTCTATTGATAGCATCCATGATATTGATAAGTTTTATTGTTTTGGACGGTAGGGTGGTTTTTACGGAGGCAGTAATATTGATCTTAGCATATATAGTCTATGTTGCCTATACTCTAAAAAACAAAGAAACCCTTGAAGATGTTGTGACAAAAGAGGAGGTAGCTGAAGTTTCTAATATAAAACAAAGAAAAAGAGGCAAGATAAAGGGGGTCACTATTGTTTCTATTATAATTAGTGCGGTATTTATATATTTTGGAGCGGAGTTAGTTATAAAATCTTTAATCAATATTGCTGAGGTTGTTGGAATTGGTTCGGCGGTGATTGCTATGAGCGCTTTGGCTATCGGCACATCCCTGCCGGAGTTAGTAGTATCGGCTACGGCAGTTATCAAAGGAAAACACGAGATAGGAGTAGGGAATATTGTTGGCAGCAATATTTTTAACACTTTTATGGTCATTGGTTTGCCCGGCTTGTTTTCCACTTTAAGCATTGATCACAATACTTTATATATAGGCCTCCCCTTTATGATAGCGGCAACTATTATCTTTGCTTTCTCGGGAATCAGTAAAAAAATATATAATTGGGAAGGTATGTTTTATCTTCTGATTTTTGTTCTCTTTATAGGTAAACTTTTCGGTTTGTTTTAGTTGTAGTTTATAATTAATGTTATGAGAAAAGTTTTTTTTATTATTTTATCTTTTCTAATAGTTTTGGGGATAGGTGCCATATCTTCTTTTGCTTTTTTTGATATATATGATTTTTATTTGAGAAATCGTTATCCCCTAGCTTATGAAGATTATATCAATAAGTATTCTGCTGAATTTAGCCTCGATCCCGCTCTAATTGGTTCGGTTATATACGAGGAAAGCAGATTTAGGTCGGGTTCTATATCAGAAAAGGGGGCCATGGGACTAATGCAGATACTTCCTGAAACAGCGGTTTATATTGCAGAAAAAACTCATGATTTGTATTTTGACACCAAGAATTTGAATAATGAAGAAACCAATATTAAATACGGATGTTATTACTTGTCTTATTTATTTCATAAATATGACGATTTAGATAAAGTTTTAGCTGCTTATAATGCAGGTGAAGGGAATGTGGATAAGTGGATAGAGGAAGGTAAATTTGAGATTAAGTTTACAGAAACTAGTAATTTTGTAGAAAGGGTGATAAGGAGCAAGGCAATTTATGAAAAACTATATTTTGCCGAATAAGATGTTTTTTTGATATAATAAATAAAATTGTCACATTGATACAGTGTCACATTGTCTAATTTTTTAACAATGTAATAATGTGACAATGTAACAGTTGGTATATTACTAATTAATTTTCTTTAAGCATATTTATAAAAGATTAATAATAATCTGAGAAGGAGGTTTAATATGAAGCTAAATCCAAACGCTTTTGGTCTTGCCTGCGGACTGATCTGGGGTATTTTGATTGCTGCGATGACCTTAACCAATCTTTGGTGGGGCTATCCTAGTTCTTTAGTGAATTTAATAGGTGATGTTTATAGATGGGGTTACAGTACTAGTTATATCGGTGTTTTGGTTGGTTTGATATATGGATTTGCTGACGGATATATAGGAGGAGCCATTTTTGTTTTGTTATACAATAAACTCATAAAGAAATAATAGTTATCAATAAAAACAAATTGATGAAAGTAAAAATTGATACAAAGAAATGTATTGCTTGTGGTCAATGCGTGAATATTGCTCCTGACATTTTTGAATTAAGAGATGTTGAGGGAGAAATAAAAGCACAAATAAAAAAGGACGCAGAATTAAAGGGAAACAAGGATGCTGTACTTGATGCGGAAGAGGGGTGTCCTACTGGTGCGATTTTATTGGAAGAAGATAAATGTGGAGCAGAAAACAACAAATAGGTATAAATAAGCTTTTTATAGCCGAAATAAAGGTTTTTGTGTTGCAAAAAAACATAAAACCTTTTTTTATTGTTCTGTTGGCTTGTTTATCCTTTTCAAAAATTTTGACTTGTGGACATTGGGAAGGTATCATATAAGTGTGGATAGTGGATAATTCGTGTGGATCGATTGGTTATTATAATAAACAATATAAGATATTTTGAGTATAAATTTATAAGTAAAGTTGGTTCAATGTTGTATCTAGCATCTGATCATGCGGGCTATAAATTAAAGGAAATTGTAAAAGAATTCTTGGGTTTTCTTGAAGTGGAATATCAAGATTTGGGCACTAACGATGATAAGAGTGTTGATTATCCTGAGTATGCCAATAAACTAGCCAAGAGGATGGATAAGAAAAAGGATAAAGGCATTCTTTTTTGCGGGACAGGTGGAGGAATATGTATTGCAGTAAATCGCCATAAAGGAATAAGGGGTATCGTTGGGAATAACGAGCATGAAGTACTTTTGGGTAGAGCTCACAATGATGCTAATGTTCTGTGTCTGGGGGGAAGGCTCATAGGCGAAAATATGGCAAAGAAGTTGGTAAAGATATTTCTGGATACTCAGTTTTCTAAAGAAACAAGACACAAGAGGAGAATAAGAAAATTGGATAAAAAATAAGATGTTATCTTGCTAGCTTGCTATCTTGTTCTTTTTTTAACAAGATAACAATCTAATAAGATAATAATATTTTATGTTTCGCAAAATCATACCCGTAATATTGGCTGATGACATCAAGGATTTTAAGGAAAAACACGAAGTTATTTCCTCTTTTTCTGATGAAATTCAGATTGACATTGTGGATGGAGAGTTTGTGGACAACAAGACCGTAACACTTGAAGAAATAAATGAGCTAGATGAGGATAAAATATATGAAGCTCATCTTATGGTTAAAAACCCTCTAGAATATTTAGGGGAATGCAGGAGACTTGGTATAAAAAGAATAGCCTTTCATAGTGAGATTGAGGGTGATTTGGAGAAAATTATTGATAAAATAAAAGATCAAGGATTTGAAATAGTTCTTGCAATAAATCCAGAAACCAACATAGCTGATATGGATATGTATGCAAAAAAAATTAACAGGGTTCTCCTGCTTTCTGTCGAACCTGGCTTTGGGGGACAAAAAATGATTTCAGGGGTTTTGGATAAAGCAAAGAAACTTAGGGAAAAGTATGAAGATTTGATTATAGAGATAGATGGAGGGGTAAATGTTAATAATATAGGGGAAGTCTTCTCTTCTGGAGTAAATGTAGCTTGTATAGGAAGCGGGATTTTGAAGGCGAAGAATCCAAGGGAAGCGTGGGAAAGATTAAAGAAGTTTGAATAATAAATTATGTTTTTTCTTATTCTCAATTCTAATCAATGTCTAAAAAGAAAATTACCGAACTACAACAAAAAGCTAAAGAAATTAGAAGAGATCTGACCACTCTTCTCTACAAAGCTGGTTCTGGTCACTGGGGCGGATCTCTTGGTATGGCTGATGTTTTTAGTGTGCTTTTTTTTGGCAATATTCTGAAATACAATCCCAAAAAAAGCGACTGGAAAGATCGTGACCGATTTATTTTATCTAATGGTCATATCTGCCCTGTTTATTATACAGCTTTGGATCATGCAGGATTTTTTGGTGATAAAAAAATAAAACTAAGAAAGTTAGGATCTCCTCTTCAGGGACACCCTTCTCATTTACACTTAGATATGATAGAAACTTCCACCGGGCCATTGGGACAGGGGGTGGGAGTGGCAGTGGGTAAGGCTTTAGCCTTGAAGCTTAGGAAACAGAAACCCCCAAAGGTTTTTTGTATAACAAGTGACGGCGAACACGAAGAGGGCTCAACCTGGGAGGCAATAAGCAGTGCGGGGAAATTCAAACTCGATAATCTTGTATTTATCCTTGATAGGAATCATTTGCAAATAAGTGGGAGCACAGAAGATGTAGCAAATCTTGGCGATATTGGTGCTAGATATAAGAATTTAGGGTGGGAGGTATTCGAAGTAGATGGGCATAGCATAGCCAAGATTTTGAAGATTTTTACTCAAGTAAAAAAGCGAAACCATAAACCAAAACTGATAATTGCCAACACTGTGATGGGTAAAGGAGTAAGGTTTATTGAGAACGATTATCATTATCATGGAAAAGCTCCAAATGAGGAAGAATACGAGAGGGCGATGGAATTATTGGGGTGATAAGGGAATATAGGATTAAAGAAATAAGGAATCAAAGAAGCATTATTACGTAACTAGTTACGTAACTTTATCAAAATAAACTGTTATTATGAAGAAAGAATATATTAGGAAAGTAACAAGATGAATAATTATCTCAATCCACAACTTTTTTCTCAAGACATCGAACGCAAAGAATGCCGTCAGGGTTTTGGTGATGAAATTGTGGAATTAGCCAGAAAAAGTAAAAAAATAGTAGTTTTGGACGCGGATCTCGCTTCTTCTTTGCGTTTGGATGAATTCAAAAAGAGATTTTCCAATCGCTTTTTCGAAATGGGAGTCAGTGAAGCAAATATGATATCTGTAGCAGCGGGGATGGCACTGGAAGGATATATTCCTTTTACTTCTTCTTTTGCGGTCTTTACTCCAAATCAGGCTCTAGCACAAATAAGAATTTCTGTTGCTTACAACAAAGCTAATGTTAAAATTATAGGATCTCATGCAGGGATTACGACAGGTGCTGATGGAGCGAGCCATCAAGCGTTAGAAGATATTGCCATTATGAGATCAATTCCTAATTTTACAGTTATTGCACCTTGTGATTATTATCAAACAAGAAGGGCCGTGAGAGCAGCGAGTAAAATAAACGGACCAGTTTATATTCGTTTTGGTAGAAGCAAGGTCCCAGTTGTTACTACTGAAAAAACTCCTTTTAGAATTGGCAAAGCTCAGGTATTAAAAGAAGGAGTGAACGGGACAATTTTTGCCCATGGGGAGTCAGTATATAGAGCCTTGATTGCTGCTGAAGTTTTAAAGCAAGAAAAAGGATGGAGCTTTTCGGTGATAAATGTGCATACCATAAAGCCATTAGACGAAAAAACTATCCTAAAATATGCCAAGAAAACCAAGGTTTTTGTAGTAGCTGAGGACCATCAAGTTGCAGGAGGATTGGGCAGTGCAATATCAGAATATTTGTCTCAGAATTATCCTATTCCTATGGAGTTTGTGGTAATAAAGGATAAATTTGGAGAAAGCGGAGAGAGCAAAAAACTTATCGACAAATTTCATATAGATATAGAAGATATAGTGGAGGCATGTAAGAGAGTTTATGAGAGGAAAAAGTTTTAGGAAAATTTTTAATTTTTTAATTTTATGGTTTTTAAATAATGTTATAATTTCTAACTTTTTAAAAATTTAAGAATTAAGATTTATTTATAAAATTCAAAAATTACAAAATTAAAAATTTTATATCAAAATACTACTAACACTTCAAATATGAAAAAATATGACCTAATAATAATCGGTGCTGGCCCCGCTGGGCTTACAGCTGGTATATATGCTGCGAGAAGAGCTTTGAAAACCCTTGTTTTATCTATGGATGTTGGTGGTCAGGTGGCTTCTACTCCTGATATAGAGAATTATCCTGGGTTTGAGATGATTTCTGGAGCAGACTTGTCGGGGAAAATGATGGAACAGGCAAAAAAATTCGGTGTGGAAATCAAAGTAGATGAAGAAGTGCAGGAACTGAAGAAGGAAAAAGACATCTATATCGCGAAAACGAATAGTAGCAAATACGGTGCGGAAGCAATAATCTTGGCTTTTGGGAAGAA
>Ga0190359_1002610_pt1 | contig 10677 bp, 9 predicted proteins | sample 48721823_MG_FD_161269 | JGI IMG/M metagenome (GOLD analysis project Ga0190359, IMG submission 161269) | Hydrothermal vent microbial mat bacterial communities from Southern Trench, Guaymas Basin, Mexico - 4872-18-2-3_MG | ecosystem: Environmental > Aquatic > Marine > Hydrothermal vents > Microbial...
TCATAGCAATCTGGTTATAAGCAAAATAATTCTGAAATTCCTCTTCGGTAATGAAAAGTAAAGGTATTAACGGAATTTTTGAGCCAATATATCCATATTTAGGTCTATATTTCTTAAGTTTTACTTTATCATTTCTGGGACAAACCTCCTGGCAAGTAGTACATCCATATAATCTATCCCCCCATTTTTCCCGAAAAGCTAAAGGTACTTTCATTGGTCTTTCAGAAATATATTGTAAGCATTTAGTGCGATCAATTATGTAGGGAGAAACTATGGCCTTAGTTGGACATAAATCCATACATCTAGTACAATCACCACAATCTTGTTGAAGAGGCTCATCTGTTTCTAATTCCAGTTCAGTTATAATTTCTCCTAAAACTACCCAGGAACCAAATTTTTTGGTAACAATTATTCCATGTTTCCCATACCATCCTACTCCAGCCCGTTGAGCAATCGGTTTTTCTACTAAAGAGACATAACAAGATTTATTTTTAGATCTATATTTAAAATTAGTTTCCTGATCTATAAAATCAATTATTTTTTTTAGTTTTAATTTTACCTCATAATAGAAATTGCCCACGTTATATTTAGCAATTTTCCCATAAAGTTGTTCTTTGTCTTGAATATCTTCTGTCTCTTCTATCAAATAAGACTGAGCCACACTAATTATCGATTTTGCTCTTTTTAAAATGCTTTTTGGATTACATCTTCTGCTAATTTTTTTCAGATTTAATTGATTTTCGGCTGGGGAAATATATTTTGATTTATAATAATTGTCTTTAGGAATATAGCCTTTTTCTATATTTTTTATAATTTGCTTTTCTGTTTCTGGAAAAGCTTCGGCATTGGTAATCCTAACCACGTCTAAACCTATTTCTTCTCCTAATTCTTTTATCTTTGAAACTAATGACATGATTTAATTCACCGATTCTCCAATTAAGATAAAAAAGAAGATGCAAGTTGCAAGTTACATCTTATTTTTACTTTATCTTTTCTTTACTAAATACTAACGACTATCCACTATATACGATCTTTCTAGCTGCGATAGCTGCTCCTAATGCACCTACTATTTGAGGTTCTTCAGGAACATAAACTTTTACCTTTAACCTCTTTTTTAGGGCATGCACCATTCCCATATTTTTCGCCACTCCACCAGTTAAAGTAACACTATTTTCTAATCTTAATCTATTAGCCATACTACAAATTCGATTAGAAATGGCCTCGTGCAATCCTCTAATAATATCTTCTTTAGCATACCCCTCAGCAATCAAAGAAATTACTTCCGACTCGGCAAATACCGTACACATACTACTTATGGATATTTTCTTCTTCGACTTCAAAGATTCTTTCCCCAATTCTTCTGTCTTTACCCCTAAAGCCTGAGCCATAACTTCCAGGAATCTACCTGTTCCTGCAGCACATTTATCATTCATAACAAAATCAATTACTCGCCCATCCTGGTCTACACTTATCACTTTACTATCCTGTCCACCAATATCAATAACTGTCCGGGTATCAGAATTTATCCAACTTGCCCCTAAGGCATGGCAGGTAATTTCAGTGATAGATTTATTGGCAAAAGGCACATTTATTCTACCATAACCAGTAGCAACTATAGCTTGCAGGTCTCTAAAATTATTCCCTGTCCTTCTAAGAGTTTGCTCTAAACAATCTTTAGTCAATTTATTTACATCTGTGCCAGTAGGTATAATGGTAAATCCTTTTATTTCATTCTCTTCAAAGATAACTACTTTAATAGTCAATGAACCTATATCTAATCCCGCTACAATCATTTTGACTCTTCCTTTTCTTTAAAAAAATTATATTTTTATGAGAGCATCTCCAGGAATGCTTCAATTCTGGTTCGGGTTTGGCCTTTAGAATAATTACGATAATCAGCTCCATCTCCATCCATTATTAACATTGGCACTCCTTTCTTTTGCAAAAAATCTTTTATAATATAGGCACCCCCGCAACTTTGGCGACACCCTCTTTGAGAGAAATGAATCACTCCATCTATCTTATATCTCTTTACTAAATCATACACCGTTTTTATTCTTCTCTCTATGGGACCTATCCCAAAATTAGAAGTTATTTTTTGAGCTAAACTCTCCCAGGGTCTTTGGGGGTCTAAAACCGACCAATAGACATAACTTACTTCTTCGAAGGAGATTACTGCCCTATTTTCTCGGAGATTCTGCATTATTTCATTTTGATAATAGGGTCTTATCTGATGAAGCCAAAGAATTCTATGCCTCTCTTCTTTTATTGCGCCAATCCCCTGGTCAACCTTTTCTTTAATCTCTTGATACAAAGTTCGGTAAAATTCCCATCCTCTTTCTGTCCCTAAAGAAGAGAAAAACATATATAAGATATATGCCATAGCATCCCAACCTGATAAAGGAGAAGGGATATTTTCTCGCAATTTACTGATTTTTATGATATATTCTCTGGTCTGATTAGATAAATCAAAGGCATAGTTTAATCTTTTATTATCTAATTGCTTACCAGTAATTTCAGCTATTTTATGGGCAATTTCTTTTAATTGGGAAATAATATATTTCTGGGAACTTAAATTATTATAATATGGAGTATCTATCAAATAATGTCCGCAATTATAATATTTACTTATATTATGAAAAAATTTAGTAGAGCCATCACATAATTGAGAACTGGAAATGATTAAATCTGGCTTAGGGAACCAGTCTTTTAAAGTTAAGCCAGTTGCTATCCGATAAAATGAACACAAGTCAGTGGTATAAAATTTTGATTCAGCGGTCTCTATAAAATAACTGGCTAAACCCACAGAAGCCAATACACCAGAAATGAGCTCAGGGTAAATAGGCATAAGGTCAAGGGCATACAATAGTTCAGAAGGTGTATAAATATTAGTCCAAACTACTAATTTTCGTTTTTTACAGGCCTCTTTTAGTTGATAAAAAAGGAAATCTAACCAAAGTTTAAAACTTTTTGAACTTTTTCTAAAATATATCTTTGAACCTATATTGCCAATTTTATAAGTATTAGAATTTCTAGCTATCTTTTTTACTAATACAGACTTAAAATTATTCTTATAATTATCTGGCAAATTCTAATACCTCCAAAAAAGCTTGAATTCTGGTCTTTATCCTCCCTGAATTGCTGGGAACAAATTCTCCTTCTAAGCAAAGACTGGGAATTTTATATCTTTGTAACTTTTCCCTTATCAAAGGCAATTCAAACATAGAAGTATCGCAAAATTTTAGATTATAAAAAATTACTCCCTTTACCTGGTAATCTTTAATAATTTTTAAAAGATATTCCCATCTCTTTTCTAAATTCATCATTCGGGGGCAGGAAATCTTATTTAAATAATATTCAGCTAATACTCTAAGAGGATCACTATTTATCTGTTCCATTTTAGAAATTTTACTTTGGTCTTGAAACCAGCGATTCCCGGTGCACATATCTACAAATACTACTTTCCCGCCATAATCTTCTATCACCTTTGCCATACTTAAGTCATCCATAACCGTTCCAGTAATAAGAATTTTAGATTTATTCTTAATCTGGGAGGCTTCAGATAAAATATTCTCTTCCTTTTTTAAATTTTTCAAAAATTTCTCTAAACGTAGATTATACTCTTCTTGGGGAAAAATCATACTCCCCTTGACTATTTGCAGAAATTCCACAGCTGATAAAGAAATCTTTCCTTTTACATATAAGTCAGACAATTTAGCCAACAATTTACGGTTTTTATTGCAGACCAAGATTGCTTGAAAGAGCAAGTCTTTAGATATCTTTATCTTGAATTTTTCTTCTAACTCATTTATTAGTAATTGAAGATTATCCTGATAATATTTAACAGCTTTCGCAGAATCATCTCGAGGTAAATCTAATAAATAGATAAAACTTCCTTGAACATAATGTCTCCAGGCATCATAAAGTCTGCGCATAGCATCACAAGAATTTACTATTATTAAATTATCTGCATATTTTAGTCTTTTTTCCAGCGCCTCTCCCAGACAACTGCGAACATAAGGGCAAAAATTACTATCCAAATATGAATTAGCCATAGATGGATCTGCTTGTGGCATAATTCTATAAGGATAAAATCCAGCAGCTATAATTATTTCAATAGGAGTATAAGTGCATAACCAGGCCATTATCGGTTTTCTGACAGATTCGAAAATTCTCTCTTTATGTTGAATATAATCTAAAAATTCATTCTTCATCATTTTATTATCTGGCTATTTCTTTTTAAAAGCCTGAATCATAATAGTAATGCCTACAGCAATTAAAATTAGGGGCCATAGTCTATTCCAATCTACCCAGGGGAAAAAACTGTTTAGTAAAAAGATTAAACCTATAACTATTATAATTATGCCCCCTAAAATCCTTTTATTCTTTTCTGACTTGTGGTAAGGTTCTTCTGATGATTCAAAATGTTCTCTAACTTCTTTTACCACATTCTCAGTACCTTTCTTAATCTTCTCTTTTAATTTTTCCCTCTTTTCAAAATCCTCGTCAGAAACTTGTTCTGGATTTTTGGGGATTATAATCCAGGCAATAATATAGGCAACAACTCCTGCTCCCCCTAAAAGAACAATTAATACTGCCAGTAATCTTACTAAAGTAGAATCAATTTCAAAATATTCGGCAATTCCCCCACATACACCGCCAATCATATAGTCTTTTCTTGATCTATAAAGCTTCTTCTGCATAATTAAATTTACCTCCTTTCAATTTAGTCGTTAGTGAATAGTGAATAGTCGTTAGTATTTAGTTAGCTAGTTAAATGGTTTGTTGGTTAATTAGTTTAGTATTAATTCTTTAACCTTCTAATTCCTCAACTAGTTAACCAGGTAACCAGGTAACTATTTAACTTCTTACTTGCTACTCATTACTTGTTACTTCTTTACGCTCTACGCTATCTTTTGTATCCAATCATCCTCAAAAATTCTTTTCTCTCTTGAACATCCTTATCTGTTTCTATCCCCTTCGGTGATAAACCATCAATTACTCCCAGTACTCCTCTCCCTAAATCAGTTTCAGCAATTATTACTTCAACTGCATTGGCAGTAGCACAGAATATAGAACATATTTCTGGACAATTTTTTATAGCATTTAATACATTTATAGGATATGCATCCTTCAAAATAATTACAAAAACATGCCCTGCCCCAATAGCTTTTACATTTTTTATGGCTAAGTTTTTTAACTCTGGCTCATTTCCTTCTGCCCTCACCAAGCAAGGACCAGAAGCCTCATTAAAAGCCAGTCCAAATTTTACTCCCGGTACAGCAGTAACCATTATTTCATAAAGATCTTCTGCAGTTTTAATAAAATGAGTCTGACCGATAATAATATTTGCCTCCTCAGGAAATTCCATTTTTACTGTTTTCAATTCCATTTATCTTACCTCCTATTTTAAATATTTTAAAATTATTCACTCTCTGCCTCTTTCCTACTCCCCTCATTTTTATGGGTGCAAAAGACAGAAATAATCTTTTTGTTTTACCAGGACTTAGTGTATCTATATTTAAACATCTTTCCCCCCGTTCTTTCAAGATATAAAAAATAATTTTTCTCTCTTATTATCTTATCTTTTCTGTTATGATATAATTGTTTATATTTTACCACAGTTTGCAAAAAATATTTAGTATTAGATTAGGTAACACTATACTTAAGGAGGCTTTAATGAATTTTTGGGCTAAAATCCGTCAATCTTTATTTATCGAACAAAATGTTTCTGTATTATCAATAACCATTCTGTTTATCCTAATAGCCTTTTTCAGTTGGTATCCTGTTCTTCCTATTTATCTTCAAGAATTAGGAGCAAATGATTTTCAGGTGGGATTTTCCTACACCTTACTTACTCTCTCTTCTACTCTAATGCAATTTTTAGGAGGAATGCTCTCTGACTATTTTGGCCGTAAGATGCTAATAGTTTTCCCGAGTTTTGTCTTTCCTATCTTATATTTTTTAGCTGGTAATTCTTCTAATTGGATTATCTTAATATTTTTTCTCACCATCGCTAACAGCTTGAGTGCTCTTCAATTACCCTCTTTCTATTCCCTGATTGCTGAATCTGTACCCAAAAATAAGAGAGGTATAGCTTTTAGCAGGTTTGAACTATTTGTCATTTTAGGAATTACCCTAGGACCAGCCATAGGAATGGTGTTGATTCCTCGAATAGAAATGAAGTATTTGTTTTATCTTACTTCTCTGGTTACCTTTTTATGTGCTCTGGCCAGAATGTTCTGGTTAAGGGAAACTCATCATTATCGTAAAAAAATCAATAAAATTAATTCTTTTAAAAAATTATTTAATAAAAAGATGTGGCTCATCATCTTAGCCATTTCTTCCCTCTTTCTATTATTTAATCTTACCACTAATGGACCTTTTATCTCTTTATATGCCAAGGAAGTAATGAATTTAGATAAATCTAAAATCAATTTGCTCTTTGCCTTAGGAGGGCTTGCGGCAGTTATTTATAGTCTTGGGGGAGAAAAAATTATTGATAAATGGAGCAGTAAAAAAGTTCTATTAGGCAGTGCTTTAGGGCTGGGGATATTTGTAATCTTATGGGGCTTAAGTTCTAATTTGTGGTCAGCAATTGTTTTATTTGCCATATTCTCCATTTTTTCCCAGAGTTGTCATATTGCTTATGATTCATTTTTGGCTGATATTACTCACCAAGAATCAAGAGGACTGGTAATTGGTTTTATCGGTACCTGTACTGGTTTGATCGGATCTCTTGGACCTTCCCTGGGAGGGTATTTAAAGTTCCAGTTTGGTCCTCTATCACCCTTCTGGGCGGGATTGATATTTGCTTTAGCAACCTCTTCTTTATTAACAAAGGTGAAAGATTAAAAAAAATTATTTCCTCTTAATTATTTTTTCTTTCCTACCCTCAAAACTACCATACCAGGTTAATTAGTGGTAAAATAAATAGGGAAAAATCTTTTAATATCTAACGAATATTAAATTTAAGCAGCGGTTCTGATTAAAGGCAACATAAATGCAAAAAAATATTTTTATTGGCACAAGTGGATATAGTTATAAACACTGGGCGGATGGAGTATTTTATCCTCCTGAAATTTCTTCAGCAAAATGGTTAGAGTATTACTGTCAATTTTTTGATACTGTAGAATTAAATATAACTTTTTACCGCCTTCCCAAAAAAGAAGTCTTTAAAAGATGGTATGAACGTACTCCAGATAATTTTACATTTGCAGTAAAGGGAAGTCGTTTTATTACCCACATAAAAAAATTAAATAATTGTGAAGAACCTTTAGAACTATTTTTCTCTTATGTTCAGGAATTAAAGAAAAAATTGGGGGCAGTTTTATGGCAACTTCCTCCTAATCTTCACTTTGATGGGAAAAGAATAAGTTATTTTTGTCAATTATTAAGAAGTTTTCGTATTTCCTCAAATATCCCTCAAACTTTCGAATTTCGCCATAAAAGCTGGTTCTGCCCAGAACTTTTCAATATACTGCAAGATTATAATTTTTCCCTCTGCATAGCACACTCTAAACGCTGGCCTTATATAGAAAAAACGACCGCTAATTTCCTATACCTCAGATTTCATGGCGGGGAAGAATTGGATGGCTCTAATTATTCAGATAGAGAACTTAAATATTGGGCAGATAAAAGCAAACATTGGCTCGAAGAAGGAAGGAGTATCTACGCTTATTTTAATAATGATGCTTATGGATACGCAATAAAAAATGCCCTAAAATTTAAAGAATTATTAGAAATATATAGATAAAAAATAAACAATGGTCCAATTCTTCCTATCTATACAATCTGGGTTAAATGAACTGGTTAATCATCTTATCAAAAGGAGAAAATTATGCGAACTGGAACTGCTAATCTACCTTTACATTACGGTAAAGCTCCCCGATGGCTTTTTCAGAGAATGAAAGAATTAGCTCGCCTTATTACCATCTTTGTAATAAGTGAATATGGACCTGAAGAGATGCTACAGAAACTTTCTGACCCTTTCTGGTTTCAAGCTTTGGGATGTGTATTAGGTTTCGATTGGCACTCCAGTGGAATTACTACTACCGTCTGTGGAGCCCTAAAAGAAGGTATAAAGGGAATAGAAAAAGATTTAGGTTTATTTGTGGCTGGAGGTAAAGGAGGAACTTCTCGCAAAACTCCTTCAGAAATCGAACAAGTGGGAACTTATCTTAACCAAGACCCTTCAAAACTTATCTACGCCAGTAAAATGGTGGCTAAAGTGGATAGCTCTGCCCTTCAGGATGGCTATCAACTCTACCATCATTGTTTTTTCTTTTCTAAAAATGGTTTATGGACAGTTGTACAACAGGGAATGAATACCTCTACCCGTTATGCCCGAAGATATCACTGGTTAGGGAAAGAAGTTAAAGACTTCGTCTGTGAACCTCATTCAGCAATATGTTGTGATAAGAAAGGCAAACCTTTAAATATGATTGCCCAGAAAAGCAAAAAAGCCAGAGAAGTAACTACTTTACTAGCTAAAGAAAAACCTGAAGGACTAATAGCTGAAATAAAAAAATTACAAAATCTGAATTTACCTGCTCATCACCAGGTCTTAGTAAGAGATATAAATCCAGAAAGATTGAATAAAATATTTTTAACCACTTATGATAAGCAACCGAAAAACTTCGAAGAATTGTTGGGAATAAGAGGAGTAGGTCCCAAGACTATCCGAGCCCTTAGTTTGATTTCTGAATTAATTTATGGTACTGCCCCCAGTTTTAATGACCCAGTAAGATACAGTTTTGCCCATGGAGGGAAGGATGGACACCCTTATCCAGTAGATAGAAAAAATTACGACCTTTCTATCAATATTTTGAAAAAAGCTATTAATGCATCAAAGATCGAGCAAAGTGAAAAAATTAAAGCCATTAAAAGATTACATAATTTTTATCCAGCTTGATTTTTCATAATTTTTACTTTAAACTAAAAACTGATAACTAAAAATTTGTTTTTCAAAAATCAAGGAGAGTAAGATGGCCAAAATAGATAAAAATGAAGCAAAAAGATACAAAGCCGTATTTTTTGATTTCGGAGGAACTTTAATGGATGCAGAAAGCGATAATATCGCCCATCTATATATGATGGAAGATATTATTCAAAGATACAATCTTTCTATTCGCCCAGAAGATTTAGTTACTAAATATAATTCCTTCCTCTTTACCAAAGAAATGACTCTATTAGATTGCGACCCAGAAGATAAATCCTTTACCCCTCTTCGCGAGTCCAGCAAAAAAGCTTTTAGAGGAATACTTTCAGAATACAATATAAACCCCTCAGAGGAAGACTACTCCTGGTTTAAAAAAATATATTTTGAAAATCATAAAAAATATGTAAAATTATTCCCCGAAACCCTCGAAATTATCAAAAAGCTTAGAAACCACAAATCTATTCATATAGGGGTTATCAGTGATATAGATAATGATTATCAAGATTTTCAATTCAAGGTCTTTGGAATTAAAGAGATGTTTGACTCTATTACCACTTCAGAAGAGGTAAAAACTTATAAGCCAGAACCAAAAATCTTTCAAGTAGCCTTAAACAAAGCTGGTTGTCGGGGAGAAGAATCAATTATGGTAGGTGATTCTTATAAAAAAGATATTATCGGAGGGAAAAATATGGGGATGACTACTATCTGGATGAATAAATTCTCCGCAGATGATACTGATAAGGATAAAGCAGACTTTATAGTAAAAGACTTAAAAGAAATATCACCGATCCTCGACAAACTTATAAGGTCGTCAGGGGAGTAAACTCCCCTGAAACCCCTCTACAACTTTGCTTGCTCCTTTACCATTAGATAACCTCAACTCTATTTCTACCTTTTCGCTTAGCCAAATAAAGAGCTTGATCTGCTTTATATATCAAACCTTGTGGAGAGATGACCTCCCGAAAGCAAGAAGTTACCCCTAAACTTAAAGTTAATTTTGTTTCAGCAGGGTAATCCTTATCCTTATTATTTATAAATTTATATTCTTCAACTTTAAGCCTTATTCGTTCAGCTATTTCCTGGGCTTGCTTTTGCTTAGCCTCAGGGAGAATAATAATAAATTCCTCACCACCATACCTTCCTACTATATCCACTTCCCGAACATTACTTTTTAAAATATTGGCTACACTTTTTAGAGCCTTATTTCCTTCTGGATGTCCAAAGGTATCATTATATTCTTTAAAATGATCTATATCTGCCATAATCAAAGCTAATGACCGTTCATATCGCTGAGCTCTTCTTACTTCTTCTTCTAAATGCTCCTTCAGATATCTAAAATTATAAAGACCAGTTAGCTCATCAGTAATAGCTAAATTCTTCATTTTCTGATGTAATCGGGCATTCTGAATAGCTATAGCTACAGGAACAGAAAGAATGGAAAGCAATCTAAGGTCATGCTCATCAAAGGCACTGAGTTTTCTGCTCTCTACGTTAAAGACTCCAATTATTTCACCTCCTGCCTTAAGGGGAACAGTTATTTCTGAACGAACCTCTTTTGTTGAACAAATATATCCTTCAAATTTAGTAACATCAGGAACCACTAAAGGCTTGCCGGTAACCGCTACTCTTCCGGTAATTCCCTCTCCTAATTTTATGCGAATATTTCTTCTGCTCTTAGCTGAATATCCATCTGTCGCAGCAAAGTAAAGGTTCTCATTCTGCTCATCCAATAAGAG
>Ga0190359_1002611_pt1 | contig 10675 bp, 7 predicted proteins | sample 48721823_MG_FD_161269 | JGI IMG/M metagenome (GOLD analysis project Ga0190359, IMG submission 161269) | Hydrothermal vent microbial mat bacterial communities from Southern Trench, Guaymas Basin, Mexico - 4872-18-2-3_MG | ecosystem: Environmental > Aquatic > Marine > Hydrothermal vents > Microbial...
CGGAAGCGTAGTACTCATGTTCTCCCCAGTCAAAACCGAGCCAGCGAACATCCTCCTTGATAGCGTCGATATACTCATGCTCCTCTTTACTGGGGTTGGTATCATCCATGCGCAGATGATATTCGCCGTCGAACTCCTCTGCAAGACCGAAATCAATACATATCGCCTTTGCATGCCCGATATGTAAATACCCGTTCGGCTCAGGAGGAAACCGGGTAACCACACGACCGTCCCATTTATTGGTCCTGATATCCTCCTTGATTATCTCCCGTAAAAAATTGGGAGCCCGCTCTTTGCCATTCTCAGATACTGTGTTCGTGCCCTCTGTTGACATAGTGTTTGATCCTGTCAGATTTATCTGATTTTAGTTTGTCAATAGTCACTGTCATCGTCTGCCATTACGATAAAACATTTCAAATTACTGCCTGTTCTCAAGCCATGTTACCGCACTTTTCATTCTCCGAACAACGGTCTCTTTTCCCAGCAGCTCGAGCAGCTCGAACAGGCCGGGTCCGAAGCTGACACCACTGACCGCCAGCCGGGTCGGATGAATCAGCTTGCCCCCCGAAAGTCCCGATTCCTCAGCATACGCACGGTACACATTTTCCAGCGCAGCTTCTTCAAAGCTGTCCAGGCCTTCCATACGCTCCGTCAGTATCCGCAGTACCGCAACCGCGCCCTCTTTCCAGTGCTTTTTCACCGCTTTCTCATCATACGTCTCCGGGTCCCGGAAAAAATAGCGGGCATTTTCCGCCAGCTCAGTTATTCGCTTTGATCGATCCTTGAGAAGCGCGACAACACTCCTATAGTACTTTCTGTCCTGTTCATCCTGCGTGATATAGCCAAGCTCCCTCCACTGCGCTACCACTTCGTCAAGAATAGAATCGACACTTTTCTCCTGCAGGTACAGGCCGTTCATCCAGTCAAGTTTCTTCTCGTCAAAAACCGACCCTTTCGGTGATATACGTTCGAGAGTAAATGCCTCGGCAATTTCATCCTTTGTCATTTTCTCCCGATTATCACCCGGTGCCCAGCCGAGGAGTGCAAGAAAATTAAACAGCGCCTCGGGAAGATAGCCGCTCTGTTTATAATCCATAACCGATGCCGCGCCTTTTCGTTTGGAAAGCTTCCCGCCGCCGGATGAGAGAATTACCGGCATATGGGCAAACAGCGGCGGCGTCCAGCCGAAAGCCTCATACAACAGTATATGCCGCGGTGTGGAGGCTATCCATTCATCACCCCGCAGAACATGGGTGATTGCCATGAGATGATCATCAACCACATTCGCCAGATGGTAGGTCGGGTACCCGTCCGATTTCAATAAGACCAGATCGTCGAGCATATCACTCCGGCAGGTAATGTCGCCACGGATACCATCGTTAAAGGTAACTTCACGACCCAGCGGCACCTTCAGCCGCACCACATGGGGCGTTCCTGCCGCCAGTTTTTCCTCCACTTCCGTATCGGACAATCCCCGGCAATGACGATCATACCCGGAAGCATGCGCCGACTTTGCCCGCTGCTGCTCTTCACGAATTTTCTGCAGTCGCTCCGGAGTACAGAAGCACCGGTAGGCATGGCCGCTTTCTAACAATTTATCGGTGTGTTTCTTATATATCTCGGTACGCTCGGATTGAAAATAGGGACCATAATCACCGCCCGTTTCAGGGCCCTCATCCCAGTGAATACCGAGCCACCGCAAACTGGTAAAAATTTCTTCCAGGGCACCCTCCTGAAACCGGTTACGATCGGTATCTTCGATGCGCAGAACAAAGGTGCCGTTATGGTGCTGTGCAAAGAGATAATTAAATAACGCTGTTCTCGCGCCGCCGACATGGAGATATCCCGTTGGTGACGGTGCGAAACGGACACGAACTTCAGATGCCATACAATCTGTCCCCGTTAAATAAGAAAAAATAAGATGGTTAAAAATACGTTATGTGGTGAAGAAGAGAAACCGTCAGAATAACATCCCCCGCAATATATCAGATTTACCATGGTATTCGAATGAACCGATTGTCAGAAAAGGAAACGGTGTTCAGACATGGTGACAGCGCATGGCGAAGATATCCGTTTAGTTGTTAATGAATAAACGGAGACACTGAACAAGTATCAGCCGTTTTATAACGTCGTTAAAAATGAGATGCTTTACAATAGATTAATTATCGCGAGGTAAGTTTGGTAACCGACAATTTTCTCTGCATGCTTGCCCGTGCACGCTCCCCGAAAATCCCGGCGAATTCATCAAAGGTATTCCGCATGAATTCTTCGCGTCCCTGGTTCAACTTTCTGAACTGTTTCAACTCATTCCGTTTTTTCACATACTGCCCCATACAGCCGTAGATATGCGCTTTTAATATGTGGATTATTGAAATCCGGGGGCATTCACATTCACGCTCACTGAGGAAATGCAGCGCCTCTTCGAAACGCTCCTCTTCACACATATGGTACGTCCAGATAACAAGGTCCAGCTTGACCAGCTCCTTATCCGCGTGGATAAGTCTGCGCCGGAGTAATTCAACATCAAGGTCAGGATTGCGCTTTTTGTAATGGGTGATGAGTTTATGTAATGCCTGAATGTTGTCAGAATCGCGGGCAAGAAGATTTCTGAGAATCTCCTCGACCTGATCGTACCGGCATTGCTTCTCATACATGTCAGCCAGAAGGAGATAGGTATAATAATTTCCCGGCGAGACCGCTATCTCCTGCTCGAGACTCTTTATCGCATTCTCCGTATCTCCCAGACTAAGATAGGACATGGCAAGACTGTGATACGGGACATCATAGGAGTCATCAACAACAATTGCTTTTTTAAACCATTCAATACTTTCGACAAAACGCTCGGCCACCTGGCAGAATTCCCCGGTGAGCAGGTATATATCAGCCAGATCCCTGGTATTCTCCTCATTCTTATTTTCCATCCGCTCAAAAAACGCACTGAGATGAGCAAGTTCTTCAATAGCCGCCTCAACGTTTCCCTCAACACACTCCTCATACCCCTTGTCCTCGATCAGCTCTGCAAGATCTTCGTACGGATAGGAGTAGTCAGTCACCAGAGAACACAATTTTTTCAGGGAACATCGTGTCGGATCATGTACTTTCTTCCGTACAGCATACATACCGCCTCCACGCTTTTTATCCGTCAAAATCACCCGACACCTTTACTTTTAAGAAATACTCATCCATTCTACCTGTTGTGCTTTAATGATACCCTTACCGCATATACAGCGTCAACACTCTTTTCGCCCTGTCTCAGGGTGATAAAGATTTCTCTTGACAACTGTTTTATTTTACCAGTATTTAAAAACGCTGTCACCGGTTTGACCATACGCGATGCCATGGGTATACTGCGCGGTGCGGACAATGCCGCAACCATGTATCTGAAATCAAGAACTGAAGCTGATTTGCGGAGAGAATTTGTACCGGTGGTATCATCGGCAATACAGAAAGTGAATGTCACCAGATACTGGACTCCTGTTGCCAACACGTATAATAAGGTGGCAAAACTGACCGGCGGATCCCAGGTAAATCCTGACCTCGATGAGTATATCACTCAGAAAGCGCTTGACGGGCTGTTCTTTCTCATTGCACTGGAAGAGCGGAAAATCAGATAAGATCAGGCTGCGCGGGTGACTGAGATTTTACGTAAGGTGTTCGGATCGAAACAGTAGAATAGTTTTCCGGAAATAGTAATTAGTTCCTGTTAACGATTCATAAATCGTCCTTGTCTCTTTACTTCGCAATTCGCTAATCGTTATCCACTCACCCACTAACGACTCACTACTATCTTTTCATTCTACGAAATGTATACAAAAGGTCAACAGAAATGAATAAAAACCAGGCAATATCGAGTATCTTCTGCGTATATTATATTACAGGCCATTATATTCATAATGGTAGAAATATCCCCCGAGCACAACTTCCCAACGATCGGATGCTTGCCCGGGATGACATCCGTAAATATGGATATGTATTGAATTCTATTATGTTTGCCCATATAATTAAAAGGTAACTGAGTAACTGACAAAAAAAACGGCGAGTATATGCAAAAATCGGAGAAACCTAATAACAATAGTCCATTAGTATACGTCGGCTTTCCAATCGGCACTTTTATTACACTCTTTTTCTTATTGCTCTCTATATCCGGCTCTGTAACTGCCCGGAATCCCACACCCCAGGAAATTGCCGCTGACTGGAAGGACCTTTCTTTAGGGCATGACGGTAAGATTGTCTACCTGACCAGGGAGAGTGACGAAGTGATGGTTATAGATCTGTCTGACGGTGTTGCACACAAAATCGGTGATTTTGCGGTGGCAAAAACCAGCTTCGGTATCAGTGGGTCGGTCAAATGGTCACCGGACGGCAGGCGGATAACTATGCAGAACGACAGTACGGTCAAGGTGATGAACGCAGACGGCTCAGGCGTGACAACCGTTGCAGATGCTGTGCTGAAGTGGGATCTCATTGTGAACAGTTGGAGCGGTAACGATAAAATCGTATACAGTATCGGGGATACGATCATGCGTGCCGAGCTTGCGGCAGACAACAGTGTAGTTGCAACCGAGGTACTGGTGAGCGATCCGCCCGTCGGCGGCAGGGGGTATTGCTCGGTAACCATGAGCGGTGATTACCTGGCGTATATAGATATGCTGGGGAACCTTGCCAATAAGGGCGGCCACCGACCGCTGGTCCTGCATGTACCGACCGGTGAGCTGCGTGATATGGTTCCCCGCGACTCTGACGGCTGCCAGCTCAGGATAAAACCCGACGGCTCGGGAACGGTCATGTACTGCGAGTGGACTCATTACCGCGCGGCAAAAGTCAAGAACTGGGACGGCGTCCTGATTGACTCAATACCGATTATCAAGGACCCGGTTGACAACAATGCTATCCAGCATATGCGCTGGTCAAACGATACTGCGTTCATGACGGTTATGGGTGCGCCAACGGAGCCGAAACACGCCTGGATTGTGCGGAACGCGGACAAGGAGTATATGTATCTGGGAGATGCGCTCTATCACCCCGATTTATGGGTCAATCCCGATTGCGGCGTCTCCCATCAGGTAGCCGGTTTACACGGCACAAACCCGATTACCGTTACCGAACTCTCCAACGGCGCAATACAAATCACCGCTCATCTACACACCGGTTATACGGTCCGGCTGTACAATGCCGGAGGTGTGCTGCTCTTCTCCGCCACCTCCGACGGCACGCGTCCCTGTATTGTTCCCCGGCCCAAACTCACCCGGGGATTGTATATTATCATCCTGCAGACTGCTGAACATATGTTTATCTATAAAACACCGCTACTTGAAAAATAATCACCAGTAAGGAGATATAACCGTGAACTATGGTGTAAAACTTCATGCAACCCTGCCGATATTTCTTTTTCTGCTACTACCCGGATGTAATGATACGTCGGGCCCTGGCGATACCGACCCGAAGGTGAAAACAATAGTATTGTCTTCACCGAATCAGGGTGATGTCTATTATCCCGGTGACACCATACACATTTCCTGGGAATATAAAAACTGCATCGACACCATTGATACGGCTTTTATGACCGTCACGGACCTGTCCCTCAACGGCGGACTCGATTTCGTGCCGATAATTTACAGGTCGGTTATACATAAAACAACTGCTGCAGATACATTCTGGATTGTCCCTGACGACTCCGCCTATTTCACGGCCGAAGCCCGTATACGTGCCTACGAATACAATGAAACGAGTGTCACCACCATGTCCGGTATTTTTACTATTGAGGATTCGGGTGGAAGAGAGAACGTGAGAGATGGAAAGGCGGAGTATTGGAATGACGGGTAAAGAAAAGAGAATCCGGAGTGCGGGTTACCATATTGTTATCGGCCTGCCTTCTATTGTATTCCAGAAACTCCCCGGTCAACGTTTTTATTCTCCGGACAGATCTTCGAGTCTCTTTTCAACAGTAAACTGCACCTCTTCATCGGTGCTGTGGCTCTTTACTTTAGAGAGGTATCTCTTCCGTGTAATCTTTCTGACCGATTCCCGGCGTACATACTCATCTTTGCTGTAAATTGCCAGATCGGACAATATTTTCTGATCGGTAATTTTTTCCAGTGCCGTGTGACGGATATAAATATCCACATGTTCTTCAGCCAATTCAGCCAGAAAGGACTGCGAATTCTCAGGCAGCAGCTTTTCCAGAGCAAGGCTGCGAACAGTAAAGGACGGGTCACTCATGATACGTTCCGCGAACACATCCTGATGCGGTTCCTTGGTTAATTTTTCCACCGCAGTGTTCCGCACCGCGTTATCATCCGCGTTCCGTGCCAGATCCGCAAGCAGGTCCTGATCAGTAAGTTTTTTAACTGCAATGGAGCGGATATCAGGCATCGGGTCATCTTTAGCAATGTCAGCAAAAAGCCCGGCATGGTAATCGGGGTCCAGTTTCTTTACCGCGGTCCGTCGTAACTCAAAATCTGGCTCATGTAAAGCCATTTCAGAAAGCAGCTTGTGATTTTTCTTCGGTATCAGCTTTTCAAGAGCCAGACTGCGCATAACTGAATAGGAATCATCTTTTGCCATTTTTGCCAGTAACTTCTGGTGTTTCTCGGGTATTAACCTCTGCACAGCAGCACAACGCACGCTGTTATCCGAATCGTTTACCGCCAAATCAGCGAACAGAGACTGGTTATCCTCCCGATTTAATTTCTGCAGTGCATAGCCGCGTACAATGAAGTAGGAATCATTTTTCGCGATATGACTGATTACCTTTTTATATTTCTCCGGATCGAGGCGCGCCAGTGCATAATGACGACTCTCATAATGAACCGCATTCCGTGCCACATCGGCAAGCAGATCCATTTCGGTTATTCTTTTTAACGCTTCAGTCCGGATCTCCACCTGCTGGCCGTTCCTTGCCATATCGGTAAAAAGCGCCTGATGCCGCTGCGGTTGCAATCGTGTCAACGCCATAACCTGTATATATTTATTACGGTCATGCTGTGCCAGGGAGGCAAGGAGCTCCTGATTATTCTCTATATCCAATTTACGCATTGCTTCATACCGGACACTCTGATGCCGGTCTTTCTGCACCAGCTCGACAAACGCTTTCCGGTTTCTTTCCGATTCCAGTTTTGAAACGGCTTTGCAGCGTACCTGCTCACACAAATCATTTTTAATAACCTCCCGCAATACCGATTGATCATCCACTGAACTCACCGCTTCAAAACGTACTCTCTCATTCTCATCATTAAGGGCAAGGTCTGCAAGTATCTCCTCGTCATCAATAGTAGCCAGCGCCTTTAAACGAACCGAAGGGTCAGAATGTCTCCATTTAGGTCTTACCAGATTCAACAGCCACAACATCATTCACATCTCCTATAGACCATAGTATTGAAAAGACCCGAATACCTGTCCCGATTAGTTGTTACTACCCTGCATACTGAATACACAGTATTTCACTTTTTCTTAATTAACATATTGTATTTATTTTCCGGAAAGAAAGTAAATTCGAATATATACAACCCCCAACACCCCTATAAATATAGAACCAAATATATTATAATTCCTGAAATAATTCAATTTTTCATGAATGAAAACGGTACTTTTTATATATTTAGACAAGGGGGCAGGACAGGGAGAGTGTTTGTTCAGTAAAATCCACGTATCCGGGGACGGGGAGTATCCGGCACGAATAAGCGCCAACAGCGTAACCTGCCTTGGTGTTTTTTCCGAAAATGCACAATACGAGACCACACGGGGTATCCTGATAAAGGAACATATTTGTACCCGGTCACACTGGTTTCCGTGCATTGTAACGGAACTGATAATGCTGAAATTGTTACACGAATCAGTATCTTATAAATTGAGGGAGAGAGAGATGAAAAAAGCAGTATGTATCAAGGTCGTTCTTGGCTTATTTCTGTTTTTTACCGTATCACCGGGGCGGATTTTTCTTGCCGTACCGTTAGACCGAATCACTGTTCAGCGGCACACAGACAGAGTCATTTTCAACAACGCCGATTATATGGCCGGGGAAATCGGCGATCCGGCACTCCCCTGCTTCTCCAGAACAATCCTGTTACCACCTGATGTCAACCCCACAACCGTAACTGTTTCTGTGGTTGATAAAGCGGAAGAGGTTATTCCCGGTACCTTTGACCTGACACCGAAAAAACCGTACACGACGAGTATGGGTGTTGTATACTCACGCGGCGACACCGCACTCCGGGAGGGCAAAAACAGAACAGTTTATTCGACCAATGCTTTTTTCCCTTCACGCCATGCACGAATCTCCGCAACAGGCAGGATGCATGCATACAATCTGGTTACCGTCGAGATAGTGCCCTATACCTATAATCCGGTCAGTAAAACACTCCGGCACCTGACTGCAGGCAGGATACAAGTCGATTACCGGCGGACCGGTGCACGACAGAGTAATCCAATCCCGTCGTGGATCGCATCACAGGCAAAGCACGTTGCCGTTAACTTTGATAAGATGTCCCGCCTGTATATCCACAATAATAATCCGACGGAAACCATGGTTGTCATTACCTCCAACTCTGTTGTAAACGGCTCCAGCTCCCTGCAGGCGTTTGTCGATTCAAAGAAGAAAAAGGGATTTGACATTTCCGTAATCACCGAAGATACCTGGGGCGGTACGGGAATGGACAAGGCTGATGATATTCGTAACTGGCTTGTTGACAATTATCAGTCGAAAAACATTAAGTATGTCCTGCTTATCGGCGACCCGACACCGAACGGTGTCGGTGATGTACCGATGAAAATTGCCCTGCCGCAGGGGACCCCTATCGGCAGTGACTGTCCCACGGATTATTATTTTGCCGAGCTGACCGGTAACTGGGATTTAAACGGCAACTCATGGGTGGGAGAAAAAGACTGGGATCTCGGTGAAGGAGGGTGCGATAAATTCTCTGAAGTATTTGTGGGAAGAATACCCGTCTACAGCAACAACTATTCGACGCTGGATCGCATTCTTTACAAAATAATTGCCTATGAAAATGCCTCACCCGAATCTGCCGAGTGGCGTAAAAATATTCTGCTTCCGGTAGAACCGTCGGATTTCATGACACCCGGTTACCAATACTGTGAAGCGGTAAAGAAAGACTTTGCAGACCCGAATGCCTGGGGCTCATTCCGCATTTATAAGGAATCCTATCCCGATGCACAACCTGATGCTTCGCCGACCTCCGTGTCTACGGTAACCAATACCTGGACTACACAGAAATTCGGCATCTGCGACTGGAACACTCACGGCAATGAAACGGAAGCGATACAAATCATGAATTCTTCCACCACGCAGCAGCTCAATGATACGTATCCGTCGCTCGTTTTTCAGGGAAGCTGTCTGAATGCAAAGCCCGAGTTGAGCAGTAACCTGGCTTATTCAATGTTGAAAAACGGGGCAATCGGTACAATCGCCGCCACCCGTTTATCACTCTATGAGATGGGCCAGACAGACCCCACCATAAAAAAAATGACGAACATCAGTATCTGCTACTATTTTGCGGAATTCTGTATCATCGATGAGGATCCTCTCGGTGTGGTGCTCGCCCGGCTGAAGAATGAAATCGACGGTGATTTCAAAGGCCTGTGGCTTAACTATTGCGATTATAACCTCTATGGCGACCCCTCAATCGGTATTGCCAGTATGGATGATCAGGTAACGGAATTAAAAACAGATAACGCTGTCGTGCAACCGATACAGATCACACAACATGCCGATGCCGTTCACTTTTCAGTCCCCGCAACCGAATGCAGGTCGCTGGGACTGACCCTGTATACGTTACAGGGAAGAAAGATATATACGCATAGGGTGCAGAATACCGCCGGGCAGGTATCCTTCTCATGGAATAAAAAAACCGCAAGCGGCCGCAGCATATCGCAGGGCATTTACCTTTGCGTCATGACCGTTACCGACACCGGGGGAATCACCTCTTCCCGCAGACAACGGCTCACTCTTTTCTAACCGGTGATATACCGGTTCTATTGCAGGAAGATACCGGGAGAGACAGTAACCGGTGATCGAGCAGTAATAAAAACTGCGATTCCATTTTGTCTCATCTGCCTGCCGCATTTATATTACTATCTCTGAAACAGATAGAGAGTACTGATTTTTTTAACGGATATGTGCTATGAAAGTGTATTCACTCTATTACCGTCGCGTATGAGAAATGGTACAGGGCGCAGTTCAGCGTCCTCAAAGGGCCAAATCTTCTCTTGATTCGCGGCGGATGGAACATTCTCCTGTAAAGGTGCTGTCCTGCGCCGTGATCTGCACATACGGGTGGTATCTTTTACAATCATTCTCTGTATTCCCGTTGCAGAGAATACTACCTGACAGGAGGTGTTCTGCATGTCACAAAAAAAACTCACCGGTTTCTTTTCTTCGCGTATTGGGATTATTATTGTCGGCGCCGGTATCGGCATCTGCGCTACTCTTCTGCAGGCTGCAGGGAACCCGCCGAACATGGGCGTGTGCGTCGCCTGTTTCCAGCGCGATATAGCCGGCGCCCTCGGTTTCCACCGAGCCGTAGTTGTTCAATACCTCAGACCTGAAATCATCGGATTTGTCCTGGGTGCACTTATTGCGGCTCTCGCATTTAAAGAATTCAAGGCGACAGCCGGTTCCGCGCCCATTGTTCGATTTGCCCTGGGTATGTTTGCCATGATC
>Ga0190359_1002616_pt1 | contig 10671 bp, 10 predicted proteins | sample 48721823_MG_FD_161269 | JGI IMG/M metagenome (GOLD analysis project Ga0190359, IMG submission 161269) | Hydrothermal vent microbial mat bacterial communities from Southern Trench, Guaymas Basin, Mexico - 4872-18-2-3_MG | ecosystem: Environmental > Aquatic > Marine > Hydrothermal vents >...
CACGGGGTCGGCATGTGCCAGTGGGGAGCAAAGGGCATGGCCGAGCAGGGATACCATTACGAGGAGATACTGCTCCATTATTTTCCAGGAACCAGGCTTTCCCGGATCCGGTAGGCTTATGGGGGGACAAGAGAATGGGCAAGGGTGAACTTGAAAAAGAGCTTGAGGCTCTTAGAGAAGAGAACCATCAGGTTGTCGAGGCCAATCAGAAGTTGAATGAGCGCCTGATAGAACTTTACACGCTTTACAACATCACCAGGAACCTGACTCTGACTCTGGACATCAATGAGCTTTTCGAGCGGACCATGGCCTTGATCGGGGATACACTGAACCTGGATGAATACTGCTTGATGATGATTGATGAATTATCAAATAAGCTGACAATACGCGCAAGTCACGGCATCTCGGATAGCATCCTTGTCAATGTCAATGTGGCTGTGGGGGAAGGGGTCTCCGGAAGGGTCGCGGCAACTGGGGAGCCTGTATTGATTCAGGATATCTCCAGGGAGGATGAATTCTTTTACTATCGGGGTAGCAACATCAGGGAGGGGTCCTTCCTCGGGGTGCCGCTGAGGCTCCGTGATCAGAGGGTGGTCGGCGTGGTCAATGCGCACAAGCCTGAACCCGACCAGTTCTCGGAGAACGACTTGAATCTCTTTAAGGCCGTGGCCGAGCAAGTCTCGGTATCCCTGGAGAACGCTCTCGCCTACCAGAAGACCAAGGAACTGACCAATCGCGATGAGCTGACCAATTTGTATAACCGGCGCTATTTCTTTGATCGTTTTGAAAAAGAGGTTGAGCGTGCAAAGCGTTACGAGCGCATTCTTTCAGTCATGATGATTGATATTGACCACTTTAAGAACTACAACGACAGCTTCGGTCACCTCAAGGGCGATGATCTCCTGGTACAGCTTTCTCGGCTTCTGGAGAGGAATATGCGCAAGGCAGATGTCATCGCACGCTACGGGGGCGAGGAGTTTCTTGTCATGTTGCCGGAGACAGACAAGGATGCCGCAAGGGTCGCCGCAGAGAAAATCCGCAAGGCGGCCGAGGATCATGATTTTCATCTCGATCGGGCTGACCTTGGACAGGGCAAGATAACATTGACAATCGGGATATCAAGCCTTCCGGGTGACGCGCTGGAGGCGCTGGACCTCCTGGACCTTGCGGACAAGGCGCTTTACTTCGGCAAGGCCCAGGGCAGAAACCGTGTCTGCGCAGAGGTGCCACAGCGCGGCGAGTGAATGGAACATGAAGATAGAGGAGTTTGATTATCCGCTTTCCAGTGAAAGGATTGCTCAATGGCCACTCAAGGAGCGGGATGCTTCCCGGCTTCTCGTGGTTGAGCGTGAAAGCGGGAACCTCAATGATGCGCTTTTCCAGGACCTTCCGGAGTATCTTTATCCGTCTGATCTGGTGGTGGTCAATAACTGCCGTGTTATCCCGGGCCGCCTTCAAGGTAGAAGAAAAACAGGCGGCCGGGTGGAGATGACTCTGCTTCAGCCATGCGCAAATGGCAACCGGGAGTGGGAGTGCCTTCTGCGGGGTAGCAAACCGCGAAAAGGAGAGCGCATAACACTGGGCCAGTCCCTGGAGGCGGAATTTATCGAGCCCCTCCCATTTGACCTCGCGGATGAGAACAGCCACAGGGGCGGCAGGTGGCAGGTCAAGCTTTTCGGAACAGAGGACATCGAGGACGCGCTGGAGAAGGATGGCCTGACCCCGCTTCCGCCTTATATTCGGCGGAGTGGGGATGAGGAGGATGTGGATCTGGATAGAGAGAGGTATCAGACTATTTTCGCCCGTCATTGGGGTGCCGCGGCCGCACCAACCGCAGGCCTACATTTTACCGAGAGGATGCTTGCGAGGCTCCGGGCGAGAGGTGTCAAAGTGGTTGAGATAACATTGTGGGTAAGCTATGGCACATTTGCTCCGGTGCGGGTCAAGGATATTGAGAAGCACAGGATGCACCGGGAGAGGTTTGCAATTAGCAAGGAATCTGCCCAAGCCATTAATCGGACGCTAAATAGACGCGGCAGGATAGTTGCGGTAGGAACCACGGTGGCGAGAGCCCTTGAGCACAGCGCTTTTGAAGGGGCTGGAGGAGACGAGGGAGGACTGGTTCATCCCGGTGAGGGCGAGACCGCGCTTTTCATTTATCCCGGGTTTCGCTTTCGGGTGGTTGATGCTATGGTTACTAATTTTCACCTTCCCCAGTCCACATTGCTCATGCTTGTTATGGCTTTTGCAGGAAAGGACTTGATCAGGGAGGCTTACGAGAATGCCATTGATAAAGGATACAGGTTTCTCAGCTATGGCGATGCGATGTTGATAATATGAAGTCACGGCGGTTTATATGTCCGAAGGATATGGATGAATGGTAAAGGGCTTCAGGTTCCAGGTGCTGAGCCATGACCGGGAGGCCAGGTGTGGATTGCTCCGGACTCCGCACGGGGACATCGAGACGCCCGCGTTCATGCCGGTGGGAACTCAAGGAACAGTCAAGGCGCTGGTGCGTGAGGACCTGGAGGCCATGGGGTCTCAGGTTCTTCTTGTCAACGCGTATCATCTTTACTTAAGGCCCGGAGCAGATGTGGTGAGGAGGATGGGCGGGATTCACCGGTTCATGAACTGGAACAGGCCTGTGCTTTCGGACTCAGGCGGGTTCCAGGTTTACAGTCTGGCCAGGCTCTGCCGTGTCTGGGAGGAAGGTGTTGAGTTTCAATCGCATCTGGATGGGTCCAGGCACTTTTTCAGCCCTGAAAAGGTTGTTGAGATTCAAGAGGCCCTTTCTGCTGACATCATCATGCCACTGGATGAATGCCTGGCCATTCCTGCAGGCAGGGAGGCACTTGGCAGGGCAGTGACCCGTACCCTCTCATGGGCCAGGCGGTCCAAGCTCGCGCATACCCGTGAGGATCAGGCTCTTTTCGGCATTGTGCAGGGAGGCCTGGACATGGAGTTGCGAAGGCAATGCCTGGAAGAGCTTCTGGAAATCGGGTTTGACGGGTATGCGCTCGGCGGCTTGAGCGTTGGCGAGTCTAAACCCGAGCGCGAAGAATTGATCCGGGCTTGCGCGCCGCTCCTGCCCAGGGATATGCCGCGGTATGTGATGGGAGTGGGCCTGCCGGAGGACCTGGTGGCCGCGGTCCGTGAAGGTATAGACCTTTTTGACTGCGTGATTCCCACCCGGAACGCGCGAAACGGCCAGCTTTTTACCAGTAAGGGCAAGATCATGATAAAGCATGCGCAGTATGCGGATGATCCGCGACCAGTGGATGAGAATTGCGCCTGCCCGGTCTGTCAGAACTACTCGCGCGCATATCTTCGACATCTATATTCTGCGGGAGAGATTCTGTCCTTCCGCCTTAACACCATGCACAACCTCTATTATTTTCATGAGCTGATGCGCAGAATGCGGGATGCGATTTCAAGGGAAAAATTCTCGGAATTTGAAAACAGGTTTTTCCAGGAACAGGCTCTGGCCAGCTCGGAAACCAGGCCGGGACAGAGCGAAAGGAAAGGGGAATAGGCAGGCATGAGTTATTTAACCTGGACGCTTTTCGCAATGATGCAACCCTCGGAGGAGGGAGGTGGAGGTGGACTGCTTTCTCTGGCATTTCCCATCATCCTGATTTTTGTTCTATACTATTTCCTGCTTCACCTTCCTCAAAAGAAGAAACAACAGGAGCGGCAGAAGATGATAGATGCAATGAAGAGGGGAGACGAGGTGATCACCACCGGCGGGATATACGGCAAGGTGGCAGGTGTGACGGACAAGGTGGTGACGGTTGAGATCGCGCCCAAGGTCAAGGTGCGCGTGGCAAAAGCGCAGATAACGGGCATCACATCAAAAGGGAGCGAAGAGGAGAAGGGCAAGGAATCTAAATCATGAGGCTCAATGATAAAAATCTGACAGGGGAAATGTGGGGATGAATACAAGCTTAAGGTGGCGTATCATTCTTGTGGTCGGCCTTGTAGTCATTGCAGGGGTGGTCTTGGTTCCCTCCTTGATGTGGGACTACAATACTAGCCAGAGCCGCCTGCCAGTATGGTGGCAGAAATCTTTTCTGCCTAAGAGCGCACTGGTGATGGGACTTGATCTTCAGGGCGGCATGCACCTGGTGGTGAGCGTAAAGACCGAAGAGGCGGTCGAAAACGAGCTCTTGAGGATGAAAGGCGAGCTTGGCGATTATTTGCGCAAGGAAAAAATTCCCTTCACCAAGGTGATACTTACCGAGGATCAGCACCTCAAGATCACATTTCCAGATCGGCAGGCTATGGAGGACGGGACATATTACATAAAAAGGAATTGGAGGATACTCCTGCCAACAGTGGCCGAGGAGACACTGAGTCCGGAATACGAGCTTGCTGAAAGCGAGATCAATTCTTACCGGAACAATGCGGTTACTCAGGTTCTCCAGACCCTGACCAGCCGGATAGATGAGTTCGGCGTGACAGAACCCAGTGTCCAGCGGCAAGGCAGGGAAAGGATAGTTCTACAATTACCAGGCATCAAGGAGGATGACCGGGAGAGGGTGATAAATATTATCAAGCGTACGGCCAAACTGGAATTCCTCCTGGTTGAGGATATGGGGCCATCCTCTGAAGCCATTTTGAACCGGGCCAAATATGGGGGGAATGTTCCTTTAGGCATGAGGCTGGCTCCGGAGGTGGATAATGAAGGGAACACGGTGCGCTGGTATCTTCTAAAAGAGGAGCCGAAGATTACCGGGGACTATCTCGTGGACGCAAGGGTAGGATTCTCAGGGGATGCACTGGGCGGGGCTGTCGTGGATTTTCAGTTTAACCTCAGAGGAGCGCAAATCTTCTCCAAGATAACAGGGAACAATATCGGCGAGAATCTGGCCATCGTGCTCGAGGGAAAGGTGCGCTCGGCCCCGGTGATCCGGGCGCGGATTTACGAGCGGGGACAGGTCGAGGGGAATTTCACTACGGATGAGGCGAATGATCTTGCTATTGTGCTTAGGGCGGGAGCGCTTCCGGTGAGCATCGAGATAGAGGAGGAGCGCACTGTTGGTCCGACCCTTGGCCATGACCTGATAGCCAAGGGCAGGCGCGCGGTGCTCATCGGCCTGGCCGTGGTAGTGGTATTTATGCTGGCCTATTACAATTTGGCCGGAGCGATTGCCACGCTCTCGCTATTGGTGACCATAATTTTCCTGATGGCCGCACTGGCAGGCCTTCATGCCACCTTGACCCTTCCAGGGGTTGCCGGGATAGCCCTGACCGTGGGCATGGCCGTGGACGCGAACATTATTATATTCGAGCGCATACGGGAGGAGTTGCGCACGGGCAAGACCCCGCGGGCTTCCGTGGATGCAGGGTATGCACGCTCGACCTGGACAATCCTTGATGCGAATATTACGACCCTGATCGCGGCCGCGATCTTATTTCAGGTGGGCACAGGCCCGATCCGAGGGTTTGCTGTGACTTTGATTCTCGGGGTTGCCTCCAGCGTGTTTACCGCGCTGGTGTTGACAAGGATGATCTATGACATGATTCTTTTCCGGAATCGCAGGATTAAGGACCTTCACATAGGAATCCCGGTTCTCCGGAGCACTGCGAAGGGTGAAAAGGTTGAAAGAGCATAAGCCGCAGGATGCTGGCGCTATGGCGGATAGGGGGTAAGGAAAAAACAGGATGGAATTTTTAAAACCGGGAATTCGACTGGACCTGATTGGAAAGAGAATCTACGCGGTAATAGCATCCGTGATCGTGTTTGGACTCAGCATCGGGTCTTTCATCTGGCCGGGACCTAACTGGGGCATTGATTTCGTGGGAGGCACCGAGATACAGGTCCGATTCGATAAGGAGATCAAGGTAGGTGAACTGCGATCCGAGATTAATTCCCTGGGACTTGGCGATGTCCAGATTCAGAGACTGGGAGATGTTGGCGAGGCCGCTCAAGGAGAACCTGATTTTCTGATCCGGGTGGAGAGACTGGAGGCTGAAGAAGAAGCCGAGGACATCCCTCAGAAGCGGGTTTCTTCGATGATAGAGGAAAAGCTCGATGAGATAGTCGGGGATGGCAAGTATTTGATTCTCCAGGTAAACTATGTAGGCCCGCGAGTTGGAGAGGAGCTTAAATCACGCGGGATTCAGGCGATTATCTATGCAATCATAGGGATTCTTATTTATGTCGCGGTCCGGTTTGAGTTCCGCTTTTCCTTGGGCGCGGTCACGGCCCTGACGCACGATGCGATCATAGCCATCGGAGTGTTCGTTGCTATTAACAAGGAGTTCAATCTGCCGATAATTGCGGCGCTTCTGGCTATCATCGGATACTCGGTCAATGATACAATTGTCATCTTCGACAGGATACGCGAGAATATGCGAAGGCTCAAAAGACTGCCTTTCATCGAGATGGTCAATGTCAGCGTAAATGAGACCCTGAGTCGCACCCTGCTTACCTCGCTCACCACCCTTCTCGCAGTGGTCTCACTTTATATTCTCGGAGGCGGGGTCATCCGGGATTTCTCTCTCATAATGTTCGTAGGCATCACCATCGGGACTTACTCCTCTATCTATGTGGCCTCGTCCATGGTTGTCTTCTGGGAAGAATTCCGGGCGCGCAGGCGCACAACTACCCCTCCGATCCCGAAACGGGGTTGAAATGGCCGCACTTGAGATCGCAGGCCTTGTCATCTTTTTTCTGATCATCGCCGCGGGCATGATCATGATTCTGTTCAGCCTGCCAGGGTGCTGGATCATACTCGCGGATGCCATTATATATGGCCTCATTACCAGGTTCCAGGAAGTGAACTTGTGGGTGCTCCTTCTTTTGCTTTTTGTGGCCACTGCGGCTGAAGGGCTAGAATTTCTAGCTGGAGTCTACGGGACAAAGTATTACGGTGCATCGCGAAGGGGAATAATCGGTGCCATAATAGGCGCCATCCTCGGAGCCATCCTGATGAGCCCGCTCCTTTTCCTTATCGGCGCGGTAATCGGCGCTTTCATAGGCGCGTTCCTCGGGGCATCCATCGTTGAATACTTGAATGACCGAAATTACAAGCGCGCAATTCGGGCAGGCATGGGCGCTTTTCTCGGCAAACTAGGCGGAATCCTGGCAAAGGAGATAGCCGCGGTGGCAATGCTGGGAATTCTTATTTATTTCATTTTTCAAAGCTGATGCCGAAAAAGTGGGAGATCAAGCGGCAGGATCGTGGCAAAGTTGAAGCCCTGGCCAGAACGCTTGATCTCTCTCCGGTTACCACATGGATCCTGCTCAACCGCGGGATCGAAAATCCCGAATTAGCCAGACAGTTCCTCTGTCCGTCCCTGGAACAGCTTCGGCCAGAGATCAGCTTGAAGGACCTTGATGTCGCCGTGGCACGCCTGGTGAGCGCTATCCAGGAGGGACAATGCATCGGCGTCCATGGCGATTACGATGTTGATGGAATAGCAGGCGCCGCAGTACTGGCCCGGTTTTTCAAGGACATGGGAATGAAAACGGTCATTCACCTCCCACATCGCTCGCGTGAAGGATACGGAATGAAGCCGGCCGGCGTGGACGCACTTGTTGCAAAAGGCGCAGACCTGATTCTTGCAGTGGACTGCGGAATTACGGATCATGAGGCCGTGGCCAGGGCTCGTGAACTGGGGCTGGATGTTATAGTGGTGGATCATCACCAGGTCCCGGAAACACTTCCAGATGCTTATGCCGTTATTGACCCGCTGAGGATGGATTGTGAATTCAGCTTTCCGGAAGTCTCCGCAACCGGATTGGCTTATTATCTCTTGATAGCTCTCCGGGCCAGCCTGAGAGACCAGGGCTTTTTCAACAAGGCAAAAGGACCTGCAAGGCGCGCTGAGCCCAATCTGCGCGAATATCTGGACATGGTCGCGCTGGGAACAATAGCCGATGTGGTCCCGCTGAAAGGCGCCAACCGGGTGCTGGTGCAATTCGGGTTGAAGGAGTTGGATGCAGGGACTCTCCCCGGGGTGAAGATGCTCAAGAAGGTGGCTGGTATAGGGGAACGAAGGTTGACTTACGGCATGGTGGCCTTTTATCTGGCTCCCCGGATAAATGCCGCGGGCCGGATGAACAATGCTGAGACAGGCCTGAATTTGCTCTTGACCCGCGATCTTCGCGAGGCCCGCATCCTGGCCGAGGATTTGGATAAAAAGAATTCCATCAGACAGCGCGTGGAAGAGCGGATACTCAAGGAGGCTGTGGAGAAGATCGAGGCTGAAGAGAACTGGCAAAGCCGCCGGTCCATTGTGGTAGGAGGCCAGGGCTGGCATCCCGGGGTGATCGGGATTGTAGCTTCGCGCCTTGTGGAGAGGTATACAAGGCCGGCCGCGGTGATAAGTTTCTCGGAAGGTGTGGGCAAAGGCTCTTTGCGCAGTATTCCCGGGCTTCACCTTTACGATGCATTAACAGCCTGTCACGATCATCTGATTCAATATGGCGGACACAAACAAGCGGCAGGGATAATCATCGCTGAAGACTGTTTTGAGGATTTTTGCAAGGGCTTCGAGAACGCTGTGGCCGAGCGGACCCAGGCACAGGATTTCGAGGAAAGACTCTTTGCGGACGCGGAGTGGGACATTGGCCGGGTGAATCGGGATTTGGTGGGGGAGTTGGAACTGCTGGCCCCTTTCGGACCCGGGAATCCCGAGCCGTGCCTGGTGGCCCGCGGGGTGAAGGTAGTGCATTCGCGGCTGGCAAAGGGCAAGCATGTGATTCTTGTCCTGGAGGAGAAGGGGGAGACCAGAGATGCGATTGCCTTCCGGATGGCCGAGCATCTTCCGGAAAGGGGAGAATTCCTTGATATAGCTTACACGCCTGAACTGGACTATTACCAGGGCCAGGAGAGAATTCGGCTCCGGATCAAGGACCTTCACCGCCTGGGGGCAGGATGAAGCTGAAGCTACACTGGCAGATTTTCATTGGCATCATCTTCGGGGTACTCCTCGGCGTCGTGATCCATGTTACCGGCGCGGGATGGCCCCTTACTCTCTCCAAGCTCGTGGGAGATGTCTTCGTCAGCCTGCTGAGGATGGCCGTGGTTCCCTTGATCCTTGCGAGCATGGTCTCCGGGGTGCTCAGCACCGGGGACATAAGAAAGCTCGGAAAGATGGGCTTGAAGACCCTGGTTTATTACCTTGCCACCACCGGGCTTGCGGTTCTTGTGGGGATTATAATGGTCAACCTGATCCGGCCAGGCATCGGTGTAGAAAAGATGGCCGAGGCCCTTCCGGAGGAGGTCGTTCAGGCCGCACCGCCCGGGCCTTCTGAGCTTATCCTGCGGCTCATTCCCACAAACCCTTTTAAGGCCATGGCCGAGACAGATGTCCTTGGCATCATCTTCTTCGCACTGCTTTTAGGATTTGCACTCGTGGCTGTTGGAGAGAGGGCTCAGCCGCTGGCCAGATTCTTTGAAGCGCTTACCGCGGTGATGATGCGTATCACGCACTGGATCATGCGCATATCCCCTTTTGGCGTGGCCGGTCTCATGGCGGAGATGGTGGGTAAGCTCGGACTGGAGCCATTCATTCCGCTTTTGAAATACATGGGAACCGTGATGATCGGACTGGCTTTTCATTTCCTTGTCACCTTGCCCCTGCTCTTGCTGATCTTTGGCCGGCTTAACCCTTTCTGGCTTATGAAGCAGGGCCTTTCCGCTCTGTTTACAGCATACTCCACCGACTCAAGCGCGGCTACCCTTCCGGTGACGATGGCCTGCACAGAGGAAAACGCAGGAATTCCACGCAGGGTGACCAGCTTCGTGCTTCCGCTCGGGGCCACTATAAACATGGACGGCACTGCACTCTATGAAGCCGTGGCCGTTATATTTATCGCGCAGGCATGGGGCGTTGCACTTGAGCCGGTCCAGCAGATAATGATCTTCATCACCGCCACCCTGGCCGCAATAGGAGCGGCTCCTATACCCTCCGCCGGACTCTTTACAATGATCATAGTCCTTGAGGCCGTGGGACTGCCTACAAAGGGCATAGGACTGATCCTCGCGGTTGATCGGATACTTGACATGTTCCGCACAACCACAAATGTCTGGGGCGATATGGTGGGATCAGCTATCATCGCAAGGACAGAGGGAGCGAAATTCTCAAATGAGTAGCTGACCCGCCTATTATGAAAAACGGGACGGCATATTGCCGCCCCGTTTCAAATCAGCAATTTGAGATTAACCCACTTTGACCTTGATCTGCTTCGGCTTTGTCTCTTCCTTCTTGGGAAGGGTTATCCGGAGAACTCCCTTCTCAAACCCAGCCTCGGCCCTGTCAGCATCAACCGAGGTCGGAAGATTGAATGACCGGACAAAGCTTCCCCAATTGGACTCGACCATGCGATAGTTCTCCCGCTTGTCCTCGCGCTCCAGTTTCTTCTCGCCCTTGATGGTCAAAACATTGTTCTCGATCTGGACATCAATGTCCTTCTGCTCCATGTCAGGAAGTTCGGCTTTGACAATAACCTGATTCTCATCCTCCAGGATGTCCACAGCCGGCGACCAGAGAGCCTCACTGCGAGTGGGACGGAGCTTGAAGATGCTTTCCTCAAACAAGCGGTTCATCCTTTCCTGAAGCGTGTCCATCTCTCTAAAAGGATCCCATCTTACCAGTTCCATTTCCTTAACCTCCTTTCACTCTTTAAATATGCCGACTCCTGTTTTCACTTAAAAGATA
>Ga0190359_1002617_pt1 | contig 10669 bp, 9 predicted proteins | sample 48721823_MG_FD_161269 | JGI IMG/M metagenome (GOLD analysis project Ga0190359, IMG submission 161269) | Hydrothermal vent microbial mat bacterial communities from Southern Trench, Guaymas Basin, Mexico - 4872-18-2-3_MG | ecosystem: Environmental > Aquatic > Marine > Hydrothermal vents > Microbial...
AGATTTAGCCATGCTCATCGTCTGATTTTCTAAGGATTCTCTGATTCCCTTTCGGCGTCCGTCGATGATGGGACGGATACCGACTTTGGGAAGTCTTCCAGATAGTCTTTTTTGGATATTTGGCATATTTCACCTCTCTAATAATTATTATTAATGAACTTAATTTCTTAGAATAAATTCAAATTATCTCTGGTTGTATTTTAAAGATAATTCTTAATAATTTCTTTTACTTCATTATTCAATCTATTTTTTTCAATCTGATCAAGACCCAACAAAGGTTTCCTGGTAAAAGATGGCTTAAAACCCCGATAAATAAGAGCTTGTTTAAAATAAGCTAAGTTTGAACCATTCTTCAATACCCTGGCTATATGTCTTATGATAATCTGCTTTTCATGTGCTTTATTATAGTTTTTTTCTTTTATAGCCTGGTAAAATTCAATAAATATTTCAGGAAAAACATTAGCATTCCCCGAAACACTCCCTTTCGCTCCATATAGTATAGCAGACATCAAGATATTGTCTGACCCGATAATTACCTCAAAATCATCCGGAGTTTCATCAATTAATCGGCTCAATCTCAACATATCTTCCATACTATTTTTAATCCCTACTATATTTTTAACTTGAGCTAATTTGGATACAGTTTCAGGCAATAAATCATTGGTGGTACAACCAGGAAGGTTATATAGATAAATAGGAAAATCATTACTCACGCTTTGTGCTATTGCCAAATAATAATTTTTCATCCCTAGCTGACTTACATTAAAGTAAAAAGGAGTAACCGCTCCAATCCCAGCTGCGCCAATACTTTCAGCATGTCGTGCTAAGTCACAGGCCTCTTTAGTGGAAATAGAACCAACCTGGATAAAGATGTTTCCTCTATCACCAACATATTCTACTACCAACTCCGCGACCATCTTTCTTTCTTCTTTGCTCATTAAAAAAACTTCACCGGTAGTTCCTAAAATATAAAAATCCTGAACTCCGGATTTAATTAAAAAATCAAAATGTGCTTTGATACCTTCTTTATCAATTTCACCTTTTTCATCAAATGGGGTAATCGTAGGAACCACAAGATCTTTCATTCTTTTCATTAAATTTTACCTCTTTAACCATAAATATTTTTTAAATAATATATTAATGTTAATTAATAAGAATTTTTAATACAACTTTCTTTACGGCCTCGGGTTTTTCTATAGCAATGCCCGGCATATGCACATCTTGAGGAGTAAAAATAACAAAAGTACCAGCTGGTATAATAAAATAGCTCCCGGTTCCTTTAAAAAATAAAACATCTTTTTCTTGATCATATTTTGTGTACTTTTGCATTTTCCCTAAATTAGCATAGCCCATTCGTTCTTTATTCTTTACTACAAATTGAATATCTATATAACGGCGGTGAGCCTCCCATAATCCTTCTTCTTTAAAACAAGTATAATAATTATTTACTATAGCATAGATATTAGTTCCTTCAATTTCGTATTTTCCTATACCTAAATTTAATAAATCTTTATTTTTTAAAAAATTAAAAGCTTTATTAAATTTACTATTTACTTCCCGATATAAATTAGCATTCTCAAGTATATCAATAATCATTCTTAATTATCTCACTTTTTATTAAAATATTAACTGTAAAAAAATAATATTTTCCTTGCCCGTCTATTTGATTTTTTGTAATTTATCTATTTACCACTTAAATCCAAAATATATTGATCTATAGAAAAAATCTTTAATTAAGATAATATTTTATGGACTAAAAAATATTTTTTGTATTATTTCTCTTTCCTCTTTTTAATTATTCTTCTTGCTTCCTCTAAATCTTCCTGAGTATCAATGCTCAGGGCATTATAATCATATTTAGTTTCAGCAACATACAACTTATATCCATATTCTAAAACCTTTAGCTGCTCTAAAGATTCTATTGTAGATAAGGGAGTATCGTCTAATTTTACAAATTCTTGCAGAAAAGATTTTTTATAACCGTAAATACCTATATGTTCATAAACTTTATAATTTTCCTTTTTTCTGGGAAACGGTATCAGAGAGCGGCTAAAATATAAGGCATTTCTATGAATATCGCAAACTACTTTAACTACATTCTCATCTCTAAATTTATTTTTCTCATGAAGCTCGTAGCAGAGAGTTGCTATCAGGATATTATTATTTTTAATTAGTATTTCGGTAAGTTCGTCTATCATTTCAAAACGTATAAAGGGTTCATCGCCCTGGATATTAATTACTAAATCGACGTCCAAATTTTTGACTGCTTCAGCAATTCGAGAAGTTCCATTGGAATGATCAACTGAAGTCATCACTGCTTTTCCTTTAAATCTTTCCACTTCTTCTACAATTCTTTTATCATCTGTCGCCACAATAACTTCGTCTAACAATTTTGATTGTTTAGCTCTCTCGTACACCCGTTGGACCATTGATTTTCCGCAAATATCTTTCAGAGGTTTACCGGGTAATCTAGTAGAACTATATCGAGACGGTATTACTCCTATAACCTTCATTTTTAATAATTTTCCTCTCTATTTAAGATTTTTACAATTTATATTGCTGAGCTTTTTTCAACATCTTTTCTCTATCTATTGCTTTAACATTTTCTACTATCCATTCTCTCATCTTCTTTCCTTCTTCTGATTCTTGAGGGTAACTTAGAAAGTCTAAAGAAATTCCTAACTCATCGGTAACTTTATAAGCCATAATGGGCCATATCTTTCCGATATCTCCGACTATCGGAATGCTATTCTCGTGACGTGCAAAAGCGGACATCTCCATTCGGAAAGGAATTCCGGTAATTTTAGTTTTGGGTAATCCTTTATCGATTGCTTCTTGAATCTTTTTATTCTTGTTTTGCATTAATTTAGCCTGCATTAACTGTTTATCCAAATCAATTCTAATTATGGTCTTTTCTTTAAGGCTATAAGTTCTAAGTCCCATCCAATGAGACCAGATTCCATGTCCGGTATAACATTCAAAAGGACCGTCATGTATTTCTTGAGTTAAAGCTACCGCTGATTCTATAATAATATCTGATTCCTCCAACATCCTAGCAATACGCATAGATCTTTCCGAAATTGAGATGCTATCACCAACAGAAAGCCCTACAGCTCCCCCTCCCACAAGTTGAGGGACACTAACTATTACCGGAAATCCTTTCTCTGCTCCTTTTCCAATCATTGTTCTCCTATCTGCTCCCCAGCCTGCTACTTCTTCAAAGGGAAGATTGTAGGTCTGAGCAATATTAAGAATTTCCCGAGAAAGTATTTCTGTCCTTAAGCCCATAGGATAAGCCATATTCCCGGCAGCTTTTATAATAACATCACCATCTGTACCTTTTAATTTTTTCAGCAGCTCTTCATCTAAAACCAATTCTTTTTTCAAATTTTCTAAAGCACTTTCTTCCATCTCGGTAAATTCAAAAATATCACCCCGAGGAAGGAAGCTATTATCAGGTTCAAATCCTAATCTACTCCCTTCTATTCTCTTTACTTTATCTAAGCTACCAGCCATTTCATGGGCAATTACCGCTGAACTTGTGCTAACACTATTTATAATATCTTTATCCATTAATTCAGAGATTAAGACTGTAACTCCCTCATGAATATTCGGCCCGCTTCCGGTAACTATCATTATTTTGCCATTTTTCTTCTTTACTTCTACTATTTTATCTATTGCTTTATCTAAATTACCTCTGCTGGTCTGCTCTAATTCTTGACAATACTTATTTAGTAAATCAAGGTTGTGCTTCATTTTATGCACTCCTCCCTTTTTTTCTAATATATATTATGGTTATTTCCCAAAAAGCCAAAAATATTCTCAACAGGTTATGTACATGATATGTCGCAGATAATTTTATAGCAAATTATGATTTTTTGTTTACAATATTATTACCTAATTTCTCCTGTGAGTATAGTACATCGTGCCCCAACAATTTTGTTTGCTTTTTGGGTTACAATCATATTATAAAAAAAGCAAATTATCTCCTTCGGTTAAAACCAAACCCAACTCCTTCTTTTAAGGAACATATCCCGCTAATTTGGGTAACCACAGAACAATCCCCGGAATATAAGTACAAGCCAATAATACGCCTATTAAAACAGCAAGAAAGGGCCACATTTCTCTGATTATTCCTCCCAGAGGAACTCCGGATAAAGCGCTAACAATAAATAAATTTTCTCCATAGGGAGGGGTAGAAAGACCGATCATCGCATTTAAAACCGAGATAACCCCGAGATGAATTAAATCAATTTCGAAAAAGATAGCAATTGGTATTAATATAGGCATCACAATTAATTCTCCTACAATGGGATCCATAATACAACCCAATAATAATAAAAATATATTTACAAATAATAAATACATATATTTGTTGGTAATAATTCCTGAATTCATAACAAAATTAGTTAAAGCTACTGGTAATTGTTCACGAGAAACAATATAACTAAAAACAAGAGCAGCGGCAACCATAGCTGATACATAACCGGTGCTTAAGGCAGATTCTTTAAAAATAGTTATTAATTTTTTAAAACCTAAAATACGATAACCGACTACCGATAAGATTAAAGCATAAAAAACTGTAGCAGCAGCTGCTTCTGTGGGAGTAAAAACCCCACCGTAGATACCCCATAATAAAATCACCGGAGTTAAAAGCGGGAAAATAGCCTTAAAAAAAGATTTAACTAAACTTTTTAAGTTAAAGGCTTCACCTGTAGGGTAATTCCGTTTGTGAGAAATGTAGGCAATATAGGCCATCATGGCAACCCCTAAAAAAAGACCGGGTATAATTCCACCAATAAATAAGTGGCCTAAGGAAGCTCCCGAAATCATCGAATAGATTACCATGGGAATACTGGGAGGAATAATAGGACCAATAGTTGCACTCGCTGAAGTAACCGCACAGCTAAACTCAGGGTCAAATCCGGCATCATTCATAGCCTTTATTTCTATTAATCCTAATCCAGAGGCATCGGCAATAGCTGAACCGGTCATCCCCGAAAAAATGACTGAGGCCAATACATTAACATGCCCCAAACCACCTCTAAACGAACCTACCATCTTATTAGCAAAATTAAAAAGGCGCTCGGTGATCATACCTTCATTCATTATTTTGGCAGCTAAGATAAATAAGGGTACGGCAAGTAAAACAAATTTCTTTTCAAAACCAATGACCATACTATCCACAATGACTGCGGGACTGATATCAGCCAGAATGATATAGATTATCGAAGGTACGGAAATCGAAAAGATAATAGGATACCCAAAAGTAAACATCATTGCAAATAAAGCTATCCATATGGTTATCAGCATTTTACTTTATCTCCTGTTCTGTCTGTGTCTTTATTATTTAATAAAAATTTAATATCAAAAATTATATACTCAATATTATGAATTATAGTAAGGAATAAAAATATAGAAAATACCATAAAAACATAAGTCCAGGGGATTTTAAGGGCAACCGTCTTTATCCGATAATTAAATAGAAGATATTCCCAAACAGGTTTAAAAATAATGATAAAAACAACGGTAGTAATGGTATTAAAAATGATATTCACCACCTTCTGAACTTTTGGAGGTAATTTATCATATACAATATTAAATTTTACATGACCTCCCTCTCTTACTCCCCAGGCAGCACCCAGATATAAGGTCCAGATGTAAGCGTAAATAGACAATTCAAAGGGCCACTCTAAAGAAATATTAAGAAAATATCGATAGAAAACTTGAATCACGATTGCTGAGGCACAGATTATCAGGGCTGCTGTGGAAAGGTATTCTTCAAAAAAAATAATGATAAAGTGATAAATTCTTTTTAATAATTCCATAAAATCAACCACGCTTTCGGTTTTGAAATAACTAACTCTTAAACCGGTTTGGTAAGGGGCAAAAAGGGTGACCTCCTGTCCCTTACCAAACAAGATAGGGTATTTTTAGCTAAACATTATTCTGCTTCATATACCTCTGCACTCGCATTTTGTATCTTTTCATATACCCCTTTACCCCAAATATCATCATTTTTAACGTACATTTTTTTAACGTTTTCCATAAAGGCGGCTTTATCCGGAATGATTATTTCCATGCCGAATTCGTTCTGGAATTTAGCCAGTAGACTTGCTTCTTGTTCCAAAACTAATCGATTACAGTAATTTCTTCCGATTAACAACGCTTTTTTCATATACACTTTATAATCTTCCGGCATACTCTCCCAAACTTTTTCATTAATTGTAGGGTTAATAATAGTCATCTGATGGTCAGTCAAAACTATATAGTGAGTAACTTCGTAAAACTTACTGGAAAAATCAGTAGGCAAAGGGTTGTCCTGTCCATCTATGGTCCCTGTCTTTAAAGCCATATAAACTTCATTGAATCCCAAGGGAGTAGGTTGAGCACCCAGACCACGGCCGACATCCATCCAGGCCTCTGAACCGGGCATTCTTAACTTAACCCCTTTAAGATCCTCAGGAGTCCTGACTACTCCGGCTTTTTTAGTTAAATTTAACTCTCTGGTTCCCAAGAACCAGGTGTCTAAAACTACTAAACCGGATTTCTTTCTCAATTCATCCCAATAGGCTTTCCCAATAGGACCATTTACCACATAATACAGATGGTCTAAGCTTTTAAATACATAGGCAGCTTCTAATACCCCAATTTCCGGATAGGGGACTAAATCAGCATACCAAGAAGGCGAACCATCACACATATCGATATCCCCGCGCATAGTTCCCAGAACCTGGGTTTTTTGATCTGCTAACTGCCCTGAATGATATATGGTCACTTTAATGTTTCCACCGGTTAACTGTTCTACCATTTCAGCAAATTTCATAAAACCTTGAGTTTGTGGTTCTAAAGGGGTGGCAGCGGTAGAAAATTTCAAATTATACTTTGGTTGTTCAGCGAGAACTACCATAGAAGTTAAAACTACAAGTAAACAAACCGTCAATGCAATTTTTAAAAATTTATCTTTCTTCACAACAAAATCCTCCTTTTATTTCTAAATTCTAAACTCTCGATACATTATTTCCTTTTTTATATCACCTCCTTATTTGTCAAAGTACTTCTTGCTGGACATGGTTTTAAAATTTATACCTTAAAAAATTTTTTTACAAAATATTCGTCAGCAAAAAGCGTAGTGACTATTTATACATTAATTTACGATGAATATTTAGTCTTTTGGTAGAGTTTCTGATTATTAGCTCTGTGCTTAAAGTTAATACGGTTGGTTTATGATCTAAATTTTTTTCTTCATCTTCTATCTTTTTTATTAGCAGTTCGGCAGCCGTAGAGCCAAGCTGATATACCGGTTGTCTTATTACAGTTATAGGGGGCTCTAATATAGAAGCCCAATCCGAATCATCAAAACAAACAATACCTATATCATCGGGTATGGAAAGCCTCATCTCTTTGATAGCAATTAGTGCACCCATAGACATATCTATATTGGTGGTAAAAATTGCTTCCGGTCTATTGGATTGTTTTAATAGCTCTTGAGTTAATCTTTTACCACTCTCTTTTTTAAAATTACCAATTTTAATCAGGCTGTCGTCTTTGGCTATACCGGCTTCTTCTATCGCTTGTAAATATCCTTTCAGTCTTTCTGCACCGGTAGTTCGATCTATATAACCATCCACTATTCCAATTTTTCTATAACCCCGATCTATCAGATGTTTTACTGCCTTATAGGCACCATTAGTATTATCCACTAAAACCGCATCACAGTCTACTCCCTCAATCAAACGGTCTAAAAACACAACTTTCATCTTTGTATTTATTAAATGCTGAACATATTCAGAATTTTTTCCTGTGGGTGTTAGTATTATTCCATCTACTCTATTAGATTTTAAGACTTTTAAATACTCGAGCTCTTTTTCGGGGTTTTCATCCCCATTACATAAAATGGTATGATAACCAAATTTATTTGCGGTATCTTCCACAGATTTGGCAATAACCGAATAAAACTGAGAAAGAACATTACCTACAATTATACCGATAGAATTGGTCTTTTTCTGTCTTAGGCTTCTGGCAACTGCGTTTATTTCGTAATTCAATTCCCCTACTGCTTTAAGCACTTTTTTTCTGGTCTTATCTCTAACCCCGGGGAAATCTCCCAAAACTCTGGAAACGGTTGCCGTAGAAACTCCTGCCTTTTTGGCCACGTCTTTTATATTTATTTTCATATTCAATCCCTTAATGAAAATTACCCAAATTTGGGAAATTTATAATGTAAACGTTTACAATTGTTAACGATTACATTTTATAACAATTTTGTTCTCCTGTCAAGAAAAATTAGGGACAGAAAAATTAGGGACATTTTTTAGATTTTTTTAAAAGAATTTAAGATTATTAAATAAAGATGACTGAAAATAAAACATAATTAAAAAATTTTCCTAAATTGGCAATTCGTTGCCTGGCAGATTTGGCAAGAATGATTATCTTTATAAGGTATTGTAGTATTTTTACCTATCCCTATTATCCAGGACAAGGATTTTTGGGGAACCATCATATAGGACTCAGTCAATTTTACTCCAATTTTATCGACTGGAATAATTTGAAAAATATTTTTCTGTTGGCTTATGTCCAAATTACCGGAGCCAGGACCAAAATATTTAGTCGTTTGGAGATTTTGTTCCTTTGATTCTTGACAGACCAAGCTTCTCATATAATTGCATAAAGATCTAACTGACGCTGTGCCCACAGCATCGAGAGCTACTGCTCGAGGATATTCTCCTTGAGAAAATAATTCAAAAACTTTATTCTCTAAAGAGCTTCCTATGGTAGCTACTCCAAATACCAAATAACTTGCTCCTTTTAATAAATTCATTATCGAAGGGCTAAAATTTAAAGAAAAGCCATTTATTAAATCTACTGTTCCACTTGAAAAATATATTTGCTTAATTTTAACTGAAGAAGAAATCCCTTTTGGTTCAAAAAGACGATGACCTCGCTCAATTTCCTCCCGTGTGATTTTTATGATAGCGTTATTTACTTTTTTTAACTTATTATTATGACATTCCTGATACCGCAAGATTTCTTCTTCATTTATTTTTAATTTAATATTCTTGATAATTTTCATATAAATATAGTCTTTTTATTTAGTTAGTATATTGGCCGGTTGAACAGTTTGTTATATTTAAACTTTAAAATTAAAAATACATTGCTTTAATAAATTCATCCTGAAAATCAGGACGTGAAGATAATTCTAAATATTTCACTTTCGTAGATATTTCTTGACCTACTTGCCTCATCTTTTTAGAGAGCAAAGCTATCTTTGCCCCCCTTCCAGCAGCATTTCCAATAAATTTTATTTTCTTTAAAGGCAAATAAGGAATTAACCCTATTCTTTTGGCACTCTCTTTATTAATAAAATTACCAAATGCTCCAGCTAATAATACTTCGTGAATATCCTCCGGAGAAATATTTACTTCTTTTAGAAGTATTTTTATTCCTGCATAGACAGCAGCTTTGGCTAATTGAACTTCTCTAACGTCCTTCTGAGTGAGATATATAGATTTACCAGTTATTGTTTCATCACTCTTAACCAAAAGAAATTTATTACCTCCCTTTTCTCTAATTATTCTTTTTTTAATCTCCTCGCTTATTTCAGATGGACAATCTTCTCTACTTATAAGTTTACCACTTTTATCTATTAACCCCAATTTAAACATCTCCGCAACTAAATCAATTAAACCTGAACCACAAATACCTTTTGCCTTATTGTGGTTGATGACTTGCCAATTAACAAAATTATTAGTTATTTTTACTTTACTTACTGCACCTTCTGCCGCTCTCATACCTGAACTAATTCGAGACCCTTCAAAAGCTGGCCCAGCTGCGGTAGAACAAGCCCATAATCTCTCCCTTGAAGCTAATACTATTTCTCCATTAGTCCCTAAATCTACAAAAAGAACGGTCTTATTTTCCCTCCACATAGAAGTAGATAATATACCTCCTACAATATCTGCACCTATAAAGGCAGAAATATTAGGAAGTACATAAATATTAGCAGTTGGGTTAAGTGATAACCCAGGGATATCTTTTGCCTTCAATCTAAGGTTTTCCTTTATAACTGGGATATAAGGTGAAGGGGCTAAATTAGTAGGATTAAGTCCTAAAAAGAGATGATGCATACAAGTATTACCAACAATTACAGTTTCGTAAATATTATTTTTATCTATTTCTGCTTTCTGAGTAGTCTCTTTGATTATTTCATTTAAAGTATTTACTATTTCTTTTTGTAATTTTTCTAAACCATTTTTGTGCCTTTGGACGAATTCAATACGGGAAATAACATCTTCACCATAAGTAATTTGAGGATTAGTTTTAGCTATTGCAGAAAGTTCCCTTCCGGCTTTCAAATCAATTAAATAACCTGCTACCGTGGTTGTCCCAATGTCAAAGGCAATACCATAACTACTTTTAGTAGTATCGCCATTTTCTATATCTATGATTTCATTATTTAGTATAGTAACTGTTATTTTAAAACCAGCTTTTCTAATCAGATTAGGTATCTTTTTTAATATTTCTACAGATATTTTCAAATTTGAAATATTTTCTATCTTCTTCAAAGATAATCCGTCTTTGATTCTTTTCCAATCCGATCTTTGATCCTCTAAAGAAGGTCCTCTTAGGTCTAAAAATATTTTCTTAAAATTAGGATCAAGGATAAAAT
>Ga0190359_1002619_pt1 | contig 10667 bp, 15 predicted proteins | sample 48721823_MG_FD_161269 | JGI IMG/M metagenome (GOLD analysis project Ga0190359, IMG submission 161269) | Hydrothermal vent microbial mat bacterial communities from Southern Trench, Guaymas Basin, Mexico - 4872-18-2-3_MG | ecosystem: Environmental > Aquatic > Marine > Hydrothermal vents >...
GAATTATATCTATTAAATACAGCATAGATGATAATGCTCATATCATTCTCAAAAAGATAATATCAAGGTGCGCGTTGAGGTTCTTGAAAGAATTCTAAAGAGCGTTTGGTTGAAAATTTAGTTTTAGTGTAAAGCAAGGAACCGAAATGAAAGACGTCAGAAAACAGCAGATCATAGAAGCTTTTAAAGATTGGGATAAGCTCAAACAAAAAGGAATATGGTTTAGTGGGGTCGAAGGAGAAGGCCTATATAAAAAATGGTGGGATAATGGCCAACTCTATTTTTTAGCTCATTATAAAAATAGCGAATTAGATGGAGAATATAAAAAATGGTATGAAAATGGTCAATTTTATATATTAGCTCATTGCAAAAATGGAAGATTGGATGGAGAATATAAAAGATGGTGGAATAATGGTAATCCTTGGGCTATAGCTTATTATAAAAATAGTGAGCTGGAGGGAGATTATAAAGAATGGTGGGGAAATGGCCAATTTAAAAAATTAGCTCATTATAAGAATGGTAAAAAAAATGGAGAATATAAAGAATGGGACAAAAATGGCAGATTAGTTAAACACGCCTATTATAAAAACGGTGAGGAAGTAAAATGAAAGACGTTAGAAGACAACAAATCATAGAAGCATTTGAGGATTGGGATAAGTTGAAGCAAAAAGGAATATGGTTTAGTGGGTTTGAAAATCATGGAGTATATAAACGCTGGCATAAAAACGGCCAGCTTGGTGTATTGGCACACTATAAGAGAGGAAATAAGCATGGGTCATATAAAGAATGGTTTGAAAATGGCAATCTTAGAAAAGAAGCCAATTATATAAATGGGGATCTCGATGGCGAATATAGAGAATGGTGGTTCGACGGTAAACGTTACTTTGTTGGCCATCATAAAAATGGGAAAAAAGATGGCGATTTCAAAGAATGGACCAGAAGTGGGAAGCTTGTATTACATGTTATATATAAAGACGGTGAGAGGGTAAAACAGTTAGTGTAATCACTTTTTGATTGGGGTTTATAAATGTTGCTTTATATTATAATCACAAGTGTGTTAATAGTTTTCTTTGCTGGTTCTTTACAATTGTATCTTTATTTAATTGGAAGCATTATAATTTCTATATTGATAGACAGAAAGCGAAAAAAGAATAAAACAATAAGTGGCTCTAACTATTCGCTGCAGAAAGCGAGGAAATAAAATGAAAGACGTTAGAAGACAGCAAATCATAGAAGCATTTGAAGATTTGGATAAGCTCAAACAAGAGGGAATCTGGTACAGTGGATTTGAAAAACATGGATTATACAAGCGCTGGTATGAAGACGGTCAGCTTGGCGTATTAGCGCATTATAAAAGAGGAGATAAACATGGGCCATATAAACAGTGGTTTGAAAATGGCAATCTTAGAAAAGAAGCCAATTATATAAATGGGGAACTCGATGGCGAATATAGAGAATGGTGGTTCGACGGGAAACCTTGTCTCGTGGCTTATTATAATAAAAATGGCGAATTGGATGGAGAATACAGAGAATGGTGGCCTAATGGTCTGCTTTATATTGCAACTTATTATAAGAATGGCAAAAAGGATGGAGAATATAGAGAATGGGGGGAGAATGGCACTCTTTGTGAAAAATCTTATTATAAAAATGGCAAATTGAATGGAGAGTATAAAAAATGGTGGGAGAATGGCACTCTTTGGAAAGAATCTCATTATAAAAATGACAAAAAGGATGGAGAATATAAGGAATGGTGGGATAATGGCACTCTTTGGAAAGAATCTCATTATAAAAATGACAAAAAGGATGGAGAATATAAAGAGTGGAATAGAAAGGGCAGATTAGTTAAACACACTTATTACAAAAATGGCAAGGAAGTAAAATGATAAACGCGAAAAGTCAAGCATTAGAAATCCTTAGAAATTGGAATGAACTTAGAGCGCGTGGCATTTGGCTTGAAGGTGTTGAAGGTGAAGGAACATTCAAGCAATGGTGGATAAGTGGCGGCATTTGGAAAATAGAACATTATAAAAATGGCAAAAAAGATGGAGAATGTAAAGAATGGTGGATAAGTGGCGGCATTTGGAAAATAGAACATTATAAAAATGACAGACTAGATGGAGAATATAGGGAATGGTGGCCTAATGGTCTATTTCATGTTTTAGCTTATCATAAAAACAATGAAAAAAATGGAGAGTATCAAATATGGCATGATAATGGTCAATTATATATTTTAGCTCATTATAAAAATAACGAGTTGGAGGGGGAGTATAAAGAATGGGATAAAAATGGCGAATTAGTTAAACACACTTATTACAAAAATGGCAAGGAAGTAAAATGAAAGATGTTAGAAGACAACAAATTATAGAAGCTTTTAAGAATTGGAATAAACTGAAACGACAAGGGATATGGTTTAGTGGATTTGAAGGTGAAGGCCTGTATAAAGAATGGTGGGAGAATGGCACTCTTTGTGAAAAATCTCATTATAAAAATGGCGAATTGAATGGAGAATATAAGCAATGGTGGCCGAATGGCACTCTTTATATTTTAACATATTATAAAAATGACGAGTTGGAGGGGGAATATAAAAGATGGTGGAAGAATGGTACTCTTTGGAGAGAAACTTATTATAAAAATGGCAAAAGGGATGGAGAATATAAAGAGTGGGACAAAAACGGTAAGTTGGTAAAACACGCCTATTATAAAAATGGCAAGGAAGTAAAATGAAAGACGTTAGAAGGCAGCAAATCATAGAGGCTTTTACGAATTTGGATAGCCTTAAAGAAGATGGCATCTGGTATAGCGGCTTAGAAGGGGAAGCTTCTACAAAGAATAGGCTATAACAGAAGCTCTTGTAAACAAGTTTATATATAAGAACGATGAAAAATATTAAAATAGAGGCTATAATAAGTAAGATAATTGGAAACACATATATATGTTAGAGGAGCAGTGATAATGGATTTGAGAACTTTCCTTCAGTATTTACATGAAGACGAATTTGGTATCAACAGAGGACAAAAAGAGTTAGATGATATAATGGATAAAGTTAGAGATGGCGAGAAACTATCAGACGATGAAAGAGAAAAATTGTCTGTAGCGTTAGACGCAGCCAAAGATGAAAGAGATAAAACGGCTAATGAAAAAATAGACAAAATTATGTCAAAGATTGCCAAAGGGGCATCTCTGAAATCTCAGGAAGAAGATCTATTAGCTATAGCTTTAGCGGCAGCTAAGAAGTGATATAATAATGACTGTAGATGATAAATTCTCAAAAGCTCTTGGTAAGTTCGTAAACTCAAATAACTTACGATTCACAGCCGAGAAATATGAAGATGTGGTAAAAGATGATACTGTCTTATATACCAGAGCCGAGATTGCTATTTTGAACGAGCGTCATAACGACATATTGGATATAAGCGTAATATATAATAGAAAAGATACAGTGTCTAGTATATATAAAAAAATTACATTAAGTTATGCTAAAGCGTTACTGGCCTATAGATTAAGGAAATAAAATAATGCAAGAAAAAGACAACTTTGAGCTGTATAGAATGATAGATAGTCGCAGAAAAAAAGGTATGTATGACCCCCGAGATATAGCTAGAGATTTAACGAATGAATTAGAAGATTGGCCTTATGAAGACATATATAAGAGGGTAACATTGATTATAAACAATGAAGATGAGATAGACAATAATATAGTATAAAATTGGCCATACATGATCTGCAAACTTGAAATCACAAACACTCTTATATATATAACAAGTCAGAACTACATCCTACAACACATTTCAAAAAAATTTACCTACAAAGATTATTCAGAAGCTTTTGTAAGAGGAAAATTTCAAAAGCATAATGTCAAAATTATCAAATTGCTTAAATTTATTGACAAGCATCATGCTGCATTGCCTATAGGCCTTAAAAACGAGCTTCTAGAGTTACTTGATTCTATAGGTTCTATAGAATATAGAGTTTATGATAAAAGAGACAACCCAGACTTCAATTTTACATCTGATAATATTAAAAATTGCCTGAAAGAGCCGTTGAGAGATTATCAAATAGAAGCTGTACAAAGCTTTCTAAAACATAAAAACACAATTATCAAAGGTGCAACTGGTTCTGGTAAAACTAAGATTATGGCAGCTATAGTTAAATTATTGAATAAGAAGGCGCTTATTCTAATGCATAAAAAAGATTTGGTTCATCAAACATATAGAAGGTTTGTGGATGACGGCATTCAGGATGTAGGATTCGTACAAGGTAACAATTTTAAGGATGGTAATATCCTTCTTGCTACAATACAATCTTCTCACAAGATAGACCCCGATTTTATAAAGACAGCCGAATTGGTTATAGTAGATGAGTGCCAACATGCCAATGCTCCTACTTTCCAAACTGTTTTAATGTTAGCAAACAATGCTAGATATAGATTAGGCCTCAGCGCTACTCCTTTTAATAAAAATAAGCTTCACAATGCCAGAGTTAAAGCATGGATAGGAGATATCGGTTTTGATTTAGGAGCTAAAAAGCTCGTAGAAGCAGGATGGCTGGCTAAGCCTCTTATTAAGTTAGTCCCTATTAAAAAAGTAGAAATTGTAAACTCAAAAGGCCGCAGAAGAAAAGTGGATATTGAAGAGTATTCCTGGATAGGTGCAGAAAGAAATGGTGTAATTAAAAATATGATAAGAAATGAAAAAATAGCCAGTATAGCGAAATTTAGTAAAAAGCCTGTGCTGATATTGGTTAAAAGCATTAAGCATGGCGAATTTCTTAAATCTATGATAGATAATTCTACATATATACATGGAGATACATCTCTTGAAGATAGAAAGAAAATAATAGAGGAATTTGAAAAGCATAAAATACCGGTCCTTATAGCGAGTACTATTCTTGATGAAGGTATTGATATTATTAATATCAAAAGTCTCATAGTTGCTGCTGGAGGAAAATCATTTATTAAAACAATTCAGAGATTGGGTAGAGCTTTAAGAAAGAGTCCAACCAAAGATAAGGTGTACATATATGATTTTTTGGATAAAACAAATCGTTTACTAGAGAGACATTCATACGAAAGAATAAAAGCTTATGAACGCGAAGGATTTACAGATATAGAGGTTATCTAATGAATTTTAAAAAGTTAATAAGTCTTATTTTTGAAGAAAATTTACCTGGAACAGCCATTATATTGGGCAGGTTTCAACCTATTACGATAGCTCATTATAATATTATTAACGAAGCGAGAAAAAAATATCAAAACACTTTTGTTGTAATAGTCTCAGGTAAATCAAGGAAAAATAATCCTTTTAACGTATCAGAAAGAGCTAAATTAATTTCTCAAGCATTTGAAGGCAAGTTGCCAATGTCCCATATAATAAAAGCAGAAACCGGTTTCACACCTAATGTTATTAAAAAAATAGAGAGCCTGGTTTCAAAACAGAAAAATAAAAAGAAATTTATAATATTTGCTGGCACGGATAGAATTGAGGATTATAGAAGACAAATTCAAAATTATTATAAAGGCGAAGCAGATGTAGAAGTAATAGAAATACCCAGAGAAGAAGACAGCATATCTGCGACAAAAGTTAGGAAAGCATTAATAGATGATGACATAGATAATTACAAAAGGCTTATGCCCACCAGTCTATGGGATAAATTTAAAAGTCTTAGAAAGATATTACTACAAAGAAAAAATTATCTTACAGATGAGAACAATTTGTAAGTTATTATAAAGATAAAGATAAAAGAAAAATTTTTTGGAGGTCAAATATGGAGTTTGATAAATTTTTAGAACTTTTGGAACAAAGGGCAGATCAAAAAGTAAAGACTTTAAATGAAGAGATGATATCTGGTGAAAATGTACCAGAGTCAATTAAAAAGAAATATGGCTTTAAGTGGGCTTACATTCCAGAAAAATATAACATTATGATAGGGCTTGTTAAAGACAGCGATGATATCACTTCTGATCAATGGAAAATGGTAACTCTAGAGCCTAAATCCGAAGCGGCAGAAAGAGCAAGAAAAGGGATGGCTGCAGAATTTGGAGAATCTATATCTGAAAGTGTAGATTTTGACACATACGAGGAAGTTTCACAATCAAAGCCCATGAATTATGAGACTTTACTTAAAAATATTCAACAATTGTTGGAAAATAAGACAATCAGCGGGTTACATACAACAGCAGCGAAATTAATGACAAAAAAGAAGTGAAAATATGGCAAAGTACACTTATGATGAATTAACTCCTATATTGCCTGGCAAGCCTTCGCATGGGCGTGGGGGTGGTATGTCTCAGCAACCCTCGTTAAACCAAGACATAGAAGTGTGGCCAATTAGCGATTCGCAGGAAAAACCAAGCAGAGACAAGACTGGACAAAAATCTAGTAGCCGCAGTTCTACGCAGGAGATCCCGTCGGATAAAAAAGGAGCAAAAGGGGAGAAAAGTAAAGGAAGTGAAAAGGGCAAAGGGGGCCAAGGAGAAGGAAGTGAAAAGGGCAAAGGGGATCAAGGAGAAGGAAGAGCAACATTAACAGATACAGAAAAAGTCATAGAAGAAAGCGACGCGACAGCTCGGGGTGTTCTCCAGGATATATATAAAGAAGCCGAAAGAAAAGCTAGGAAAATGCTTGGTAAAGCAGGATCACAAGCCGGTTTAAGCTTACAAGTATTTAAACCATTAATAAAATCACAGTTAAATTGGCTAAGACTGCTAAAGCAAAAAGTAAAATTTTTTGCGGATAAAGTAGGTAAAAAAGTAAAAAAAATCGGTAGTTATTTAATGTATCCATGGAAACCTCAATCTCAAGTAGGAATAGTAGCAAAGGGGCCCTTGAACAAACCACAAGAGGGATACATATACATGATATTCGCTTTTGATACATCAGGCTCTATCACTCAACCTGAGCTAGAGTCTATTGTGACAGAATTAAACTCGGTAGCGAGAATATTTAAATCGAATAAGCTTTCTGGTAAAGTTTTTGCTCTCGAATGGGATACAAAAGTTCATCAATTCGAAGAGTATAAACCTTCCGCCGAAATAAAAGTATATGGTGGAGGCGGAACAGATCCAAGAGCTATTTTTCAGTTTATCGATAGTAAAATAAAATCAGAGGGACCAAGCGACTCTTATTTGTTGCAACTTGGTACTAAGGATACAACATGGGTCAAAAAAATTCCTGGCAGTAAGTATACAACAGCTCCATTTCTTGTGATATTTACTGATGGTGCGTTTAACAGACCCTTAACAAAAGCAGATTTGGGTAAAATATATGGAATTAGTGAAAACAACATATTATATATATTAACAGAAGAATCAGGAGCATCAAATATCTATCCTAAAGATAACTATATAATATATGATAAGCCAAAGTTCTAACAAGGAGTATTGGGAATGGACGATATGAAATATTTAATAGAGAAAATGAATCAAGAGCTTAATGAGTTTCAAATCAGGGATATTGCAAGAAAAACAGGAGCTTTTTTGGCTAAAGTCCCACAAGCGATAAAAAGAGTATACCAAAAAATGGTTGGTGTGGTAAAAAAAATAGAATCTGCATTTTTTAGATTTGGAGCAGCTATATGTCAATTAAAAAATAATAAGTTTGCGTTGTTTAATTCCAAGGGGAAAATGCTAACACCACAACTAGACTTTATGCAACGGACCAAGCTAGGAAAGAAGCTTGTGCCTAAATATGAATCAAAACAAGCCAAGCTTAAACGATTACAAGGGTGGCTACAACCAGATGGGAGAGTAGCTGTAGCTAAGGGCTATAGCAAAGAGGATGTTCCTGTATATTACTTTGGAGATAGTTTATTTAAGCCAAATCTAGTACATGTTGAAAGCCTGAAAGTATCACCAGCAGAAAAAATTATTTTAGAAGAACTCTTAACGGAAGCTATTCCACAGAAAGAAAGAGAAAAGCAATATACCAATGTAAAAAAACAAGCTTTTGTAGATTTTGATGACCAAACTCTTGTTCAAGGTATTGTTAAAGAAGAACCTAGAGAAATAGCAGAAAGCACTGTAACTGTTTCGGATCTTGAAGAAGTCATGGATGATATGGCGACAGCTACAGAAGCTGGTGGAATTAAAGGAAGAAAGATAAGCGCTTTTGTTTACGGGCCTCCAGGCGTAGGTAAATCAGAAATAATAACCAACTATTTCAAGAAACTAGGATATGAAATAACATTGTTGCAAATACAGCATGTGCCTATAGAAATCCTCTCTGGATTTCCAGTTATTAAAACGACAGACGCTACAAAAGACGGAGAAAGAGTAAAGATGGTAGCATCAGAAATACTACCTCCGCAAAAATCTAAGAAAAGACACCTTCTATTTTTAGATGAATTCAATGCTGGCTCACAAGAGCAAATGAAAGCCGCAATGAATTTAGCTTTGAATGGGAATATTGGAACTTATGAACTTCCAGAGAAAACTATTATTATTGCAGCTGGTAATGCTCCTGAGAGAGATAATGCAGCAGCAGTAAACACTTTGGATGCGCCTGTTTTAAGAAGGTTTATATATAAACTAGATCTTAAACCAGATTTACCAGAATGGCTTAAATTTTTCGCATCTAAAGATGTAATTATAGATTGGAAAGGAAAGAAAATAAATACTGGCCCCGTTCTTTCTATTATAACATATAATCTTGTTCACTGGTCTGAAGAAGCTAAAGATCCTAGTGCTGCTTTTAGAAAAGTGATGAAAGGTTTTGGCGGCGAAGAAGAAACAGGTTGGCTAGATCCAGCAACTTGGACGGCTTTAGATAAAGTTATGAAGATAAGAGGAATAAGGGAATTTGCTAAGCTTCCTGAAGATAAGAGAAAACTATTAGAAGAGCATGGAAAAAAGAGATACAAAAATTTGGACGCTTTTTCAGCTGGAGTTAGATTATATATAAATGGCATGCAGCAGGAGATACTTAAAAGAGTCGGGCCAAGAGTGTTAGGGAAAGATTCAGAAGAAATAGTATCAGAAATGATAATGGCTTACAATCATCTAAAAAATGAGAAAGTAAATCCTTTAGATATTCTACTAAACTACAAAGCAGTTAGAGAAAAAGCCAAAAAGGCTAATGAGCTAGGCGCAGAAATTCTATTCAGAGAATTAGCCGAAGAAATTATTACTTTTGGTTCAATAAAGGCCATGAAGCAATTTATGAAGGAAAAAGGAATAGAATATTACAAGAGCGCCAAAGAAGATCCATTGACTCAAGCCTTGATAAATGTAGGACAATTTATAAAAGATAAAAATATTGGTTCAGAAATAATTGTTGCCCATTTTGAAGCTCTTAATCCTGGCGTATTGGCCAATAATCAACTAGCTTTAAGATGGAAAGAAGGTTTACTGCATCTTAAGATGCCTCAAATACAAGAGGCTTGGGATGCTTTTAATAAAACGATAGATGAGCAATTTGAAGAATTGGCAGATGAAGAAGAAAAAGAAAAATTCATGCAGCTCAAAAGAGAGCATAAAACATATATCCCCGAAATCGCAAAAGTAGCGAAGAGGATAAAAGATCCCAAATTAAGGCAAAGCTTTATAGACACCGAAAACAAGAGATTTATATTATATTTTGGTAAAACAAAACAAAAGAAAAGGCAGGGGTTAGAAACGCTGCCTGCTGGTTATAAGATGTTCATTAATCGTAAAAAACCAAAGCAGGAGCCAAAACCATTATCAACTGGCAAACATGAGACAAAAATTAAGGAAAGCATATCGCTAGGCTTAGATGTAGATTCGGAAACATTAGAAGAAATGTTATCTCTGGCAGGTATAAAGTAAAAGATGAATTTAGATACTTTCATCAAAGAAATAGATTTAATATTAGAAAGCTCAATGGGCACGGTTACCCCACCCCCGCCCGCAATAAAAGCTCTGATATATCATTTAATACCTCGAGATCCACTTTTTGCTACATTTCTATTAAGAGCGAGATATATAAAGAATAGACCTGGCATAAAAACAGCAGCGGTTAATATAAGAAACGGTAAAGTTAATTTTTACTACAATGAAGAATTTATAAACAAGTTCCCGCCAGAAGAATTAATGTTCATTATAGCTCACGAGTTTTATCATATTGTAAGATTACATTTAGATCGAGCAGCTAGAAGAAGAATGGATCCTGACCTATACAATAGAGCTGCTGATATGATTATTAATGAAAATATATTGCGCGACTTAAAACACGTTGCAGGTTTAAACATTAGAATGCCTAGAGAGAATGGGAAAGAAATAGGCTTAAGAATCCCCTCAAAATTTGAAAAAAAGTTTCCTCAAGCTAAGAAGTGGACTACCGAGCATCTCTACTTATGGTTGGAGAAAAATGGGCGTCCACCCAATAAGCAAGGCAAACCTCCTAGCAAAAAGGAACTATTGAAACCTGGTGCGGTTGTCAGAACTAAGGACGGAAAAATAGGTGTTATTGAAAAAGTTAATAAAGATGGCACTTATGATGTAAAACACATCTCAGAATCAGAAGCTAGAGAAATATTAGGATTAGACTAGTGATTGTAGAGTCAACCAATGTAAATAACTATGAAAATGTTAAGATATTTCAATTAATAATTAATAATCCGCGCGTGATTGCCAGATACCTTTATAAGAAATTAACACAAAGCTTTACAAATAAAAAAGTAGAATTATCTATACTTAAGCTCAAACCATTTCA
>Ga0190359_1002620_pt1 | contig 10666 bp, 9 predicted proteins | sample 48721823_MG_FD_161269 | JGI IMG/M metagenome (GOLD analysis project Ga0190359, IMG submission 161269) | Hydrothermal vent microbial mat bacterial communities from Southern Trench, Guaymas Basin, Mexico - 4872-18-2-3_MG | ecosystem: Environmental > Aquatic > Marine > Hydrothermal vents > Microbial...
CTTTGCCCACAGAAGAAATAAGTGTTGATTTAAGTCCCATTTTAGTCAGATGGGCAGCAAGGTTAAAGGGGGCGCCGCCAATATAAGATTTACCATCTATAATGTCCCAGAGAATTTCGCCGAACAATAGTGCCTTCATATCTTTGCCTATTCTACTTAAAACTTATATTTTTCTTTATATATACTAATTTCAAATTCTCTTTACCTTTTCTACATTTTCCTATATAAAATAATTTCTAAAATGAATAATATCAATAAAAATAGTATATTACGCAGACTACTGACTATTATTGTATCAAAAATAGACATATAACCTATATTGTGTACAATCATAATAATGAAGTATAAAAAATTCGTTTATTCAATACCATAGTTACTGCACCATATATACCCGCATCCATACCAATCGTCGATAACTCTATTTTAGTAGTAGACTTCATTATTGCCATTGTAAAATTGTTATATGACTCAATAATTGGGTCCAATAATAATTTACCGGCAGCTGAAATTCCTCCTCCGATAATAATTTTATCTGGGTTAAAAACGTTTTCTACAAATGAAAGCCCTTTGCCAATATAATAACCTGCCTCTTTAAATATTTTTTGAGCTACCGGATCGCCTTGTTCAGCTCTTTCAGCTACATCTTTCGCTGTTATCCATCTATTTTTACCATCATTATATAATTGATTTGCTTTTCGCTCAATTGCATTACCAGAAGCTACGGCTTCAAGACACCCATATTTACCACAATTACAGAGTATTTTTTTACTTGTTATTGGTATATGCCCAAATTCACTATGCTTATTATATAACTTACCATTAATCATGAAAGCAGAACCAATTCCGTAGCCAACGTTTACATAAAAAATATTATTCACACTTTCCCTTTTGCCATGCCATATTTCACCTATTGCCATAACTCGAGTACAATTATCAGCAAATACACGTAAGCCCGTTTTTTTTTCTAAAATACTGGTTATATTGACATTTTTCCAGTTAAAATTTGGAGAATATTTTATAATACCTGAAGAGCTGTCGACTATCCCCGCCTCCGCTATTCCAATCCCCTCAATTAAATTTTTTTTAATGTTTGTTTGTTTAATTACTTCTTCCACCAAATTGGAAATTTGTAAAATGACCTTTTCCACACTATGATCACAATCAGTTGGAACGCGAATTTTTTTTATAATTTCTCCTTTTAGGTTTGCGATACCCACAACTATATTAGTAGTACCAAGATCTACTCCAACTACAAATCTCCCAGAGGAATTTGTTGACAATATAACAGGATGTCTACCTCCCGTCTTTTTGGACTCACCTTTGCCTATTACGGATACAATTTTATCTTCAATAAGTCCATTAACTACCCTTGATACAGTTGCTTTACTTAATTTAATTTTCCGGGCAATCTGGGTACGGGATAGTCCGTTACCATTTCTTAAAAGATTTAAAATTAAAGCTTGATTTATTTGACCCATAAGTTTCGAATCGACTTTTCTTGTATCTGATGCTTGAAAACTCATTATATTCTCCTTCAAGTAATTATATTTACCTCTGCTTTATATTTATTATAATCCAATTAAATATTAATCACTATTAGTCATACACATATGCAGGTTAAAATATTAACATTAGGATAATTATATTTATATTCTTATTCGTTTAGCGCCTTCGGAATTTTTTGGATCTAACACTTTTAATGTTTTTCTAGTTAAATAATTATAACCTAATCTATCTTTTTAGAAAAATTTAACTTACATTTGCCTATTTGAAAATTAAACCTCAAAATAAAAAGAGCATCTTTCTCTATTTTCTACTCGTAATACAATTTTCCCTTAATTTTATGAAAATCAGACAACAGAACTTAGTATCTATATTTTCTCAAAAATCTACTTCTTAAAAAATAAAGTTTAAAAAGCCCAAGGACTATAATTTAGTTGGGACATGTGGTCAAGAAAACTGCTTTTTTTCACGTGCCAATATAAGACTGTCATTTTGGTATGACATGTTTTCAGTCAAAAATTAAAGTACAATTTTATTGTTTAAATTAATAACATTCTTGGCGGAAATATAACCTGAGATATTCTACTATTAATTTATCTGTACTAAAAACTCTTCTGTTCTTTTCTACACATCGAAGTTCTTTTAATATATTTTATGTCTAATTATAAGATCTTTTAAGTATCTTGTAAATTTCATCTCTTGTAGCAATCCTGGGGTTAACTGTATAATCAGGTAGTTTCTGTGTATCATCTGCAATAGCTGCTAATTCCTCTTCAGGAACCCTTAATTCTTTAAGAGTAAGTGACATTCCGATTTTCTTTAAAAAATTATCTATTTCTTCACAGGACTTTTCTGCGGCTTCTTCATTAGAAACATCTTCAAGTCCACAATTAAAAATTCTACCAATATCTGCAAATTTTTTAAGTGCAAATTTATAGGTATAACGCATAAACTCCGGATACACAACAGCCAGAGCCTCACCATGCATAACATGAGGTGCATGCCCGCCAATAGCCATACCAATTCCATGAGGCAATGTAGTTCCTGCATTGGCAATGCATAATCCTGCCAGAGTATCGGCCCAAGCCATTTCTATTCTTGCTTCTTTATTAGTCCTATCTTCAAGGGTAAGGGGAAGGTATTTTGCTACTCTTTTTATTGCTTCCCTGGCATGCATATCAGTGTAAACTGACGCATTTTTATGAATATAACTTTCAAAAGCATGGGCAAAAACATCAAATCCCGTTGATGCAGTTATATGTTCGGGTACAGTTAACATTAATTGCGGATCAATAATACTAACTCGGGGATAAAGGAGGGGATCTACTAGAGCGAACTTACATTTTTTAGTTGTATTTGTTACAACTGATACGGGGGTTACTTGTGACCCAGTTCCAGATGTAGTAGTAATAGTAATAATAGTAAGTGTTTTTTCAGTAATCTTTTTATTACTAAATAAACGATAGTCCCAAGCTTCACCCTCATGAGTAGCTCCTACTGCAATAGCTTTTGCAGTATCCATACTTGAACCCCCACCGACACCGAGAACTACATCAATATTATTATTAATAGCAATCTCGGCCCCCTTATTTACACTGTCGGTTGTGGGATTAGGAATAACACCGTCAAAATGAGATACTTCTACATTGGCTTCTTTTAGCGCCTTCTTAATATTTTCAAATACAGGAGCCATGGAATCAAAAACAGGAACAGTTACCATTAAACATCTCTTCCCAAATCGAGATACTATTTCACCAATTTCTTCAACCCGTCCCCAACCAAATTTAATTTCGGTAGGTTGATAATAATCCAATGCTTTCATCTTGCCCTCTCCTTTCATAATTTAATCATAACTTTCATAATTTTATCCTTTTTCTCTTCTATATATTTATAAGCTTCTAAGTAGTCCTCAAATGGAAAATGTTCTGTTATTATGGGATCGAGTTTCACTTTACTTTTTTCAATTAATTCAATTGCTTTCCTGTAATCTTCTTCTTGATACATTAATGTTCCAATTAACCTAAGCTCTCTATCCTGAACCAAACCCAAATCAACAGTTGCTTTTTCCGCAAATACACCAACTACAATAATATCCGTACCCTTACGGGCATTAGCGATAGCTTGTTCCGTTGTTGTATTAATCCCAACACATTCCAAAATCAGGTCTGCCTTATCTTTGCCAAATGTATTAATTAGTTCTTTTCCGATATCCTGAATCTTGGAATTCAAACAATAATTTATACCACATTCCCGGGCGATATTAATACGATAGTCACTAATTTCAGTTATCATAACACTCTGGGCACCCATTCCATTTGCAGCTTGAGCTACGAGGTTACCGATAGGGCCAGCACCAAAAATTAAAATTTTCCTCCCCTTAATATCTCCTCCTCTTTTTAAGGCATGAACAGCAACTGCTAAAGGTTCTACTAATGCACCATGATCATAACTTATATTTTCTGGTAACTTTAATACTTTTTTTGAATCAACTGCGAAATATTCTGATGCCATCCCAGTTGTTTGAAAACCCATAACTTTTAAATTATCACAAATATGATTTTGACCATGTGTACAGGAATAACATTTACCACATACAACCTGGGGTTGTATTGTAATTTTATCGCCTTCTTTGAAAATTGAACCACCATTGTTTAATTTAACAATCTCTCCTGAAACCTCATGTCCCTGTACTACCGGATAGGATGTATAAGGATGTTTCCCATGATAAACATGTATATCCGAACCACATATACCAATTCTTTTAATCTTAACAAGAACCTGACCCTCTTTAACTTTCGGAACGGGAACATCACGAAATTCAATTTTTCCCGGAGCTGTCATTATCGCCTGCTTCAAAAAGATCACCTCTTTTTTTATATGTACTGACAATTATCAAAAACTTGGTTATCTACTTAAAATATGATATAAAATAATTTCTTAAAAAATATATAATCAAAATAAAATTATTCCCAAAATTCAATTTTATTACTAAAATATCTCCTAAATAAACATACTTATAAAATTAGCTAAGGGTTTTAAGATTTTAAAACCCTTAGCTCTTACATCAGTAATACTAGAATTTAGGAGGACTTGTATATTTACCAATGTCTTCTTTATAGATAATAGATACACCAGTATCTACTAAAGGAGGAACATGGCCAAATGGTGGCCTCTGAGAAGTAATTTCAGTAGGATGATTTGCATTATAGGCAAGAATCAGACTCATGAAACCCATTAAATAAGGATCCTGTCCGACAGTACCACGCATCTCTCCTTTTTCAATTAACTCAATATTGGGCATACCGAAGTCAAAGCCCATAATTTCAACTTTACCCTGCATACCAAGATTTCTCACAGCCGCACAAGCGCCCGGACCTGGATTACCATGGGCAGCAAAAATACCATTAATATCAGGATTAGCCTGGAGCATAGCAGTTATTTGTGTTTCTGCCATTGCAACATCACCTTCGTCATTTACAGTAGCAACAATTTCAACGCCTTCAGCCAGAGCGGCTTTAAATCCTTTAATCCTTTCGACCAGATGGGCAGGTCCCGGGAAAGTGGAGATACCTACTTTACCCTTTCCACCTAACCATTCGGAAACAGCTTTTCCTGCTGCATACCCAGCATTATAGTTATTCGTACCAACAAAGCTTAGACGCTTACTAGCTGGCGCATCGGAATCAAATGTTATTACAGGTATTTTGGCATCTATTGCTCTGTTGATTGCAGGAACAAGGGCACTTGCTTCTCCTGCAGTCACAATAACACCATTTACACCTTTAGCAATTAACTGCTCTATGGCACGGGCTTCAAGTGCAGCATCCCATGTAGATGGACCCTGAAGCTCAACTTCAATACTTGGATCCAGCATTTCAGCAGCATCAATCATACCTTTGTAAGCCCAGTTAAAGAATTCAGAACCTTTTAAGAAAACAACCATTGCGTAACGTTCAGCAGCAAAAGAGGTAGCTACAAAAGTCAGTAAAAAGATCATCGATAACATTAAGATTATAAACTTTTTCATTTGTAAACTCTCCTTTTAATTTTATTACTTTACATTTCTTAGAAACCTACAGATTACTAACTTTATTAAACCCTTACCATAGGCATCCCCCCTTAAAACAATTCCTACCGTATATAATTAATTGGGCTAATATATTTAACTTGCCTTAATTAGCCACTAGAGCATAAATTCACGCCATCTTTTTAATACACCAGTACCTTTGCGTTTCACTCCAATATATTCTTCTAAGAAAACAGCAATTAATAACATAGAACCATAAACCACCTCCTGCCAGTATGTGGGGGCACCTGTTTGAACAAAAGTGTTATTTATTATGGCAAGGAAAAGTATACCGAGAATAGTACCTCCAATAGTCCCCTTACCTCCACTTAAACTAGCCCCTCCAATAATAACTACCGTAATAACACGTAATTCTATACCTATACCGAAACCTGTATTAGCACTAATATATTGTGATGCGGTGATAATCCCAGCAATTCCAGCCAGGATAGAATTGAGAACATAAATAAATATAATAAATCTATCTATGTTTATACCAGAATATCTTGCAGAGTTAATATTGCCACCTATAAAATAAACCTGTTGAAAATACTTATGGTTTTTTAAAAGATGGGCAAAGACGATAGCCATGACTGCGAATAGTAAAATTGGAAAAGGTATTCCAAAAACCCTACCCTGTCCAAAAAAATAGAACGCTGGTGGAAAACCTGCTACCGTTTCTCCTTTGGTAATAACCAAATTAATACCTCTAAGAGTGGTTAAAGTAGCCAAGGTACATATAAAAGGATGTACCTTCAAATGATTAATCATCTGTGCATTCACAAAACCCACCAAGGCTGATAATAAAAGTGCCAACAATATGGAAACAGTAATCCCAAAATTATTATTTAAAAAGATGCCTACCATAATTGCTGAAAAAGGCATGACACCGGCAATAGAAAGATCAATGCCAGCTGAGATTATTATCAGGGTCATTCCCAGAGCCATAATTGCTTCTTGTACAAAACCCATTGCCAATATTTCAATATTTATAGGTAATAAAAATCGCGGAAAAAATATTCCCATTCCTATAATAACTAAAACTATTGTTGTTAACAATCCAAGGTTATTCACCTTCGTGATAGTACGAAATTTTTCATTAAGACCCATAAATCAACCTCTTTTTTCTATAAAGTTGCATATTTCATTATTTCTTCCTGTGTAGCATCCTTCTCAAGAATACCAGTTATTTTCCCCTCATTAAATACTGCAATTCTGTCACAGAGACCAATTATTTCAGGTAATTCAGATGAAATTATAATAACACCAACCCCACTTTCTACTAATTTCCTTAAATGTTTGTGAATCTCTGCTTTTGCACCAACATCAACCCCACGGGTTGGTTCATCAGCTATTAATATCTTTGGTTCCGTATTGAGCCACTGAGCCAATAGTGTTTTTTGTTGATTACCCCCGCTGAGATTCAGAATAAGGCTTTTATCATCAGCAGGCTTAATATTTAGATAATCAATAAAATATTTAGCTCTTTCTTCTATTTTTCTATTTTTAAGAAAACCTCTCTTATTCACAAACTTGTTTATAGAAGCAGCAATTATATTCTGCCTTAAAGTTTTTTCCAGAAATAAGCCCCAGCTTTTTCTGTCTTCTGTTAAATAACAAATACCATTTTTAATTGCATCCCAGGGAGATTTAATTTCTACTTTTTTTCCTTCCAACATAACTTCCCCAAATTCAGGTTTTTCAGCACCAAAGATAGAACGGGCCACTTCAGTTCTTCCTGAACCAACAAGTCCTGCAAATCCAAGTATTTCTCCCTTATATAAATCAAATTCAATACCTTCAAATTCTGCTTTTCTACTGAATCCTTTTACAGAAAATATTTTTTCTCCAATATGGGAACTTTTATCAGGATATAAATTGCCCAACTCCCTTCCTACCATCATTTTAATTATCTCTTCAATGCTGGTTTCTTTTGTTTTCCTGGTTCCGATTAACTTTCCATCTCTTAATACAGAAATCTTATCTGATATTTTAAAGACTTCCGTTAATTTATGGGAAATAAAGATAATCGTAACTCCCTTTGATTTTAAATCATTGATAACCTGATAGAGTAAATTTACTTCTTTTCCTGATAATGCAGAGGTAGGCTCGTCAAAGATAATAATTTTTGCGTTTTGAGATAGGGCTTTAGCAATTTCTACAATCTGCTGCATACCCACACTTAAATCAGCCACCAGGTTTGATGGATCTATGTCAATACCTATATGTTTCAATATTTGTCTTGTTTTATATCTTAATTCTGCCCATTTAATAAAACCCAATTTATTTACAGGTTCCCTATGGCTGAAAATATTTTGGGCTACATTCAACTTTGGAGCCAGGCTTAATTCCTGGTGTACTATGCTTATTCCGCTATTTATTGCATCCTGCGGACTTAGAAAATTTACTTCACAACCATCCAAAATAATCTTACCTTCACTGGATGTATATATGCCTCCAATAATTTTCATAAGGGTAGACTTTCCAGCCCCATTTTCACCAACTACAGCATGAACTTCGCCTTTTTTGATTTTTAAGTTTATGTCATCTAAAACCTTATTTGCAAAAAAGTGTTTAGAGATACCTTCTATTTTTAAAATATAATTTATCACATCAGTCCCTCTTTCACGTCTGATTTAAAGAAAGAAAAAATTTATGCCCTACTTTCTCCTTTTCTAGCTCTACGAATGGCATCGACTGTGATGGCAATTACAAGGATCAATCCATTTATAACCCCTTGCCAGTAAATTGACAAATTCAATAATACAAAACCATTATTTATAAGTGCTAAAAGTATAACTCCAAGAAATGTTCCTATTATGCTTCCTTCACCCCCACCCATACTAGCTCCACCGATGATAGCAGAACAAATAGCTTTAAGTTCTGCACCTAATCCAAACTGTGCATACCCCATCGCCAAACGTGATGTCATAAAAATTGCAGCAAGCCCCGAAAGAAATCCGCTGATTACATAACCTGCTAGAACAATTAAAGAAACATTAATTCCGGATAACTCAGCTGCATCGGGATTTGTCCCTATATAAAACGCCTTATAAAATGGTCCCCATTTCCTTAAGAGATAATCAAATAAAATAACAAATAAAACCATAACATAAAGAGGATTAGGTATTCCTAAAAACTTACCTTGGCCTATAATTAGATAGCCTTCAGGGAGTTTAGACACAAAATATCCTGAAGTTAATACCACAGACAATCCACGGGCTATTGCCATCATACCCAATGTTACTATAAACGGATTAATTCTGAATTTAGCTATAAATATACCATTAATAAAACCTAAAAATGTACCCGATAATAAGCCGAGAATTACAGCAAATAAAACACTAACACCTGCCTGTAATAGCATTGTTGTAATTATCCCAGTTAATCCCAATATTGAACCAACTGATAAATCAATCCCTCCTAATAAAAGAACCAAAGTCATACCAAGAGCTATTAAAACATCATAGTTCATTCCAATCGCAATTGACGTAAGGTTAGAAAATGTTAAAAAGTTCTCACAAAAAATTGATAGTAAGATTGATGTTACAAAAATTATAAGTAATAAACCTATTTCCCTAGTACTTAATATTTCTTTTAATCTGGATAAATGACCGTTTGAAGAATTTATAATTAATTGACTAGTATTTTTTTGCTCCATTATTTAGCATTTTTCTCCTCTTTTTAATTGGTTACCCATCTTTCAGAATCAGCTCCGGTTACAAGTATAACATTACTATAAGCAGTAAATTCACCTGTTCGAATAACTCCCTTACATGATCTAACTCTTTCTTTAAAGTCTTTATGAGTTATGACTTCAAGCTTTGCCTTCTTAAATAGGTTTGTTACATTTTTAAACATATTAGGACAATTATTTTTCAATTCTTCTGTAAGTAATATCCTCTCAATAAACAAATTCTTTTTTATTAATTTTAATACTTCGATAAGCCTTGGTACGTTATCTTCAAGAGAAACATCAATCAGGTTAATTGAATCCGGAATAGCCAACCCAGCATCGGATATGCAGATAGTATCCTGATGACCTAACCTGCTTATTAATGCAGATATATCTCTGTTTAGTAATCCTGTTTTTTTCAGTATTACCACACTCCATTCTCTTATTTTTAAAAGCTCAATACATTTATTTATTAGAAAATTGGCTTTCAGCTGCTGCGTCTCATACGGTAAAATTTTTATATTGTTGTTTTAAGAAAATTAGTCTTCCGTAATTTAAGATATCTATAATTTCTTTTTTATAGCTAACATTAAAACTAATATATCCTAAGAAATTATAAAAACTTTGAAACTATTTTATTAGCTCAAGAGGCAGAATATAACGGGCTTGATCGTTGATATTAATATTATATCTTTATATTGAAGTACAATAATTCTAGCTTGATAATTTATATCCAAAAATTTAATCTAAATTTGCGTGTTATTTTAAGTCAAAGTGTAAACACTACTCGAAATTAGTACAATTCATAAAAATTATGTATTTTAATCAATATTATGGTTAGTTAGTCTCAGTTATAAACCAACTGATTTTATTATACCAAATTAATTAAGTTTGTCAATATTACGAATTATTTAGGTTGTAATTTAAATTAAAAATAATAAAAAGAAGATGGTTTAGAAGTAAGTTCCAAATATTGTAAAAATCCTCTTTTTTTATCAAAATTAGATAAAAATTTTTATTTTTTATTGAACGCTTTGTTATTAGTTGTTAGATAATAGTAATCCGTATCGCGTACTGTGTATCGAGTATCGCGTTAAAGAAATTAAGATTCAGATGTAGGGGCATAATGGATTGTGCCCTTCCTGTTTTATTGTCTTTTGATTACCTTTGGGCACGATGTATCGTGCATTATTGCGGATTCGATGAATCGAACCCCTACAACACATTACTCACTACGAGCAGACGCAAGGCTTGTCTTTACATGTTATTTCTTATTATTTTCTTCACGAAATACGCAATACGCGATACGCGATACGAATTATGGCTTGCTAAAAATACAAAAAAGAATATAATTAAGTAAAATTGCCAATTAAGAGGAGGGGATAAACTTGAAGATAAAAGAAGTTATGATACCAGACCTA
>Ga0190359_1002621_pt1 | contig 10666 bp, 5 predicted proteins | sample 48721823_MG_FD_161269 | JGI IMG/M metagenome (GOLD analysis project Ga0190359, IMG submission 161269) | Hydrothermal vent microbial mat bacterial communities from Southern Trench, Guaymas Basin, Mexico - 4872-18-2-3_MG | ecosystem: Environmental > Aquatic > Marine > Hydrothermal vents > Microbial...
TTCATTGGTTATCCCCTGCAAATAATCAGGCAATGCATCATCCTTCACCGGATTATACCCAACCGGGACAAGTTTGATACTCGCCTGTGCAGCAACTGTACCATCACTGTTATGTATCACCGCTGTAACCATACCGTTGGTTGTCTCAACCCCTGCCACCTGGTTGCTGCAGGAATAGCCCAACACCAGAACGGAAAGGGAAATCAGAAAATATATGGCCTGTCTCATTTTCTTCCCTTTCGTTCAACTGTGGTTAACGGAAACACCTGAAAATTCACCTGATACACACCCTCAGCATGCTCTTCCCGGTCAGCCGTCTCTAACAGTTCCTGGCGCAGAAGCCGAATCTTCTCCTTCATACACTCAACCTGCCCCTGCGAAAGGCTCACCGTCACTGTAGAGATATCACGATCCTTTTTTTGAAACCGATCGATCGCCTCACCGCTCAATGCAATCATCTTTTTCTGGAAATTATTTATCGCGACAGACTGCCACTTCTCTCCCGTTGTCAACAGTTTACTGGTCACCGTATAGGTGCCGTCTTTATGTTTTGTAACAAATCCCAGTCGTTGAAGCAGGGCAAGTGCTTTTTTCGCATCCTGCACCGATATGGGTGGATTCAGTTTTTGTGCCAGCTCACGCACACTTCCTTTAAAGGGATAGAAGGTTAACAATTCATAGATAGCGATATTGTACCAGGTACTGAAAAATGAATATGCATCCGCTTCAACAGTTTTTACATAGGGTGAACGGTAAGAAAGCACTTTCTCAAAATAAAGTTTGATATCGCTGTTCTTCTTTGCTTTACTGAATGAAACGAGCAACTCGAAATATTCCGCCTCTTTTTTTCCCAATTTAAGAAACCCGACAAGCCGCGGAATGGTTTTTGCCGAAAGATGCATCTGCTTCTGAATAACTTTCACTAAAAAACTCGCGTCCACCCCAATTCGTTTGCCAAAATAGCGGTAGGAAAAATAGGGGTGTTTTCCCTTCTGATCTTCATAGAAGTCTCTCAGGAAATCACGGTATTCAAGATATTCAAAAACTGTATTCATTGGCTACATTTAATTCGTGTGATTATTTATTTAAAAACTGAGGGGAAAAAGACAGCATAGCTGAAGAAGTGCTCCCCACGCCTACTCCCCAGGATGTTACAATTAATATATTCCAGAGCAGGGTGATTTTCAGCTTTTTATTTAGAAAGTGTGGATGTTTAGTTCCACAGTTTGATGTATAAATTGCCTTTTCCAGGCAATTTATGAAGTTATTTAACGACAAAATATGTTTCTGGTTGTTTTTAACTTCCACAGACTGTACTATTGCACCAGGAAGTGTTACGTTATAAACAATCATCAGTGGGCAAGCGTAAAAGTACGTATCAATTTTCCGCTTCCGGTACTGAAATATGCCAGATAAACCCCTGCATGAAGTCGCGATAAACACACCGGTTTCATTGATGATACAGATGCAGCCAGGATTCTTCTGCCTTTTAGATTATAAATGTCAACCGTGATTTCTTTTACGGTATTTACGCTGTTTGATAAATGGAGATATGGTCTGCCGTTCTGTTTTGAGATAAAAATCATTTCGGTTTCAGACTCTGTTTGCTGTATTGTTTTATTTGCTGTGGGATCGTGCTTGAATATGCCGTTTCCGCAGGAATCCGCCGCCCAGAAAAAAATGAAAGTATCTGGATATACTCCTGTGCCAAGTGGGCCTTGATTCTTTTGGATAGTATCTAATTCAGCGATTTGAACTTTAAAATGATTATTGTTACAGTCTTTTAAATAACAAATAGAATTATAATTTTCTATTTCCCATGTATACCACAGGTATGTACCAAGTGAAAAATTGATAGTATATATACTTCGTGACTTTATAAAAACAATAGAGTCGGGATTGCCGGGATTAAAAGCAACAAAAGTATCACAGGGAGCAAGAGAATCAGGATAACGCATCGATTCATTCCAATTTGTATCCGGATTTTTTACTGTGGTTAGATACATTCCCTGATAAAAATTAGACGGGTCCCAATTTTCATATATTTTTTCGGACTTTTCACTGAATTTATAATGCATAGAAGAAATGGAATCAATCAATACCATGCCGCCTGCTGCAAGATAATTTCGAGTTATCATTTGATTTAATTCCATAAAGGCAATTTTTGTCCCTGTTGAAAAAGAAATTGTATCATCATACCATTTGTTAATATCTTTACTTTTATGCCAGAAAGGATAATGAATGATGATAAAACCTGAAGCGTATGGAGTAACATTTACTACTATCTCGTTTCCATATATTATACCTGAATATAGTAGTACGAATATTGCTGCAATTACTTTTTTTAAGTGCATACCACACTCCTTAATATCGGTATGAAAAAGGCGAAGCTTTTCACTCACAAAAATAGTACAAAAACATGACATTATTATTGCCGTTTTTTAACAAAATGATAAAAAGTGTTTTCTGTGAGAAAACAGAAAATGGCTTTTCAAAATTATTTTATCTGAGCTATATCAAATTTCTATTTATATTTATGGTACACAGTGTAATTTTAAATATTTTTTTACTATATCAGGTAAAAGGGTCGGAGCATGATAAAAAGATGTACACTATCTCCACTGTATTATCTGACTGCATTATTCATTTTATTCCTTCTGTATAAGAGGTACTGTCTCTGCAAATCCTATGATATAAAGTGGCAAGAATGGGAATATTTTGGCCTTTCAGAAAATCATATAGAATGTATTTCTTATTTGGAAGTATCAGAGCTGCTTATTGCCGGCACAAACGGTGCGTTGTATATCTATCAAGCTGATTCTTCACAATGGATTGACGTACCGTTCCCTGTTGAATTTCCGGTTTTTGATTATACAATTATTGATATCTATGAATCTAAGGAGACAGGAGATATTGCGCTTGCTTTGAAGAAAAATAGCGAAGGTGCAGTTGCCGTTGGCAGAAAAATTGACACAGTGCCTTTTTTTACTATTACACATGTCAATCCTGTACAAAATGTTCAATCCATTGCTATTAAAGGCAAAAATGCCGACACCCTCTACTATGGGTATAAGGATTCAATATGGCAGTGTGTTATAGAGGAAAATGGTTCAATGAATAGTAAAATTCTCTTAGCCAGCCCAAGTGGGTGCTTTGGCATTAACAATCCGGTATGCTCAGAACTTTATATTCCCTATACAACAAAAACATTATTGGCAGGCGGATATGATTCTATCCCCGGTAATAGCCCTGTTGATGGTGCCCTGTTGGAAAGACAGGACTCCGTATTATCAATAATAAAAGAGCATTGTATAACCGATATATCTGAAGTGAATTATTTTGAGCAGCAAGACAGATATGCATTATATACAGGCACCTATGATTCAAGTGTTATACGCTACGATTATGAAGACCAAAATTGGTTATGGCTGCCACAATTACAGATAAAGGAACCAGTGAAGAAAATGGCGGCTTTTGTAATATTAATACCAACACATGGTAATCCTGAGCAAAGGTACGATCGTGGCAGCTTTTGTGTTATTGCAACACAGTCAGGAATATTTTTTTCCTCCGCAATTCACGGTTATTATACTCCCTGGGAAAAAGTGAGAGAAATTCCTGCAGAACCTGTATGTATCTGTTATCATTCCCAAAATCCCCCTCTTAATTTATTTGTAGATTATTATGTCGGTACACGTGACGGTGTATATCATAATTTCTCTAATGCAAATGATGCTGTCGTCATAACGGATGAAAATACATTCGTTAAAAAGAAAAACATATCAGACTTTTATTTAGTTAAAAATCCTTCTCAAAAATGGAACTATACTATGATTAATAATACTTCTTTTACCGGTAATCTTTCAGTAAACTTACTGAACTGTCATGGCCGTATAACAGGGAAACAAACGTTTTATTGCAGAACAGATAATAACACTATCAGTTTTAATGATACTTTTACTACGCTACCAAACGGTACATACATTGTTCAATTTATAAGCACGGATGCCGCTATTTCAGCACATCAAAAGATTATTATTTCAGAATGACTGCTAAAAAAGTGTTACCTGTTTCTATCCGAAATCCTTTAAATTATAACGATTTTTTACTATTTTTGGATATAGTACGGATTTTTACAAAGAGGGAGCGGTACGCCGTATCGATAATTTTTCCCGGCTCCTGCAGGTTGCAGCTCTGGGGTGATGCCCTTTCTCCGCAATAGATACTTTTTGTAAATCAGCCGGCACACCACAATTAGAAATTTTTGGAACATTTTCTCCTCATTCCTGTCTAATACCAATAAACCAAATTCATCATGGATCAACCGGTAACAATGACATAATTTAAATCATATACCGCAGATACAACGAAACCTTTGAAAGGACCGCTCCATGAAAACATTCAAAGTATTCTCCATCGCCTGTATCATAATTGCAGCAACGGCAACAGCCATTATCTGTTCCGAAAAGCAACGACGGAAAAACAGCGGGCCGCTGGTGTTCAACTACGACAGCACCGGCTACACAGCTCTCTGGAAAAGTGTAGACTCACTCGCTTCAAAGGGGTTGACCCGCTCGGTACTGGAAATCGCCGACGGTATCTATGAGAAAGCGAAGAAGGAGAAAAATGCCCCACAATTGATAAAAGCAGTTCTCCATAAGTTAAAATTCGAATCCTACATCGAAGAAGAGAATTATATACAGTCAATACACAAGCTTTCCACAGAAATCGAAACAGCGGAATATCCTATAAAACCGGTGCTCCATTCGGTGCTTGCCGGTATTTACTGGCAATACTACACCACCAACCGGTGGCGCTTCAATGAACGCTCCCGGACTGTCGCGTTCAAGCCTGAAGACATACGCACCTGGGATCTGAAACGTATCGCTGAAAAGACACTATTCCACTTTCAGCAATCGCTCAAAGAAGCGGACAAACTTAAAAGAACCGAAGTGGACATTTACGATGAGATAATGATAGTGGAAGATAAAAGTTTGCGGAAACTGCGTCCGACACTCTACGATTTTCTCGCACACCGCGCCGTTGACTTCTTTATCAACGAAGAGGTCGACCTTATCCGCCCGGCATACACATTCGAGATCGACGACCCGCAGTACTTCTCACCGGCAAATACCTTTATCAAAATGTCTATCAGCTCCAGAGACTCCTTTTCCCTGCAGCTTAAGGCACTACACATACTGCAGGATCTCCTCGCATTCCACAAGAATGACAGTGATCCTGCGGCACTCATTGATGCGGACCTCAAACGCTTGAAATTTGTGCAATCCAAAGCAGTAGTGGAAAAAAAGGATGAATTGTATCTCAACGCGCTCAATACTCTTGAAAAAAAACACAAGGCTCATCCGTCACATGCTGAAATTATCTACGAAATTGCACTGGTCTATTATGAAAAGGGAGGCACCTATAAACCGCTCGTCTCCGATACGAATAAATGGATGCTGAAAAAAGCACATGACTTATGTGCCGGGGTCATTTCCAAAACTGAAGATATTTCGTATGGTGTCGGTTGCTGTAAATCTCTGAAATCGATCATCGAGCAGAAACATCTCCGGTTTACCGTGGAAGAGGGCAATGTGCCGGACAAACCGTTCAGGGCACTGCTGTCCTGTAAAAACATCTCCGATATATATATCCGAATTGTCAAGACAGATCCGCTGTGGTATTACAAAACAAAACGGAAGCTTAACAATGAAAAACTCATCGGCAAAATTCTCGGCAGGGAAAAGATCAGGCAGTGGCGCGAATCGGTTGAAAACGACGGTGATTTCCAGCAGCACGCTCTCGAACTGAAAATCCCCGCCCTTCCGCACGGATTTTATATTATCCTTATCGGTACGGACAGTGATTTTTCCTATAAAAAGAACGCTGTCGCCTATACTCCCTGCTGGGTCTCACAACTGAGCTATATCCACCGTACCAATACCAAATCCGAAACAGAGTATTTTATATTGGACAGGTCAACCGGTACGCCGCTGAAAAATGTATCGGCGCAGATGTACTTTGAGAAGTATCACTATAAAACCCGCGAGTATGAATTTAAAAAGGGCAGGAAATTCATCACGGACAGCAACGGTTATTTTCTCCTGCCTGCCGCGAAAAAGAACCGGAGCTATTTCATCGAGTTAACCCGCGGCAACGACAAACTGCATACCGAGCGTTTATATAACTCACGCTTCTATCCCCGCCAGGAGAACACACGGCTCAAGACCTATTTCTTTACCGACCGGGCAATATACCGCCCCGGACAGACTGTCTACTTCAAGGGAATCATGCTCGAGCAGCAGGGTGACAAGACAGATATTAAAACGAACTACGAGACAACCGTTACGTTCTATGATTATAACCATCAGAAAATCGAGGATGTTACGCTGGTTTCAAACGAGTACGGCACGTTCAGCGGTACTTTCACCGCACCCACCGGTGTGGTGAACGGCAGAATGACCCTGAATAACGGACATGGGTACACGTCGTTTCTCGTTGAAGAATATAAACGACCGAAGTTCGAGGTTACGATCGATTCGGTTGAAGGTGAATACCGGTTGAACGATCGGATCACGGTAAAGGGAACGGCAAAGGCCCATGCCGGCTCCAATGTGGACAACGCCTCCTTTTCCTACCGCGTTGTCAGGAATACTGTGTTCCCTCACTGGTGGTACTTCTGCAGATGGTTTCTGCCGCCCGCTCCGGAGGTTGAGATCGCAAACGGCTCGGGAACAACCGACGAAAAAGGTGCATTTACCGTGCAATTCAAGGCGCTGCCGGACAGAACCGTTTCGAAGGAATCGGATCCGAAATTTCACTATACCGTATACGTTGATGTTACTGATATTAACGGCGAGACCCATTCGGCGCAGCATACGGTGATAGCGGGATATACTTCGTTAAACCTCTCTGTTGCCGTACCGGAACAGGTGAACAAAGCCAAAAAGGATACGATTCTTATCAATACAACAAACCTGGCCGGCACGTATCAATATGCACAGGGGACAATCACGGTACATAAACTTACCCCGCCGGACAGACTGCTGCGGGTGCGGAAATGGGATCAACCCGACCGGCATCATTATACAAAAGACGACTATGTCAATGCCTTCCCTTTCGACCCGTACAGGGACGAAAGCAATGTGACAACATGGGAAAAAGGGAAAGAGGTATACAAACGCTCCTTTGACACAAAGAAAGATTCCCTGTTCATGTTTAAATCACTGAAGAAGTGGGAGCCCGGCCAGTATGTGCTTGAAGCGCACACTAAAGATCGCTACGGCACCCCGGTTAAGGACATCAAATACTTCACCGTATTCTCGACAAAAGAAAAAGCTGTTCCGCAGCATACCTTTGACTGGTTCGCACTCCTGAAAAACAAAGCAGAGCCGGGAGAGACGGTACCGCTGCTTATCGGTTCAAAGGCGAAGAAGGTATCCCTGTTCTATGAGATCGAGCATGATGAAAAAATCATCCATAAGGAATGGATCACACTCAGCAGTGAACAGGTACAACGCAAAATCTTCATCAAGGAGGCATATCGCGGGAACATTGTCGTCCATGTTACCTTTGTAAAAGAAAACAGAAGTTACCGGCATGATGCAGTCATTACCGTGCCTTTCACTAATAAAGAGCTCGATCTGGAATTTATGACCTTCAGAAACAAGCTGCTTCCGGGTCAGGAAGAGGAGTGGAAGCTGAAAATAAAGGGCAAGAAGGGAGAGAAGGTCGCGGCTGAGTTGCTCGCCGGCATGTATGATGCCTCACTCGATGCCTTCACTCCGCACAATTGGTACATGAGCATTTATAAAGCATACCACTCAAAACTTGCGTGGCAGGTCAATCATGCATTCACGGCAAAAAACTCCCGTATAATCCAAAAGGACTGGAATGAGTACTATTCAAAACCCACCCGCCATTATGACCGACTGAACTTCTATGGCTTTGATTATCATCACTATCGCCCCGGTGCAGGTCCTGGTCATTTCGGCAGCAGAAACGGCGGAGGAATGTTGATGATGAAATCGGCTTCCAATGTTGCTGACATGGCGGAAATGGAGGCGGCTCCTCCGACGCCAAAATTAAAGGCCGAAACGGTCTCGGCTCAAGATATCGATAAATCATTCGAGGGAATCGGCGGTCTGAAAACAGCGGGCACAGGTAAAATAAAAGGGACTGCAGATATGGATTTAAGTGCAGTAAAGACACGTACCAATTTCAACGAAACCGCCTTTTTCTTCCCGCACCTCGAAACGAACAGAGCGGGCGATGTTATCATCTCCTTTACCATCCCGGAAGCCTTAACAAAGTGGAAATTCATGGGGCTGGCCCATACCAAAGATCTGAAAATCGGGCGGATCGAAAAAGAGGTTGTCACCAGGAAAGAGCTCATGGTCATGCCCAATCCGCCGCGCTTTTTCCGGGAAAATGATAAAATCACGTTCAGCACAAAAATATCCAACATTGCCGATAAAAATCTCTCCGGTACCGCCAGACTGATGCTCTTTGATGCACTCACCATGAAACCGGTTGACTCCAGAATGAATAACAGCACACCAAAGCGCTCCTTTACCGCAAAGAAGGGACAGAGTGCCGCCGTGTCCTGGGACTTAACTATACCTGAGGGACTGCAGGCGGTTACCTATAGAATAATTGCCAAAGCGGGAACATTCAGTGACGGTGAAGAGATGGCCGTGCCGGTACTGACCGACAGAATGCTGGTGACGGAATCGCTGCCCCTGCCGATTCGCGGCAATCAGACAAAGAATTATACCCTGAAAAAACTGGTTGACTCCGAAAAATCAAAAACACTGAAAAATCATAAGCTGACCCTTGAGTATACGGCCAATCCGGCATGGTATGCAGTGCAGGCACTTCCCTATCTCATGGCATACCCATACGAATGTACCGAGCAGATTTTCAGCCGGTTCTATGCCAACAGTATTGCATCGTATATCGCTAACTCAAGCCCGCGTATCAGGCAGGTATTTGACTCCTGGAAAAATATCACCCCCGATGCACTGCTTTCCAACCTGGAAAAGAATCAGGAGCTGAAAGGACTGCTGCTTCAGGAAACGCCCTGGGTCCTGCAGGCAAAGGACGAATCACAGCGCAAACGGAACGTGGGACTGCTCTTTGACCTGAACCGCATGGCAAACGAGCTGCGTGCAGCTCTGAACAGGCTTCAGAAGATGCAGGTGTCAAACGGCGGGTGGCCGTGGTTCCCCGGTATGCCCGACAGCAGGTATATCACCCAGCACATTGTCACCGGTATGGGCCATCTGGACAAACTGGGTATTAAAAATGTCAGGGAAGATTCCCGTATCTGGAACATGGTAAAGCGGGCGGTTAACTACTGTGATGACCGTATCAGGGAAGACTACGAACGGCTGCTTAAATATCATCCCAACAGTCTGGACTCAAACCATCTCGGCAGGACTCAGATTCAGTATCTCTATGCCAGAAGCTATTTCCTTGACAATATCAAACATGCAAAAAGAAACAAAAAAGCCTTTACCTATTTTAAAGGCCAGGCACGGAAATACTGGCTCGAGAACAACAGGTACCTGCAGGGGATGATTGCCCTTGCCTTGCATAGAATGGAGGACAAACAGACCCCGCCGGGTATAATCAAGTCTCTCAAAGAAAATGCAATCTTCTCTGAAGAGATGGGTATGTACTGGAACGACATCAGATCCGGCTACTACTGGTATCAGGCACCTATCGAAACCATTGCCCTGCTGATTGAAGCATTCGACGAGGTTGCCAACGACACCAAGAGCGTTGAAGCAATGAAAGTCTGGCTGATGAAAAACAAACAGACCAATGACTGGAAAACAACCAAGGCCACTACCGAGGCCTGTTATGCACTGCTTCTGCGAGGTACCGACTGGCTGGCACGGGAACCGGATATAGCCATAACGGTAGGCAGTCAAAAGGTTGAGCCGGAAAAACTGCCTGAAGTCAAAGTTGAAGCCGGTACCGGGTATTTCAAAACATCCTGGGCAGGCAGTGACATCAAGCCGGAAATGGGCAAGGTCACCGTAAAAAAAGGTGATGAGGGTGTGTCATGGGGCGCATTGTACTGGCAATACTTTGAGCAGCTTGACAAGATAACTACCCATAAAACTCCGCTGAAACTGAAAAAGAGGCTGTTCATTGAGAGAAATACACCGTCCGGCCCGGTTATCGAGCCGGTCAAGCCGAAGAATCTCAGAATCGGTGACAAGATCATTGTCAGGATTGAGCTGCGGGTTGACAGGGATATGGAATATATCCATCTGAAAGATATGCGTGCTGCGGGATTCGAGCCAATTAACGTCATCTCCCGGTACAAATACCAGGATGGACTCGGTTACTATGAAAGTACCAAAGATGCCTCAACCAATTTCTTTATCGGATTTATGCCCAAGGGAACCTATGTATTCGAGTATCCCCTGCGTGTAAGCCATAAGGGTGATTTCTCAAACGGCATTACCACGATTCAGTGCATGTATGCGCCGGAGTTCAGTTCTCACTCAGAGGGGATACGAGTAAAAGTTATAAAATAGAATTTCGTCCTCGTTCTCGTCCTCTTCCTCGAACTGTTTTAACCGCTTTAGTTTTCGAGGATGAGAACGAGGTTAACTATGTTAGGAATATAATCAAGGGTTGCATCTTTCAG
>Ga0190359_1002624_pt1 | contig 10652 bp, 8 predicted proteins | sample 48721823_MG_FD_161269 | JGI IMG/M metagenome (GOLD analysis project Ga0190359, IMG submission 161269) | Hydrothermal vent microbial mat bacterial communities from Southern Trench, Guaymas Basin, Mexico - 4872-18-2-3_MG | ecosystem: Environmental > Aquatic > Marine > Hydrothermal vents > Microbial...
TTGAATTGTGACTTGACAATTTTCAATGTTGCCTGGAATGTATTCAAAAACCTGCTCAGCTGGCATAATCCCTAAAGAATGTGCCGCTTTAATTCCCGATAAGAAAAATACGCTAAACAACAAGAGTTGCAAGCAACGCTTTATATGATTCTTTTCAGATTTCATTTTCTTAACTGTACCTTTTAATTACAGTGCCCATTTTCTTTATTTAAACTTTTTCATACATAATTCATTATATCAGCGTTTTGATTTGGCAAATTTAACTGTTATCTTTTGAATATTTTCTAATTCTTGACGCTTTTTAATAAAAAATTTTATAAAGAGCTCATTTTTCCATATGAGTTTATTGCACCCCGCCTAGCTCAATGGTAGAGCGTTCGGCTGTAGATTCTTCAAGACGGTTCTTTAGAATTGGATGACCTGAAGACAGCCGAAACCGAAAGGTTCCCGGTTCAAGTCCGGGGGCGGGGACTTTTGACTAATTTAGCTAATCTTTGAGGCTTAGACTCTTTTTAAAGGCTCGAGTCGGTTTTTAAAAGATAAGTTTTATAAAGAGATTGGATTTTCCCACACATAAAAGCCTTGGTAGTGTAGAGGCCCAGCATTCAGCCCTGTCGAGGCTGAGACCCGGGTTCGAATCCCGGCCAAGGCGTCTTACGAGCTGGTAGCTTAGTTTGGAAGAGCACCAGGCTTTTAACCTGGGGGTCGCGGGTTCAAATCCCGTCCAGCTCATTCATATATGCTCTACTGGTGAAAAACATGGCAAAATTGGATGTTAACAAACATTTTCTATCTTTTAAGCACGAAAAATTGAGTAAGAAAGAGTTAGATGCTCTTCTTAAAAGATGCAATGTTTCAGTTTGGAACTTGCCAAAGATTTTGGTTACTGATCCCGCAATAAAGGATAAGAATCTTAAACCAGGAGATGTTGTTAAAATATACAGAAATTGCCCTTACCAGGGCTCATCAATATATTACAGGGTGGTTGTCCGTGAATAAACCTTCTAGAATTTTGCTTAGGTCTCTTTTTAAGGATAAAGATTTGGTGGATTCCTCAATAAGGTCTTTCGAATGGTTTGTCGATGAGGGTATGCAACAGATTGTTGATCAAACAGGAGTTATAGAACCGACGATAATCCCGCCAAACGTAGAGGAACTTAAGGTTGTTTTGGGAAAGGTCAGAATAGGCAAGCCGATTACTATTGAAGCAGAAGGTTCTGAGAGGTTGCTGTATCCTTCAGAAGCAAGAATAAGAAACCTTACATATGCAGCACCAATCTTTTTGACTTTTAAAACTTACATAGACGGCAGGTTAACAGAAACTGTTGAAAGAAACATTGGCATGTTGCCAATTATGTTGAAATCAAAGTATTGTCTATTGCGCGGGTTAAGCAAAGATGAATTGGTTGAGAAGGGTGAAGACCCATACGACCCTGGCGGCTATTTTATCATTAACGGCACTGAAAGAGTTCTGGTAGCTGTCGAAGATCTGGCTCCAAATCACTTTACTGTAGAATCCGCATCATCAGGACCTAGTAAGTATGTCGGCAAGATTTTTTCAACATTTGGCTCGTATCGGATTCCAACAACAATTGAACAATTGAGTGATGGTATCGTATATGTGTCTTTTTCACGAGCTAACAAACTCCCTTTTGTTTTGTTGCTGAAAGCTTTGGGAATGACGACAGATCAGGAGATTATGGAAGCAGTATCTAAAGGTTTTGAGTTTTCCGAGTTGATTGCAAATTTGTATGAAGCCGTCGAAATCAAGGATCCTGAAGATGCGATGGATAAAATCTCAAAACTGATAGGGATTAATCAATCGCGAGAGATTCGATTAGAGAGAACAGCCAACCTGATTGATAATCTTTTTTTGCCACATGTTGGTCGTGATGAGAAATGCAGGATGTTAAAAGCTCACAACTTGTGCAAACTGGTAAGGAACTTTTTGTTAATCACCCATGGTTATTTGCCTGAAGATGATAAGGACCACTATAAGAATAAACGTTTGAAATTGGCGGGAGGATTACTGGCAGATTTGTTCCAAGCTTCGTTAACCACCTTAATTAACGATGTTTTGTACAATTTCCAGAGGATTGTGAAACGAGGAAAGTTTCCATCTTTTAGTGTTGTTGTGAGAAACCAACTCTTAACCTCAAGAATTTATAGTGCTATGGCTACGGGTAATTGGGTTGGTGGTAGAAACGGTATAAGTCAAAGAATGATGAGATTGAATTACTTAGAATCTTTAAGTCATTTGCAAAGAGTTGTTAGCCCGTTGTCTTCATCACAAGAGAATTTCGCAGCGAGAGAACTTCACGGCACTCATTTTGGTAGACTTTGTCCTGTTGAAACTCCTGAGGGCACTAATATCGGTCTCAAAAAGAATTTAGCAATCTTTGCTAAGATTTCAGAAGCATCTGATGAAGCTTCGGTTTTAACTTTATTATCTAATACTGGCTTAAAGAAAATAACTGGGTGAGTATATATGGCTGATGTTTATTTAAATGGAAAATTTGTGGGTTTAATCAAGGATGCTCGAGCTTTCGTTGAGAAGCTTCGTTCATTCCGCCGAGTTGGAAAACTTGATCCCACTGTAAGCATCTCATACGATGAAATCCATGATACCGTGTTTGTCGAATCAGATAGTGGGCGAGTTTTAAGACCTTTGATTGTAGTTAAGGACGGTAAGCCTTTGCTTACTGAACAACATTTGCATCAATTAGAGAAAGGAGAATTAAGTTGGGAAGATTTGATTAAACAGGGGATTATCGAATATCTTGATGCCTCTGAAGAAGAGAATGCTCTGGTTGCAATCAGTTCTGAAGATTTAACTGAGAAACACACTCATTTAGAAATTGCTTCGTTTGGAATCTTTGGTTGGGCTGGTTCTTTGGTTCCGAACATTAATCATTCTCCTGGAGCAAGAATGTCTGTCGGTGCAAAGAATCAAAAACAAGCTGTAGGCGTTTATGCGTTAAATCACAACATAAGATTTGATATGGATGTCCATACATTACACTATCTACAGAAACCCATTTTCAGGACGGCGACTGAAGAGGTTTCTGGCATAGATTATCATCCCGTAGGACAAAACATAATTGTGGCTGTTGGGACTTATCTTGGATACAATATGGAGGATGCTATCGTTATTAATCGGGGTTCAATTGATAGGGGTTTTGGTAGAAGTCATTATTATCGTGTAGAATCCAGCGAAGAATTAAAGTATCCTGGAGGTCTTCATGATACAATTACAGTGCCGGATAAAGATGTTTTAGGTTATAGGGCGGAATATGATTACAGATATCTTGAAGAAGATGGGTTGATTAGTCCAGAGGTTCATGTTAGTGAAGGCGATGTTCTTATAGGAAAGGTTAGTCCCCCAAGATTCCTATCGGCAGGCGAAGAATACGAATTGTTGTCTGAAGGCGATAGAGAATCATCAGTTTATCTAAAACACGGAGAGCGAGGTGTTGTTGATTCTGTTATTATTACGGAAAGTAGCGAAGGAAATAAGATGGTTAAGGTTAAGATAAGAGACTTAAAGATTCCTGAAATAGGCGATAAATTTATTTCGAGGCATGGTCAAAAAGGTGTTATCGGTTTGATTGTTGATCCGGAAGATATGCCTTTCACAGAATCAGGGATTGTGCCCGATATAATGTTTTCCCACAACAGTTTGCCTTCAAGAATGACTTTTTCTCATATGATTGAGATGATTGCAGGAAAGGTTGGTGCATTGAATGGTCGATTTGTTGATGGAACCCCTTTTGAATCAGAGAGTGAATTCGATTTGAGAAAAGAATTGCATTCTTTAGGGTTTAGAGAGAATGGCGTTGAGACAATGTATCATCCGATTACCGGTGAAATGTATCAGGTTACAATCTTTATTGGTTCAATGTATTACTTGAGATTAAAACATCTTGTTTCCAACAAGATTCAGGCGAGAGCCAGAGGTCCAGTGCAGATTTTGACAAGACAACCAACTGAAGGCCGTTCAAGGGAAGGCGGTTTGAGATTGGGAGAAATGGAGAAGGATGCGTTCGTAGCTCACGGAGCAGCAATGGTGCTTAAAGAGAGATTTGGTTCAGATAACACTTCTATTCCTGTTTGTGAAAACTGTGGGAACATTGCAGTATATGATGTGATGAAAGATAAGGCTTATTGTCCCGTGTGCGGGGAAAAGTCCAATGTTGTTTTTGTTGAGACTAGTTATGCCTTCAAACTGTTTTTGGATGAGTTGAAATCCATGCAGATTTTGCCGCGTTTGGGTTTGGATAAAAAAGTTTAATTGTGGGTGGTTTTATGAAGAACGAATTTCGCGAATATTATGTTTCAAGAATGAATTTCGGGGTGTGGAATCCTGCTCAGATTAAGCAGATGGCTGCTGTTAAAGTGGTCACGCCCGAACTTTATGATAAAGAAGGTTATCCTGTAGATGGCGGTCTGATGGATACAAGAATGGGTGTTGTTGATCCTGGTTTGAGATGCAAAACCTGCGGTGGCAGGATGAAGGAGTGTCCAGGTCATTTTGGTTATATGCCTTTGGCAAGACCCGTTATCAATGTTCTGTTTGCCAATCAGATTTATTCTTTACTGAGGTCAACTTGCAGAAATTGCGGTAGAATTCTATTAGATGATGTTTCTATAAAAAAATATGAGGAGGAATTAAAACGAGTTGAGGAAGAAGGTGGTTTGGAAGAACGAATGACCAGCTTATCTAAAATTATTGCTGAAATAAGACGTATTTCCAAGTGCCCCCACTGTGGAACAAAGCAAGACAAGATTAAACTTGAGAAACCTTACACCTTTTTGATAAACGGTAGGAGGATAAACACTGTTGAAATTCGAAGTTGGTTGGAGAGAATACCTGATTCAGATTTGAAATTCTTTGGCTTGAATCCTGAGACTTCAAGGCCTGAATGGCTGGTGTTAACAATATTCTCAATACCTCCTGTAACAGTTAGGCCTTCCATAACTTTGGAAAGTGGAGAAAAAAGTGAAGATGATTTAACTCACAAATTAGTTGATATTGTCAGAATTAATCAAAGATTATTTGAAAATATAAATGCGGGGGCTCCAGAAATTATTGTTGAGGATCTGTGGGATTTGTTGCAGTATCATGTTGCGACTTTTTATAACAACAATCTGCCAAAGCTTCCTTTAGCAAGACATAGGAGCGGTGTGCCTCTGAAAACTTTGGTTGACAGGATTTCTTCAAAACAGGGACGAATAAGACATAACTTGCTGGGTAAAAGAACAAATTTCTCAGCGAGAACTGTCGTATCACCTGATCCTTTAATAGAGCCTGATGAGGTTGGTGTTCCTTACAAAGTAGCTATGAAACTTACAGTTCCGCAGAGAGTTACTGAATGGAACATTGAGTATCTTAAAGAGTTTATTAAGAGAGGGCCAAGCAATTATCCGGGTGCAAATTATTTAATTAGACCTGATGGCAAAAAGAAGAAGATTACTGAAGAAACGAAGGAAGCCTTACTTGAGGAGATTCAGCCGGGTTATATTGTTGAGCGACATTTGTTGGATGGAGATGTTGTCATATTTAATAGGCAACCTTCACTTCACAGATTAAGTATGATGGCTCACAGGGTTAAAGTCCTTGAAGGACTAACCTTTAGATTAAATCCTGCGGTTTGTAGGCCTTACAATGCAGATTTTGATGGAGATGAAATGAATCTTCATGTTCCGCAAACCGAAGAAGCAAGACTTGAAGCGGAAACAATGATGTTAATTCCGCATCAGATGATTTCGCCAAGAGATGGTTTGACAATCATTGGAGCAATACAAGATGCAATTAGTGGTTGTTATATCTTAACTAAACGATTAATCAAAATTTCAAAGAGGGAAGCTGTTGATCTATTAGCTAATGCCGAAGTTTTTGAAATTGATGAGATTGCTAAGAAATCTTATGTGAGCGGTAAGGAAGTGTTTAGTGTATTGCTACCTAAAGATTTCAATTATGTCGGAAAAACAAAAGATAAGGAAGAACCAGAGTTGGTTATTAAGAAGGGGAGGATTGTAAAGGGTGTTCTTGATAAAGCCAACCTTGGTCAAGGGGCTGGTTTGTTATTGAGGGCATTTAGTAAGAGATACGGTCCAAAAGCTACCTTGCGGTTTATGGGGAGAGTTATTAGATTAGGCATTGCTGTTCTTATGAGATATGGTTTTTCTATTTATGTTTCAGATACAGATTTACCAAAAGAAGCTAAAGAGAAAATTAAACAATTGCTTGATGACGCAAAGAAAGATAGTGAAGAGCTTATTAAAAAGTTCAAGATGAACGAACTGGAACCGTATCCCGGAAGAACGATCAAAGAAACGCTTGAACTTTTATTGCTCAACAGACTTAATCAAGTTAGAAATGATGCTGAAAACGTTGTAAAAGAGACATTATCTCTTGAGGAAAATAATACCTTGCTGTTGGCCTTGAGTGGAGCGAGAGGCAGTTTGTTAAATCTCATTCAAATTTCATCTTTTGTTGGGCAGCAGGCTTTGAGAGGAAAACGAATTGACAGAGGTTATCAGGGAAGGTCATTATCGTGTTTTGAAAGGGGAGACTTAAGCCCTGAAGCTCGCGGATTTATCAAAAACGGATTTAAGCAAGGTTTGAAGCCACACGAGTTCTTCTATGCAGCAATGACTGGTCGGGATTCTTTGATGGATACTGCTTTGAGAACGCCAAAATCAGGTTATTTGTATAGAAGATTGTCAAATGCGCTGACTGATCTAATTGTAAGACCGGATGGTTCAATAAGAAACGCATCTGGAACAATTGTCCAGTTTGAGTATGGTGGCGACGGTATTGATGTGGCAAAATCTTTCGCTGGAAGTATTGATGTTGATGGAATTATAAATTCAGTTGTAGAAGGTGAGATAAATGATTAAAGCTCAAATTTTTGAACAATACTCTGACAAACTGCCGAAGAATATTCTTGAAATGATTAAGTTTAAGGTTCCCAAAAAGGTTTCAACTGGAAAACTTAAGAAAATTCTCGATTTAGCTGTTGAAGAATACGAATCAAGCAAAGTAGAACCCGGAGAAGCTGTGGGTTTAATTGCTGCTCAATCTATCGGCGAACCCGCAACGCAAATGACTTTGAACACAAAACATTTCTCAGGAGTTGCGGAAATGAATGTTACTTTGGGTTTGCCTAGAATTATTGAGGTTGTGGATGCAAGGAAAAGTATATCAACACCTTCTATGAACATTTATCTTAAACCACCTTATGATAAAGCAAGCAAAGAGGAAGTGAGAATCTTTGCAAACAGAATTAAGGAGACACATTTAAACGAAATCACCACACAAATTGATGTTGATCTTGCGGAACAAAAAGTTGAAATTACTTTAGATTTAAACAAGGTTAAAACTTTAGAACTTAAACAGAATGTTATTAAGAAAGCAATCAAAAAACAGATTAAAGGACTTACAGAAAAAGATATTGCTTTTGAAAAAGATAAATTGTTATTGAAGATTCCTGAGTCAGTTTCAAAAGATCAAGAAGTTGACCCAATTTTTAAGATCAAAGAGAAGATTAAGGAAATTGTTATTGGTGGCATACCTAAGATCAAACAGGTGCTTCCAGTTCTTGAGAATGGAGAATATGTTATTAAAACCGCGGGTTCTAACTTCAAAGCTGTTTTAGCTTTAGACTTTGTAGACCCAACAAAAACCATAACAAATGACATCTTTGAGATATATGATGTTTTAGGAATAGAAGCGGCCAGACAAGCCATTTTCAACGAGATATATTCGGTCATTGAACAACAAGGTTTGAATGTTAATGGAAGACATATACAATTAATTTCAGATGCTATGTGCGTTTCTGGTAAAATTCTTGGCATTACAAGATATGGCATTGTTAAGAGAAAGAGCAGTGCTCTCTCAAGGGCGGCGTTCGAGACACCAATTAGGCATCTTACGGAAGCAGCTTTGTCAGGAGAAATTAATGAATTTAATAGCGTGAATGATAGAGTCATGCTTAATGAAATACTACCTGTTGGTACAGGTCTTGTTGATATAACTATGGATTTGTCAAAACTGTCGAATTCAGGTGATAAGAATGAAAAGTAAAGATATGGAAAAAAACATCAGAGATGCGCTGGATAAAGCAAAATTAATCTTTGGGTTTAACAAAGTGCACCGAGCATTAGTTGAGGGCAGTGTTAAAAGCATAATTGTTTCATCGACTTGTGAAGAGTCTAAGAAAAAGGTTCTAAAACAATTATGCGAATTAGGTAAGGTTGATTTTATGGAGGGTGCTTTGGATAGCAAGAATCTGGGAATCTTGTGCAGAAGGCAACACAATGTGGCAGTTATTGCAATAAAAAAATAAAACTGTTTGATACAATGACACGCACAAAGTTAGATTTGAATCTTTTGAGAAACATTAATCTGTTTGAATCCATATCAGGTTCTAAGGTTAAAGACTGCTTTGAGGATTTGCAAGGCAATCTTATTTTTATAGTACATCCGGGTGAAGCAAGTAAAGCTATAGGCAAAAAAGGAGTTAATATCAATAAAGCGTCCTCGTTGCTCAGAAAAAAACTAAAAGTTGTGGAGTTTAATCCATATGTCGAAAAATTTATAACTAATCTGATTTATCCGCTAAAGGTAAATTCAATTGAGTTTAAGGAGGACATTGTTCTGATAAGGGACAATGACCGTCAAAAAAAATCATTGTTAATTGGCAGAAATGCAAGCAATCTCAGGTTTTTGGAATCGATTGTGAAGAAATATTTTCCTCAAGTAACCGAGATAAAAATCAAATAGGTGAAATCTTATGGCAAAAAAGACAAACGGATTGTATGCTGCTAAAAAGATAGCTAACAAACGTAAAAAATTTAGATGGTCTAACTCTGATTTTGTCAAGCGAGCTTTGAGTCTTAAAGAAAAGTTTGATCCTTTGGGCAAAGCTCATCAAGCTAAAGGTCTTGTGGTTGAAAAAGTTCAATTAGAAGCCAAACAACCAAACTCTGCAATGAGAAAATGCGTTAAGGTTCAACTTACGAAAAATGGCAGGGTCGTTACAGCATTCTTGCCAGGGGATGGTGCAACCAAGTTTGTTGATGAACACGATGAAGTAGTTATTGAACGAATCGGTGGCAAGATGGGCAGATCCATGGGCGATATTCCCGGAGTTAGATTCAAAGTTGTTAAAGTGAATGATCAATCATTAGAAGCGTTAAGGAAAGGCAAGATTGAAAAAGCCAGGAAGTAAGCTTTTTTGGTTTCATTCTTGCGTTCTTTTTTAGATTTGAATTTCTTCCGGATTAGTATTTCTATCTAAAAATCTATATTAAAATAGTATTACAAAAGGATAACAAATCTTTTAAATTATCGAATAAAAACAATGATTGTAATGAACAGAATGGACAAACAGGTTGAGGATTTCTTTAAGGATATTCAGTGTGCTGCTCAGAAGTTTAAGGAATTAAAACCGCGCAGGGTTAGATTGATTTCTCATTTAGATGCTGATGGTATTTCTGCTGCATCCATCCTTGTAAAGATGTTAAATCGTGAAGCTTCATTATACAACTTGTCAATTGTACAAAAAATCAGCAACAAGCTTATTAATCTTGTAGAGAAAGATAATTCAGAAGTAGTTATTTTTTCAGATTTGGGTTCTAACAGTATTGACGAGATAAAGAGTCACTTAAAAAATAAGAAGGCGGTATTTATCTTAGATCATCATGAATTATATGCAGCGAACTTGGAATTGCCTTCTAATCTTATTCTTATAAATCCTCATAAACAAAATATTGATGGCAACAGCGATATTTCGGGAAGTGGCGTATCTTATTTGTTTTCGTATTTTGTAAATCCAAAGAACAAAGAACTCGCTTATCTTGCGGTTATCGGAGCAATAGGTGATGTACAAGAAAATAACGGGTTTACAGGATTGAATCAATTCATTCGCGACCATGCAATTGAAGCAGGAAAACTTATAGAAAAACCTGGCTTGAGAATATATGGTTCACATTCACGGCCTCTTCATAAACTTTTAGAATATTCTACAGATCCATATCTTCCAGGCATAACTGGTTCGGAGAGTAATGCTATACAATTCCTAAAAAGTTTGAATATACCTCTTCAAAACAAAGATGGGTCGTGGAAAAAGTTTGTTGATCTGAACGATGAAGAACGCAAAAGATTGATTTCGGGTTTAGTGATGATTTTGGCAAACACCCATACAAATCCTGAAGAGGTTATCGGTCAAGTTTATGAGATAAATGACGAGCCTACAACTTCTCAACTTAGAGATGCGCGAGAATTTGCTACTTTCCTGAATGCTTGTGGCAGACTTGGAAAAGCATCTATTGGAATTGCCGTTTGCTTAAATAATGAAAAACTTAAGAAAAAATCCAATCAGGTTCTTTTAGACTACAAAAAAGAAATCATCCGAATGATGAGCTGGTTTAGGGCTAATCAGAATAATGATGACTTTGTGTTTAAAGGGCATAATTACATCATAATAAACGGAAAGGAGAACATTAAACATACAATGATAGGAACTTTCGCATCAATCTTGTCTAAATCTTTAAAATTGGATGATGAATTTCTGATTTTGGCTTTAGCATATATTCCTGAGGAGAATCTTATAAAAGCAAGCATGAGAAGCAACCACGATAAAGCA
>Ga0190359_1002628_pt1 | contig 10636 bp, 8 predicted proteins | sample 48721823_MG_FD_161269 | JGI IMG/M metagenome (GOLD analysis project Ga0190359, IMG submission 161269) | Hydrothermal vent microbial mat bacterial communities from Southern Trench, Guaymas Basin, Mexico - 4872-18-2-3_MG | ecosystem: Environmental > Aquatic > Marine > Hydrothermal vents > Microbial...
CTTTGAGGCAGGACGACACCAGGACAGGCTGAATATGATCGGCGAGGATTAAGCCTAAAGCGCCTTTTTAAAGATCTCCTGGATCTTCTGCCTGGGCGCTGATCCCATAATGTTGCCATGCACCCTGCCATTCTTGAAAAGCAAAAGTGCGGGAAGTCCCCTGATCCCGAACCGGGCAGGAGTGGACTTGTTTTCATCAACATTCATCTTAAACACGCGAACCTTGCCATTGTAGACCTCCGCCATCTCCTCCACAATAGGATTAACCATATGGCAGGGCGCGCACCACGGCGCCCAGAAATCCACGATTGCCGGCACATCAGAATTGATTGCCTTGTCAAAGTCCTCGTCCCGGATGATAAAAAATCTCGCTTCCGCCATCTCGCCCCCCCCTTTTTTCTTTTCAGCTTATTACTCTATAATCGGTAAGACCCGACCCACACAAAAACAAAACCCGATTCAAGGATGTTGTGGAATGCTTTTCAGTTTACCACCATATCTTGTGTTGTCAAGAGAAAAATTCGGCCTGAGTTCAAATTTTTAATAACCCCTTGATTTTACTTTTTAAATTTTATATGCAAATTTAATTTGACAAGCGAGCTTGAGGTGCTAAAATTACTAGCAGGGTCTTACGGAGATCATGTCTGACCAGCCTGGTTCTAAAGCAAGCCCTGGGCTTGCGGAAGCTGATTCCAGACCCCTGGCATATCAGCAAGAGAGGATAAGTGCGCTCCTGGAGCTTTCTAAGGCCGTAAAGACGGTCTTATTTTACCCAGGGGGTCACCCCCAATTACAAAGTTCTCTCTCCCAGGCGCTGAGCAATATCAGGCCTACTTTGCAGGCAGTGGGGGAGATGGCTTTCGAGGTGAGTCCCCGGGGCTTCTTTTTTCGGAGCCGGCCTGTGGGAGAGTCCTATCCGGTGCTTACCGATCTTGCCCGGGATATGCACCTCCGCCAGATCAAGAGGTTCGCACTACGAAGGGATGTGACGCCTGCGGAATTCGAGGCCTTCCTTCAACTCCTCATTCTGGATCCAGATAAATTCCGCTCAGGCACCCTTATTGAGGAGTATTTTCGCACTCACCGGATCAGGGGCATCTGGGTCAATGAGATTGAATTTGGCAAAGCCTTTCCCTCTGCCCGGGTGGCGCAAGAGGGCAGGCCAGAGCCAGACGCGGATCAAATGGATAAGATTGAGCCGGAATCCAAGCCGGATGAGACCATGACCCGGGCTAGTGAGCTGATTTCCATTCTTGAACAGGAGAAGGACCCGGATAAGTTCCTTCAAATCACCCGGGAACTCGAGGTTATCTGCCACCAGTTGATCCGGGGGAATAAGATGAAGCAGGCCTGGAATATCCTGGGCGTTCTTTCAGACCTGGCCGAGACTAACAGAGGCCGGGCGGAAGTGCTTGCCCAGTATGCGCTTCGCTCAGTCCGGGCCCTGGCCATGGATGAAATGCTTACTTACTTGTTTGAACAATATCTGATTTCACCTCTGGAGTTCCGCAGGCCTTATCTGCGCTTGTTTAACCAGGCCGGTGCTAAGATAGTAGCCCCGATAATCAATATCCTGGTGCGCAACGAAGTGCTCTATTCCTACCGTTCCCTTATGGACATCCTCATCCAGGCTGGCCCGGAAGTCCGCGAGCCACTGGAATCTCGACTCCATGATTCAAGGGAATACCTGGTTCGCAAGATATGCTTCATCCTGGGGGAACGCCGGGAACGCGAGTCTGTCCCCGCGCTGATTCCCCTGCTGGACCACGCGGATATGCGCATCCGGGTGGAGGCGATCCGCGCGCTCTCGAAAATCCGGGGACAGCAGGCATCCCGCGTTTTCATCAGCAAGATGAACCGCAAGACCGACCCAGAGACCATGCTTGCCATCATCCAGGCACAGGGGGAGATGAAGGATACGAACGCGGTGCCCTCCCTGATTTCACAGTTCCGCAAACGGCGCAAGAATCTTGAACTCCTGGAGGGTATTACAGATGTTCTGGGAAGGATAGGCTCAAAGGAAGCACTGCCTGTTCTGATCAGGACCCTGGATAAACCCGGATTCATGCATAGAGAGCGCCGGATGAAGCTCAGGGTCAAGGCCGCGCGGGCACTGGGTAAAATCGGGGGCGAGAGCGCGGAGAGGGCCCTGCGCAAGCATTACCGGGGCACATCGGATGAACTGGACCAGGCATGCGGCCAGGCCCTTGAGGCTCTGGCAGGCAAGGCGCCGAAATCCGGGCGCGGTTCTGGAGGCAAGGTTTCTAAATGACTGACCAGGCCCTGAAGCAGAAGCTTTCCCAGATACTGGTGGGCATGATTGGCGCGGCCAAGAATCTGGGTCTATACCCGGCCAATCATCCAGCCCTGCTCCGGTCATTAAGCCAACTGGCGAGCCTGTTTGAGGAACTCTTTGCCACCAGGACTAAACTGGTCATGACCATTGTGGACGAAGTGCTGGTATTTGAGGGGGTTCCCTTCTATCACACCCAGATGTCAATTCGCGAGATACAAAAACAGATCGAGGATCGGGGAATAAACACGGTTGAGTTCAAGGATGGGCTCAGCCAGGATGAGATAGCGCAATTCCTGGAAATTTTATTGGAGGACCCGGAGGCGGTTCGCAAGCAAGGAGCAGAAGAGCTTCTGAAACAGCGCGGCGTGGAGCACATCCTGCTCAAGGATGCCAGAGAGGTATACCTGAAGGCCGTGGATACGGTGTCCGATGTGCTTCAGGAGGCCCGGCTGGGCCGAATTCCCCATGCGAAAAAAGCCAGGGAAGCGGTGGCAGACCTCACTCAATTTGTTCTCACAGACCGTCCTGCGCTCCTTGCTTTGACCCTGATCAAGAATTACGACAACTACCTCTTCAATCACTCGGTGAATGTCAGCGTACTGTCTCTGGCTCTGGCCGAGGCCCTCAATGTGTCGAAGGATGACCTCAATGACATCGGATTGGCCGCACTCCTGCATGATGTTGGCAAGACCGTCACACCCAGGGAAATCACGCTCAAGCCTCACATTCTCACCAATGAGGAGTGGGAGATCATGCAGGAGCATCCGGTAAGAAGCGCGGAGATAGTCCGTAAGATGGAGGGCGTAACCGACCTGATCGTGCGCATCGTTTACGAACACCACATCAAATTCGACCGCACCGGATACCCCCGACTCGAAGAAGGCCGCCATGTTCATCCATACAGCAAGATAGTAACTGTGGCGGACTGTTACGACGCACTCACCACCTTGAGACCTTACCAGAAGCCATTTCATCCTCGCGAGGCCATGCGTATACTCGAATCCTTGTCCGGCAAGGTCATTGACCCAAAGTATTTCCAGGAATTCATCAAGATTCTGGGAATTTATCCTGTTGGCACATTAGTCCGGCTTCACACCAATGAGGTGGCGGTAGTGGTAGAGACTAATACTAATAACCCTTTGAAGCCCAGGATCCGCGTGGTTTTTGATCCGGAAGGAACCCGTTTACCAAAGGCCTTTGATCTTGACCTGGCAAGTGTTCTGGAGGGATCCGAGGACCATCGAAATATCGTCTCCACTGTGGACCCGCTTCTCTATAATGTTGAGCCGTCAACCCTGCTCATATCCTCTTTATAGTTTATTACTGCTCCACCACATTTAAAATGATGGTTGTAGGGGCAGGGCTTGCTCTGCCCGCTGATGGCTCAGCAAGCAGTGTCCCCACACACCATTCTGGCAAAATTAATGTGGTGGTGCACTACTCTAACCCCGGAATTCCATTGTATGGAATGGCGAGCTATGAATTTCCTTTCAGATAGACCCAGATTTTGTCAACAATCAAGCCTCAAAATTTTTTTCCTTTTTTATCAGCAGGTTATGAGCCAGGGGAATGTGGTCTGTCCCTTTATTTTGACAATTCTTGTCACCTTATTGACGCAAAATGTTTGCAGAGCCAGGGTTTCATTAAAAAAATAGACATAAAATTCAGGCAATTAAGGCGGAAATTTTTTGGCATGTGAATTGCTTGTCTTAATAAATGAAATACATAAGCGGCTAATGCCGCTAAAAAGGCCATCCAGCCCCGGTCGCAAAGTCATCTAAATAGTTTCCTTTAAGGGGAAACACCCTCTCTCAATCCCCCATCTCCCCGGGCCGGGCAGGGTGGCTTTTTTATCTGAAATTCAGGTTACACAAATAGAGGTCCAGCCAGTTTGCAGGAGGAGTGGGATAAGAGGGCGCTTGAGAGCAAACTGCTCAGTTCTTCAAGTGATTGCGAAGGTGCCGCGAGCGGCTTGGATGCCGGAGCTTGCGAAGCCCCTTTTGCTCAATCTGGCGCACTCGCTCCCTTGATACGCCGAAGATGGTGCCGACTTCCTCCAGGGTATGATCCTGTTCATGGCCCAGTCCATACCGGAGGCGGATTATCTGCTCTTCCTTGGGTGTCAGGGAGTTGAGAGCATTTTCCACGCGATTATAGAGGTCTATCCTGCCAGTGGCTTCATCCGCGCGCTCGATGCGTGGATCCTCGACCACATCGCCCAGGCATATCTCGTCGAAATCCTTGATCGTGGATTCGAAGGAAAGGGGTTCCCTTGAAATCCGAATCAGGTTATTTATCTCATCCGCACCCACGCCCATGTTCTCCGCCAGGTCCGATACATTCGGCTCCTTCTCCAACTCCCTCGTGAGTTGCCGACTGAGGCGATCCAGGCGACGGATACGATCAACCACATATACAGGGAGCTTAATCAGCTTGCTCTTCTCCGCAAGCGCCCGGATAATCGCCTGGTGAATCCACCAGGTAGCATAGCTTGAAAACTTAAACCCTTTTCGGTAATCAAACTTCTCAACAGCCCGGATAAGACCCAGGTTTCCCTCCTGGATCAGATCCGCGACACTCAGTGCCTGGTTGCGGTATCGATTGGCTATCTTGACCACCAGGCGCAGGTTGGCCTCCACAAACTTGTTGCGCTTCTCGTTCAGCTCTTCGTGCGTCTTCTTGATTTCCCGGATCAAAGCCCTGAGCCTCTTTGGGCCCATGCCCACCTTTTTGCGAAAGGCCCATTCAGAGATACGGTTCCGTTTGCGCAGGGAAAGGTAATGTTCCGCTTTCTCCAGGGCCTCCTTCACTACTTTATCCGTAATCTCGCCCTCGACAAAGCGTAGTTTTTCCGCCTGACTCTGGAGTTTATCTCTTAGCTCACGAACCTCGCGAGCGCTCTCTAGCTCCTCTTTCGGGCTATACATCCCCCTTATATCCATCTCCTTGAGATACCATGAAAGGGAACTCTCAAATGTGGACCCCTTCTCCACTGCGCGCTCCTTGTTGTCTCCCTCATTACCTTCGGCTTTAATTGCCTCTTCAGAGTCACAGGGAGCACCAAGAAGACCAAGACCCTCTTCAAGAATCTCTTTGATTTCAGACCCTTCAGATACTGCAGACTTGCTCATAATATCACTCTCGCTTTACATGCTACCTCTTAATTTAGATTCAATTTTCAGGGTTTTGGTTTCAAAAATTTTCACTCCTTTTTAAATATAATCACTTAATCCAGGATTCCAAGGGTTTGACATAAACGGGATGAATAATTATCATAATTAAAGAGTGGGCTTGAGTAAGGGGGACATGTAAAGCCAAGGAGAGATGAGCACTCTGTTATGCCGCGTTTGCGCATTCGATATGTTGGCACAGTCCAGGGTGTGGGGTTCAGACCACACATCTTCAGGCTGGCTAAGGCCCACGGGCTTGCCGGGTTTGTGAATAATGACCCTGCCGGGGTTATTGTGGAAGTGGAGGGGCCTGAGGAGAGAATCCAGGCCTTCCGTATTGAATCGGTAGGAAAGGCACCAGTGCTCGCGAGGATCAGCGAGCTTGTATGCGAATCCATTCAGCCTATCCGCGAAAAGGCCTTTAGAATCAAGGAGTCGGAAAGAGCGGATTCTGTTGATACCCAGGTGTCCCCGGACGCGGCTACCTGCCCCGAGTGTCTCAAGGAAATCTTTGATCCAGAGGACAGGCGCTACAGGTATGCCTTCACCAACTGCACTAATTGCGGCCCGCGATATACCATCATCCAGGCCATACCCTATGATCGCCCTTATACCACAATGAAGAAATTCACCATGTGCCAGAAGTGCCAGAGTGAGTATGATGACCCTCAGGACAGGAGATTCCATGCCCAGCCAAATGCCTGCCCCAACTGCGGCCCCAGGCTCATCTTCCTTGACAGGGCAGGAAAAAGAATTCCCGGAGACCCGATCAGCAAAACCATTGAAATGCTCCTGCTGGGCAGAATCATTGCCGTAAAAAGCCTGGGAGGGTTTCAGCTTGCATGTGATGCCTTGAACCAGGATGCTGTAAAAACACTGCGCTCTCGCAAGTATAGAGAAGATAAGCCATTCGCAATTATGGCTCGGAGCCTGGATCAAATTGAAAAATACGCCATTGTAACTGATACGGAAAGAGAACTCATCCTATCTCCTGAAAGACCCATCGTTTTAGTCCCTAAACGAAAAGAGCCGCAACTGGCCGAGGAAGTGGCCCCCGGGCAAAAGACCTGGGGTTTTATGCTTCCCTATACGCCGCTTCATCATATCCTGCTTCAAGAGTCAGGCATGATCCTGGTCATGACCAGCGGCAACATGAGCGACGAGCCTATAGCATATCTTGATGACGAGGCCCGCTCCCGCCTCGACCAGATCGCGGACTATTACCTCACACACAACCGGCCCATCTATATCCGCTGTGATGACTCCGTGGTCCGGGTCGTTGAAGGAAGGCCTTTTTTTCTCCGCAGGGCCCGGGGATACACGCCTAGAATTCTTTCCGCAAGACTCCCCGGCAAAAAGAGCATTCTCGCCTGCGGAGCGCATCTGAAGAATACCTTCTGCCTCGCTCGCTCAGGCCAGGTTATCGTGAGCCATCATATCGGGGACATGGATAACCTCGAAACCCTGCGCGCATTTGAACAGGGGATCGAGCATCTGAAAAGGATTTTTAAAATCCAGCCAGAGGCCGTGGCCCATGATCTTCACCCGGAATATCTCTCCACCAGATATGCCCTGAGCCTTGACCTGCCCCGGATAGGCGTTCAGCATCATCATGCCCATGCCGCGGCCGTGATGGCGGAACACGAAATTCAGGGGCCCGTGATCGGCGTCTCAATGGACGGCACAGGATACGGACCGGATGAGGCGGTCTGGGGTGGAGAGTTCCTGGTCGCGGATTACATGGACTTTGACCGAAAGGCCCATCTATGCTACATTCCACTTCCAGGAGGAGAGCAGGCCATCAAGGAGCCATGGCGCATGATGGCCATCTACCTTGAGCGTATCTACGGGGATGAATTCCTCAATCTGGACATCCCCTCCATCAGGGCCCTTGATCCCGGAAAATGGCAGGTCTTGAAAAACGCGGTTGAGGCTGGCCTTAACTGTCCGCTGACATCCAGTATGGGCAGGCTTTTTGATGCTGTTTCAGCCGTGCTGGGAATCCGCGCCGTGGTTAACTACGAGGGCCAGGCCGCTATCGAGCTGGAGATGACGACGGAGAAACATGTAACCAGCGGCTATGAATTCTCATTGATTAATGAGGGAGACGAAATCCTGATAGACCCGTTGCCGGTCATCGAGGCCTGTGTAGAAGACTTAAGAAAGAGAGTAAGCGTAGGCCGTATCTCGGCCAGGTTTCATAATGGAGTCGCGGAAATGATCACAGAGGTATGCGCCCTGACCAGAGACCAGACAGACATCAACGAGGTCACCCTTGGCGGGGGAGTTTTTCAGAACATGATTCTTGTCAGGGGCACGAAAAGCAGGTTAGAGGATCAAGGTTTCAGGGTCTATTTGCCGAGGGAAGTTCCGATAAATGACGGCGGGATATGCCTGGGCCAGGCCGCAGTAGCCTTAAGGAGGATGACGTAATGTGCCTTGCAGTTCCGATGAGGGTAGAGGATATTAAAGGCTCTCGGGCCAGGGTCGAGAGCGCAGGCGTTATCATGGAGGTGGATGTGAGTATGGTCCCGGAAGTCATGCCTGGTGAATATGTTATCGTGCATGCCGGGTTTGCCATCGAACGGCTCAAGCCAGATGAAGCAGAGGAAACCCTGAATTTGATCCGCCAGATGGTGGATGCGATGGAAGAGGATGAGCGGGAGTCCAAAGGACCTCTAGGGCGAATCGGCCGATGAAATACCTTGAGGAGTTTCGCGACCTGGAATTGAGTCATAAGCTTGCGGACGGAATCCGCCGCAGGGTCAAACCCTTCCAGGATCGCGAGATCGTGTTAATGGAGGTCTGCGGCACCCACACCATGGCCATTCACAAGTTCGGGATCAAGGGGATGTTGCCTGAGTCCGTGAAACTGCTTTCCGGCCCGGGTTGCCCTGTGTGCGTCACTCCGAATGAATACATGGACAGGGCCGTGGCTCTGGCCCGGCGGGAAGATGTTATCCTCACCACATTCGGAGACATGATGCGGGTCCCGGGGTCGAGCTCTAGCCTGGAGAAGGTCCGGGCCCGGGGCGCAGATATCCGCATGGTCTATTCCTGCCGCGACTCCCTCCCTCTCGCCAGGGAGCACCCGGATAAAAAGATTGTCTTTCTGGGCGTGGGCTTTGAAACCACCTCTCCCACCATCGCGGCCACCCTGGAAGAGGCGGAGAAGCAAGGAGTCCGGAATTTCTATGTCCTGTGTGGACACAAGCTGATCCCCCCGGCCATGAAGGCCCTGGTGGAAAATCGCGATGTCAAGGTCCAGGGGTTCATCTGTCCGGCGCATGTCAGCACCATCATCGGGGCCGAGCCCTATCAGTTCCTGGCCGATGAATACGGCATCCCCTGTGTCATAGCCGGGTTCGAGCCGCTTGATATTCTACAAGGCGTGGCTATGCTTGTCCGGATGATAATAGAGGAGAGGCCGGCAGTGATGAACCAGTATCAGCGGGTGGCACATCTGCGCGGAAACCCGATTGCACAACAGCTTCTCTCAAGGGTCTTTGAGACATGCTCAAGCGCCTGGCGGGGTATAGGAGAGATACCGGCAAGCGGGTACCGGATCAGCGATGCCCTGGCTCACCGCGATGCCGGGAGAGTGATTGATGTGGAGGTAGAGCCGCTCCGCGAGCATAAGGGCTGTCGGTGCGGCGAGATCCTGCAGGGCCTGATTGACCCGTGTCAGTGCCCGCTATATGCAGAAACATGCACACCGGAGAACCCGATAGGACCCTGCATGGTCTCATCAGAGGGAACCTGTGCGGCATATTACAAGTATGTAGGCATTCAGCCCGATTTATCTAAAGGAGGACAGGGTTGATGGCTGGTCCGGGCAAAAATTCCGGCTCCGAAGGGCCTGGAGGCCATGTTCTTCTGGCTCACGGAGACGGCGGCCTTCTGACCAGGCGGCTTATTGAAGACCTGTTCCTCCCAAGCTTTGATAACCCTGAACTCCATCCCCTGCTTGATGCGGCCAGGATCAGGATGGAGAGCAAGAACCTGGCCTTTACCACTGACTCCCATGTGGTAAACCCGATATTTTTTCCGGGTAGCGACATCGGCAGGCTCAGTGTGTTCGGCTCATGCAATGACCTGGCAGTGATGGGCGCAAGGCCGGAGTATCTCTCCTGCGGCTTCATCCTTGAAGAGGGGCTGGAGTTCGAGGTGCTTGAGAGAGTGGTGCGGTCCATGCAGGATGCCGCCTCGTCTGTCCCGGTCAAGATAGTTACAGGAGATACCAAGGTAGTGGAGAGGGGGGCCGCGGACCGCGTTTTTATCAATACATCGGGAGTGGGACCAAGGCTTGCTTGGCCTTCGCTTGGCCGAGCGATCAAGCCCGGGGATGTCGTGATTTCCTCCGGCACTCTGGGGGATCACGGCATGGCCATTCTCGCGGCTCGCGGGAATCTTGCGCTCAAGGTTCCGATTGAAAGCGACTGCGCCAGCATCTGGCCTCTGGTGGATGCGCTTTATCAAGATAAAATAGGAGTGAAATGGATGCGGGACCCGACCCGCGGAGGGCTTGCAACCGCGCTGAACGAGCTGGTCGCAGGCACGGCACTGGCGGTCGCATTGGAGGAAAAAAGTATTCCGGTCAAGGAATCCGTGGACTCGGCATGCGAGATACTGGGTCTTGATCCTTTATACATGGCCAATGAGGGAAAGATTCTTGTAGTTGTAAAATCCGGGGATGCCAGTAGAACGCTTGAGGTTTTAAGGAGCGAGCCATTGGGAAAAAATGCGGCCATCATAGGCCGGATAGAAAAGGAGCCGCCCGGGAGGGTTCTCTTGCGCACTGGTATAGGGGGCACAAGGCTGATGGGCCTTCTCTCCGGAAACCCACTACCCCGGATTTGTTGACATGGGTCTGGATAGATTATTCCGAAATGGCCTGAAAAGCGGGGACCTGTCCTTTCTGCCACTGGTGGAGATTGTAGGATACTGCTATGCCCGGGAAAAAACCGGCCAGCTTTCCCTGAACAAGGGAAAGATCCAAAGGCACATCTACTTTTATAACGGACTACCGGTTTACGCCAGCTCCAATGTCCCGGCAGACACCCTTCCGGAGATGATGGTGAAGCTGGGCAAGCTGGAGCGCGAGGACCTCCCGCGTCTCCGCGAGTTGATGGAGAAAGAAAAGCTCACCGAGGAGCAGGCTCTCCTTAAC